>JAABUO010010499.1_pt1 | contig 10246 bp, 7 predicted proteins | sample 5559291 | NCBI WGS metagenome assembly JAABUO01 (sample SAMN10711878, study PRJNA513372) | rock metagenome | isolation source: Antarctica rocks | place: Antarctica: Victoria Land, Finger Mt sud
GAACGCGCTGCCGCGCGTCGCCCCCGCCGAGCTCGTCAAGCCGGGGGACAAGCGCAAGCCGTCCAGCGACCACCACGAGGAGGTGCTCGCCCGCGCTCGCGCTGCGCCACTGCTCAGGCCTGCTGCCTGCAAGCGCGGACACCAGGAGCAGCGGTGCAGCGCGAGCGCGGGCGACCACCTCCTCGTGGTTGGCGCTTTGCGGCTTAGGCTTGTGCCCGGCTCGACGTGCTTGGCGGACGCGACGCGCGGCAGCGCGTTCAGCGCCGGCACGCCGGCGCGCTCGCGGCGTCAGCAAGGGGTCGCGCCAGCGCAAGGGAGGCCAGGCGCGCCATCATCCTGCTGAAGCCAGCAGCTCTGCGCCCGGCGTTTGCTGTGTGGCCACATACACCTCATGGCTTGTGGTCATGACCTTGTCCCGCAGAGTGGGCGCCCATGGGTGGACGGACCCTGCTTGCCAATCTCACCGCTTAACTGACTTGCTGGCTTGGACGCTAGGGGCTGTGCCCGCTGGAGATGCACAAGCGGCGGCGTCGCGCCTGTCACCGCACACGCTAGAGCCGAGCGGGCTCAAAGGTATGGTTGCAGAAGGTCGCACAGCAGTGCATCCCCAGCCTGTGTGGGCTGCAGACCACGCATATGGCAAGCCACATGTCTATCAGAAGCTGACACTTGATGTCAACAAGTGACAGTCAATGTCAGTTGATAACAGATGCCATGTGCTTGTTTGCTGCTGTGCTCCTGCTCGCGCGCTCGCGGGTGCGCGCGCCTTGCTGCCGCGCTATCTGCATGCTTGCACCGCATCAGCATGCCTGCTGACTTGCTTCCTGCTAGCCTGTGCTGTGAATGAATGAATGAATAACAACCATGTAAGTAGCGGCTCGCTGCGGCCGCGTGCATGCGCATGCCGCACGTACGCGCATGCATGCTGCTGCTGCCCACTGCCTGCACTTGCATGCCGCAGCCTGTCGCCCGCTGGCTATGCCTTGCTGGCTGCCTTCATGCTTGCCGCTCGCGCGCTGCTTGCCTTCGGTGCTGCTTGCTGCACATGCTAGCGTGCTCATGATTTATCTGGCTGACCATGTGCTTGCTTGCTGCACATGCTGGCACGCTTACGCTTGGCCTTGGCTGACCATACGCTTGCCTGCTGCACATGCGCTTTGCCTGCATGCATGCTTGCATCTGCTGCTGCTGTTGCTGCGCGACTGTAGCTGGTTACTTGCTTGTTCGCTGTTACCACAGTGTGCATGCGTACGCTGTGGTTCATGCGCCGCCGGTGATCCTTCCGAAGGGCGCAATGTGAAGCCCGCAAAGCAAACGCCGTTGTATGTGCGGTTGCGTCTGCAGATGCGCTGGCCTGCGCCACCTGTGCGTGCAGCCTGCCGCCCCAGGCCGCCGGGCCTTGCAATGGCGGGCATGCGCAAGCAGCACGCCCCCCGCGGCACACTTGACGGCCCAAATTGGACTGTACAAGCAGGGCATGCACACAGTGCCTTGACGCAGGCGAGCGCGTCTGCGGCTGCGACCAGGGCGTCCAGCCCCTGTTTGTCCAACTCCAATGTTGGTGCGTCCAGTGAGCTGCGGGGCACGCGCTGCTTGCGCATTCGCGTCAATTGCAAGGCCTGCCCGGCCTGGGGCTGCAGGCCGCCTTTGCAGACCCGATGCGCACACACAGCGGCATTTGCTTTTGCAGGTGTCGCGCTGCGCCTTTCGGGCCTTGCAACGGCGCGCGTATGCAAGCAGCGCGCCTCCCGCAGCACACTTGGTGCTCGACAACAGGACTTGGGCGCGCAGGGTCGAGAGGCACTGGCTGCGGCCGCGCACGCGTTGGCTGCATGGAGGCATTGCACGCATGCCCGGAACCAGGCACCAAGCGCAGCGCGGCTGTGCTTGTGCTGAGCACGAGCCGGGCGCGACCGCCGGGTGCAAAACTGCGAGCATTGCAGCAGCAGCATGTCGTGCCTGGCCTCCCTCGCGCCGGCGCGGCCCCTTGCTGACGCGGGGTGTCTGCCGCCGCGCAGAATGCGCTGCCGCGGACACCCGTCGTCAGCCGGTGGGTCGCTGCCCACTGCGTGCGCAGGGCTGGACATTTCCTCAGCAAGCCCGCGCCCGGCTGTGGCTGTCACACCTCGCCTGTCGTCGCACACGCTGGAGGCGAGCGGGCGCAAAGGTATGACGCTAGAAGGTCCCACAGCAGTGCGTCCCCAGCTCGTGTAGGCTCAGACCACGCATATGGCAAGCCACATGGCTGTTAGAAGCTGGCACATGATGTCAACAAGTGACAGTCAACGTCAGTTGTCACAGATGCCATGTGCTTGCTTGCTGCTGTGCTCCTGCGCGCGCGCTCGCGGGCGCGCGCGCCCTGCTGCCGCGCTTCCTGCATGCTGGCACCGCACCAGCATGCCTGCTGCTTGCTTCCTGCTGGCCTGCACTGTGCTTTGCAGGCTCGCCGCTGTCGCCTGCCTGCGCATGATATACGCTCGCGCAGGCATGCTGCTGCTGCCCACTGCCTGCACTTGCATGCTGAACCCTGTCGCCTGCTGGCTATGCCTTGCTCGCTGCCCTCATGCTTGCCGCTCGCGCGCTGCTCTCCTGGTGTCCGCATTGCAGGCAGCGGGCCTGAGCAGTGCGTGGACACACAGCCGCGGGGGCGCTGCATGCTCTGGCACATCCAGCTGCGTCGCTGGCTCAGCCGGAGTTGGGGTGCTTTGCCACCACTTGTGGCAAGGCTGCCGATGATCGACCCATGACGGCGCCCTCACGCCCCCGCTGCGCCACGCAGGATGCCTATGTGGAGGAGCTTGTCGCAGTAGACGTCAGCATGCGCTGCGGGCGCACGTCCAAGCGCTGCGCTTGGTGCGAGCATCATACGCCAGGCAGCGCCGCTCGAGTACTACTGGCAGCGATCCCAGGCTCCCAGGGCATGGGCAGGGCGCGCGCCTGCTGCCCGGCAGCCGTGCAGAAGCAGCCTGGGGTCGCCGCCAGTAGCATCCAAGCAGCGCTGCTTGGTGCAAACGCTCACGCCAAGCGCAGACGCTTGGCTGTGCGCTCGTAGCGCATGCTGACCACCTCTGATACAAGCTCCTCCACCACGATCTCCTGCGCGGCGCAGCGGGGCGTGTGGGCGCCGTCATAGGTAGAGTGTCGGCAGCCCTGCCACACCAAGCACCCCCAACCTGACTGGACCTGGCGCCCCCGCAGGCGTCCAGCACCCGCTTGTGCGCGCAGCTGCTGCTGCCTGGCCCCAGGCCATGCGCCCGTGGGCTGCCGATGTTGAAGGAGCTGAGCACAACGCACTTTCGGCTGGTAAACCCATGCGTAAAACCTCTGTTTGGCGGGCGGCCCTTTACTGTATGTTACTGTATGATGCTATCCTCAGCACTGCTCATGGATAACCGCTGCCAGTGCTCACCATGGGGTTTTCCTTTTCTTCTACTGACGGTGCCGGGTGTTGGCCGGAGACATGTCAGGTTCTTGCCTTGCTCGTGTGCGGCAGTGTGCGGCAGGAGCTGGTGTGGTGTCTGTCATACTATTACTTTTCCATGTGATCCAGATGTCCGGGTTGTGCTATCCTAACACCCACATGGCAGGGAGCACAAAATGCCCTGTAGCATGCCAAATGCTAACCTATGCCTCCTGCCTGAACAGGCTCTGAATATGAAAACGCCAACGTTTTCCTCTTCATCAAACAGCATCAAACACAAGCACAATGCATATGGCAGTCCTGCAAACGCGCGCCCCATGCCCGCATCCGCTGCAGCCCGCCACGTGTCAACACGTGACCTTGCTGCTGGGGCAGATAGCCCATCATGCGCCCGGACCGGGCCTGCAACCAACGCGCTGCCTGTGTGCTAAGGCGCGCGTGGCGCCCTGCATACTGTCAGTGGTCTGGCGTCCCCAGGCTGCACCGCTGCAGGCAGCAGGCTCGCGCTCTCCGTACGCCCTGAGTACGCGCTGGGGTCGACACACGGCGTCCGGCCCCAGCGCCCAGCACCTCACGCACGGCGCTCACGCCACGCGCAGGCGCTTGGCCGCGCGCCCGCAGCGCGTGCGGACATCGACTGAAATAAATTCCATCACGATGTCCTGCGCTGCGCAGCGAGGCGTGAGGGCAGTGTCGTGGGGCCAGCACCTGCAGCCTTGCCACAAGATGGTGGCAAAGCATCCCCACTCTGACCGGGCGTGCGACGCAGCTCGGCTTGCCAGAGCGCGCAGCGCCCCCGCGTCTGTGTATCAAGCACTGCTCACGCCCGCTGCCTTAGCGGACACTAGGAGCGGTGGCGCAGCGCAAGCGCAGGCGAGCACCTCGTCGTCGTGCACAACTGGCGGCTTGCGCTTGCCGCGCGGCTGGGCGCGCGCGGCGCGCGGCGCGGCGTTCTGCGCGCCGGCGCACAACCGACGTCAGCAAGTGGGCACGCTTGCGCAAGGGAGAGGTCTGGCGCGACATCCGGCTGCTGCAATTCCCACAGGATTGCGCGCGGCTGTCGCGCCCAGCTCGCGCATGGCAACGCCCATGAGATCTGACAGCGCATGCACTGCCGCGCTGCACGTGGTGCCAGGTCACACTGCGGGAGCAGGCTGCGCCTCTCGCAAGAAGAGGCGGGCGCGCAGCGGCTGGGACTAGCGCACCTGGTCCATGCCCTTGCTCGTGCGCGCGGCGCGCTTTGCGCGGCCGGCCTTGAGGCCAACCGGGCACCCCTGGCCCTGGCTAGCTTTTGCAGCCAGCAGGGCAGCTGCAGCCGCCCACGTCTCCAGCTCGTTCGCCTGCGCGGGCGTGGCAGTGAGCACAAAGTGGCTGAAAGGGGGCGTGATGGGCGCCACGGGACGCCCGCATCTTGCTGTCTGCTTCTGGGGCATCACGCACCGCCTCAGCGCTGGCCAGCGCGTCTGCAGCTGCGGCCAGGGCCTGCAGGACTGGCTTGCCCAGCAGCATTTCTGGTGCGTCCAGGGTGCTGTGCGGTGTGTGCTGCTTTCGCATGCGCACCATCTGCCCGGCGGGCCTGAGTCTTCAGGCTGCACGCACAGGTGGCACAGGCCTGCACTTTTGCAGACGCAACTCACGTACACAACAGCGTTTGCTCTCGCTTCGTACTGCGCGCCTGTCGAAAGGGGCACCGGCGAGGGGTCTCCAGAGCCTGACCCTGACCTGGCAACCCTCAGAGGGTATGCAGAAACGCCCGCGGCGCTAGCGCAACATCGCCAGCACCTACACCTGCTTTACAGCTAGTCTGACGCTTGGAATGGTCTTCTGAGACGCCCGGGCTATGACTGGTGGCGGGAGGGCGCGGCAAACAGCCTTGTGCCCGAGATTGAACTTCGGACCGCACCGTGCTCGCGTGACAGGGCCTGCCCGCCCCACTGTGGCCTGTTAGAAGTCACCTGAGCTGGTGCACAGCTGCTGTAAGCCAGGGAAGGGGCTGCCCAGCGCCCCAGCAGGCTGAAGCGCGTCGCAGGAGGCGTGCACGGGCCTGCTGCTTTTAAAGCACTAGTACTTGGGGTCAAGCACCAGCGTTGGTCTTGCTGGCAAGCCAGGAAGGCACCAGAGCCGGCCTGGGCCCTGACAGGGGTGCAGGGCCATCTGCGGAAGCGCAGAAATGCGCTTGAGAGCGCGGCGGGCCCGCCAGCGCCCCGCAGTGTAGCCACGTACACCTCGTGGCTTGTGGCTGTGACCTTGGTGTGCGAGTGGCGCCCGCCTTTGGCCGTCAGCTGCAAGCAGAGGCGGCGACAAGCGGCCCCCATCATGAGCAGGAGCGCAGACCTACGGCGCATGCTTCTGCGTGCCGTACTTGCGCGTGTCGGCAACCGCACCCTGCGCTCAGGGCCGGCTGCTTTGGGGCAGTGCTGAGGCGCGCGACTTCCCGGCACCGTCGGTCAGTGGAGAGGACTGCATCCCGCGCGCTGCAATGTCACTTACATGGCGTGGTCACCAGCGCGTCTAACCAGTGCGCAGCTGCTGCACTGGCGCTCGCCGCACAAGCGCTCCAGCGGCCGCGCCACGGGGCCGTCGTACACAGCAGACACACACGCAATCAACACTACGCTGTTCTACCGCGAGCGGCCTGCGCGCCTCGCGCGCGCCGGGCGCGCCACGGCGGCGTGCGCCCCCGGCGCCCAGCCCGCGCCGCTGCGGGCGCCCAGCGCGCACCCGCGCGCCAGCTGCTGCCGCCTGTCCCCAGGCTGCCCCTCCGCGGGCTGCCCAGAGAGCGAGGCTAAGCAGGTGAAACGCGCGGCGGCCGCGAGGCCATGCGCCTCCGCGTCGTCGGCGGCTGAGCGCTGCGCGGCCATGCGGGTATCCGCGCCGCGCGCCGCGCGAGGGTTCCACCGCCGCCCCCGCTCAGCGCCCGCGCCTGCTGCCAAGCGTTGCACTCCGGGCTGCCTGCGGCCGGGTGGCCTCGCGCCAGGCAGCAGCAGCTGCGCGCGCGAGTGGGCGCTGGGCGCCCACGGCGGCGCGGGCTAGGCGCCTGGGGCGCACGCCGCTGTGGCGCGCCCTGCGCGCATGAGGCGCGCATGCCGTTGGCAGCACAACGGCTTAGTGTCAGAAAGTGCGTGCACTAGCTGTGTATGTAGGCGCCGTGTCACGGCCGTTGGAGCACTCACGGCGCGCCAGACGGCCAGTGCGCCCGCTAGCAGGGCTGCTGCCGCTGCTTCGCTTCACAGCGCATGGGGCGCGCTGGCCGAGGCTGGCAGGGCCCTGGCTGGCCGCGGCGCCTGGTTGCCTAGGTGTCAGCGTAACTGCGCCACGTCCGCGCGGCCGCCCGCGCGGGAGCCGCCTCCGGCGCCGGCCGCGCCGCGAGCCGCCTGCGCGCAGCGCCTGCAGCGTATGCTTGCGGCTTGCAAGCAGCTCTGATGCCTCCGCCTGCTGGGCCAGATGCGTGGGGCGCTGCGCTTTCTGTTGGAGCAGTGCTGGGGCGTGCGCCTTCTCGGCACAGCGGGCGACCGGAGAGTGGACTAGACTTGCGCACTGCTCTTGGTGTTACAGGCCGTGATGTGCAGTGCACGCGGCGCGATGGCCGAGGCTGGCCAGCCAGGGAGCAGAGGTTGTTTGTGGCAAGTGAAAGCAGAATGTCCCTGGCAAGTGTTTTCCTGGCAAGTATAAAGCATATCCCAGACTCTTTTCCTGCCGCAGTCAACACAGAACTGTGCAATCTCACAGCACACTTGTGCCTGCTAAAGCTGAAGCAGACTCGAGCAAAGTGCCTGCCAAGAGCTGCGGTCAAGCTTTTTCTGCTGTCGAGAGTTTTATACTGTCAAGCTTTTTTTCCAGTCCAAAACAGAAATATAACTCAGTTCATAAACATAGTAAAACACAAGCAAAGTTTTTCCTGCAATGCACGAGCACGGTGGTTCCTGCGGCGCGGCTGGCCTCGGCGCCGGAAAGCGCACCTCGCGGCGCGGCGCGCGGCCGGCCTGAAGCCGACAGCGCCTGCAGCGTGTGGCTGCGGCTGCAGGCATTTCCTGATGGCCGAACGCGCGCGGCACTGCGCTGTCTGTCGGGGCAGTGCTGAGGCGCGAGCCTTCCCGGCACAGTGGGTCGGTGCGGAGAGGACAGGGCGCGCGCGTTGCAGGTCTTGTTTACAGCGCGGGAGCGCGCGTACGCGTCTCATCGCCGCGCAGCTGCTGCACAAGCACTCCAGCGGCCGCGCCACGGCGCCGTCGTACACAGCACACAACGACAAACACAATCAAACACTGAGCCGTTGTGCGGCCAACTGCACGCCTCGCGCGCGCCGGGCGCGCTGCAGCGGCGTGCGCCTCCGGCGCCTAGCCCGCGCCGCCGCGGGCGCCCAGCGCCCACTCGCGCGCGCAGCTGCTGCCGCCTGGCCCCAGGCCACCCGGCCGCGGGCCGCCCGCAGCGCGAGGCTTGGCAGCAGGCGCGCGCGCTGAAGCCCTCGCGCGCCGGCGGTGAAGCGCTCGCGCGGCGCGCGGCGCGGGCGCCCGCGGGCCGCGCGGCGCTCAGCCCCCCACGAAGCGAAAGCGCTTGGCCGTCCGGCCGGAGCGCGTCTTCACCTCGAGCACGCCGGCGACCTCCCCCGCCTCCTGCGCAGCGCAGCGGGCGCAGCGCCCGGCTCACCGGCCGGGCAGCGGGCTGGCGGCGAGGCACCTCAGGCCCCTGCAGGGCTGCGTCGGCAGCTGCGCTTGCCGCAGCACGGCGCACCGCCTGCCTCCGCGCGCGCGCAGGCATCACTGGCGCCCGCGCCCCGCCGAGCGGGCCGCGGAAGCACGTGGCGCGGAGCCAGCGCGTGCGCGCACCTGCTCGTTCTGCGCCTGGCGGCAGGCGCGGAGGCGCTTGCCCGCCGGCTTGGCGGGCGCTGCGAGCGGCATCACGTTCTGCGCCGCGGCGCGCACGCGGCGTCAGCCGGGGCCACGCTGCCCGCTGCGCACGCAGGGCTGCAACACCCTGTCTGCAGGCGCGCGCCCGGCTGCAGCGGTCGCAGCTCGCCTGCGCTCGGCAGAGCACTAGACGCCCGACAGCGCGGGCGCAGCTGCACTGCCGCCTGCGCCCGGCTGCGCCGCAGGCGTGGCCTGCCCCCGCTGCTCAAAGGGGGGCGTGCATTGGCGAACAGCGGCGCACCTCGACGCCGCCGCGCTTGCGCTTGGCGGTGCCGCTGCTGCTGGCCCCCGCCGCGCCCTTCGCGCTGCGCGCGAGCAGGTCCGCCAGCCCGGGCTGCGGCGGGGCCGCCTTGATGGCCACAAGGGCCAGCGCGGCGCCGTCAACGTCAGCGACCTGCGCGGGCCCGGCGCTGGTGGTAGGCAGGCAGCGTGGGGCGCGCCGCATGCCGCAGAGCACCGCATCTTGCTGTCTGGATCTGGGCGCGGGCCCGCACCATGCGCGTCAGGGCGTCCGCCGCGGCGACCTCCGCCGCAAAGAGCTGGCGGTTTGTAGAGCGCGCCGCGCGCCGCCCCCGCTTGGCCATCACGCAGGACAGAAAAGCTCCGCTGGCGCTGGCACGGGCGGCAAGCTGGCTGTCCGTCCGGAACGCAGCACGCAGAACGCAACCGCGAGCTCTTGTGTGCCGTACTCCGCTGGCTTCGAGAGGTCCCTTAGGGGGTCTGCACCCTACGCGGAGGAGAGCCTGCAGGGGGCCTCTCGAAGCCAGCGCTGTACGGAAATACGAGCGCACGCAGGCTGTTCGCGGAGCCGCTCTGCCGGAACGCCCGCCTGTCAGCCACCCGTGCCAGCAGACCAGCTGGTGCTCCACTGTTGCTCGATGGCGCCCCGCATGCGGCGCGTGCAGCGCGCTGCGCGCCAGCTCTTTGCTGCAGAGCTTGCTGCAGCGGAGAGCGCGCCGGCTGCGCCGGCTGCCGCCGGCCCGGCTGACGCCGGGACAGACATGGTGCGCCCCCGCGCCCAGAACCAGACAACAAGATGCGACGCTCTGCGGCGTGCGGCACGCCCCACGCTGCCTGCTCACCACCAGCGCCGGGCCCGCGCAGGACGCGGACGCCCGCGCAGCCGCGCACACCCTTGTGGCCATCAAGGCCGCGCAGCCCCAGCCCGGCCCGGCTGACCTGGGCGCCGCGGCGGGCGGCACCAGCGGCCCCGCCAAGCGCAAGCGCGGCGGCACCGAGGTGCGCCGCTGTTCGCCAATGCACGCCTCCCTTTCAGCAGCGGGGGCAGGCCACGCCCGCGGCGCAGCCGGGCGCGGGCGGCAGTGCAGCCGCGCCTGCGCTGGCGGGCGTCCAGTGCTCTGCGGAGCGCGGGCGAGGTGCGACAGCCGCAGCGTGAGGGGGGGCGCGGCTGGAGAGGGGGTCCAGCCCTGCGCGCGCAGCCGGCAGCGTCCCCCCTTGCTGACGTCGTGTGCGCGCCGCGGCGCAGAACGTGATGCCACTCGCCGCGCCCGCCAAGCCGGGCGGCAAGCGCCCGCGCGCATGCCGCCGGGCGCAGCCCGAGCAGGTGCGCGCACGCACTGGCGCCGCGCGAGCGGTCATGGTGTCTGCGGATGTAGGCAGCGGGCCTGAGCAGTGCCTGACACACAGCCGCGGGGGTGTGCAGCAAAGCCACCAACTTGTGGCAAAGCTGCAGAGGCTAGCCCCACGGTGGCGCCCTCACGCCCCACTGCGCCGCGCAGGAGGCAGAGTTCGACGAGCTTGTTGCGGTGGAGATCCGCACACGCTGCGGGCGCATTGCAAAGCGCCTTCGCTTGGCGTGAGCGCCTCGCACCGAGGCATGAGTAGTACTGGCAACCCGCAGCATCACTGCGGAGCGCGCGCCTGACGACGCAGGCAGCGCATGGGCTGCACAGCTGGC
>JAABUO010010502.1_pt1 | contig 10243 bp, 9 predicted proteins | sample 5559291 | NCBI WGS metagenome assembly JAABUO01 (sample SAMN10711878, study PRJNA513372) | rock metagenome | isolation source: Antarctica rocks | place: Antarctica: Victoria Land, Finger Mt sud
CTTGAATTAGCGTCACGCGGCTCGACTGTTAATGCTCTTTGTACTCGTACTCCACCAACTCCATCCTTCTCCGAGCGACGGCACACGGTAAACACCCATCTAAACTTAAATATTTGCTAGCCCTACACCTAGGACAGGCCAATAGAAGTAGGCAAAGCATCCTCACTCCTCAGCCACCTCTGATAGGGTACACACTAGGAGCTGCTAGATCTATTCACATTCGATGCTTCAGGTTCCCACCATCGGTTAAGCAATGCACACTCAGGCCATCTGTTGATAGTCCGACTTCCAAAGAACTCGACACAAACCGGAAACTAGTGTACTCATTGATGTCCAGTTGCTGGTGCACGCAAAATACCTATACCAAACTTGCGGGGATGTAAGATGGGATGCAAGAACAACGAAATCAGTTAGAGTAAAGTACGGTACACAAACGTTATTACTGAAAGATACTAATAATAGGTTACCAACATTCCTACTCAGCCAGGTCAAGCATACGCAAACACAAAATTTCCTTGCTACAGGCCAAGAGACACCTCAGCCGGTCTGTTGCAAGTCCGTATATAGGTCTGCGATCTGATGATGCATGGATGAATTAGCACGCTTGTGTTAGTTGCTCATCCGTCACACTTCTACTGCAAGTTACGTCTTGCTGGTGTTGGTAGACCAAAGGGTCTAGAGCCTGAAGAGTGAAGAAAAGACTGTGTTCAGCGAGTTCAGCAACTCTAAGCAGAATTTACAGCATCTGAGGGATACCCGTACCCATAACTTGTGTCTACCAGGCGCGCGAATCTAGTTGAGGACCTCTAGCATATCTTTTATACTAGTGAACTTCTCTCTTTCTTTCCCTCTCTCTTTGCCTTTGATCTTCTCTGCAGCATCTATCTTCTCCCAATCACTCCAGCTGACAGTCCTCAATCCAAGAGATTTTGCCTCACTTTTGAGTACATCCCAGCCACGGCCTCCACCAAGAAAAGGCTCTTTCCTTTCCCAATCTTTGGCTATAGCTTCGGCAGTCGCAAAAGCATCTTCCATGGTGTTTGCAATGACTCCCGCTGGTCCTCGCTTCACCCATCCTGAACAATACATACCAGGAATAACGACACTCTCTGCTGAATTTGATGATGGGACGATCAGACGTCCATCATTGTCATTCAAGATGATGCCACGGGCTTCATCAAAGTGTATACCGAGGTCTGCCATGCCGGTTATAGCTTCAGACTTGTATCCAATACTTCTGAAGGCCACAGAAGCTGGAAGACTTACTCGCTCTTCTGTTGTCGACACCGTGGCAGAAGATTCAAATGGGTTTGACCCTTGCAAGTTGGTCTTTGCAAAAACAATTGAGGATAAGTTGTTGGGAGCGCCACTAGCTGGCTTGAATGACTTAGGAGATAGGAGAAAATCAAGGGACCAGAATTTCTGGAACTCGGTAAGGGATGTAGAGGAACCTTTCAAGAGAAGCTGTGATAGACGTTTTGGGGCTCGCGGAAGTTTTGAGATGTCTGCTGGCAGCAGGTTGCGATCAAAGCTCCCGAATCCGACGGATGGTAAATCTAAGAGTTCTCGAAGTTCTCTAATTGTGAAGGCAACCTGTTGATAGATATTAATGAACTATTATGCGAAGAAGAATACGAGATAAGTGACGGACCTGCATTGGGCCCCGCCGACCAACGATACGAACTCTTTTCACCCTGCTTTTCGAAAGGACGGCAGTTGCTCGATCTGTAATATCTGTTTTTCGTAATCGATCAACATCGCTCAAAAGTATGCGTGCAACGTCAAGCGCCACATTTCCTTGGCCAATCACCACTGCTTCTTCACCTGCTTCAAGATCGGGTGCGAGGTCGGCATATTCAGGTAATCCATTATACCATCCCACAAATTCGCGTGCTGAGTAGATGCCTTTAAGTTCGTCCTCACCCAGTATCCCTAGCTTTCGATCCTTGGAAGCTCCATATGCAAAAAGAATCGCATCATAATTTTTCTTCAGCGACACCAAGGACAAGTCTTTTCCAATATCTATATTTCCAACGAAGTTAAAACGGGGCGATGAAGCAACCTCGGCGAATTTCTCCTCGCAATTCTAATAACCAAATGCTTCCAGTCAGTTTGACGAGAAAGACTCAGGTTTATGCACAATAGTCAAGCACAAGTTTGAATATAGAAGCCAACGACGATTTACCTTGACCTCCGGATGATCCGGCGCAACACCATACCTTACGAGCCCGAAAGGTACTGGAAGGTGCTCATACATATCAACTACTGCCCCTCCGATTGTCGACATCACTTTATAGGCAGTGTAGAAGCCAGCAGGCCCGGACCCCAGGACTGCCAACCGGAAAGGTCTCCCATCATGAACAACATGACTACTGTACGGTCTCCGAACCTTGAGTAGAAACGATTTGGAGATCCTTGTTGACAGAACCGTCCTTTTCGATGCATTTGCAGCAGCACTGCAAATGATTGGAGTTTTAAGGAAGGTGTTCATAAGGCGAATACATAGCACTCTAATCCACCATCTTCAAGTTCCAGGAATAGATGCCCAGAAAGCGCGCTAAGATAGTTGCTCCGTGCAACTATCATAGTCACCCGCAAACAAACGTACTGTTCATTCTCACTCATGATAGTAGTAATTGTACGCATCCCTGATATTCAGCCATGAGTATCGAACCACCATTTATTTATGATCACCCATCAAAGTATTCCTTCACTGGCCCGACGGAAAAGGCGTTCAATCCAAAGGCCGCATCACATGCATCATGGTCGTCCTTACCAAAACCACGACCGAAATCAGAGGGACCTTTGATTGATTCGAAGGAGTTCAATAGACATCCAGACTCGTACTTTGTTGTGTGAGTATCGAGAACTCCAACCTAGAATGTAGCGCCGCTTATACATTTCTAGTCCATATGGAAATCTGAATTGGAAGCCTATGAGCCCTCGGACAAAAGTGAAAGTTAGATACGTTCGATGGCTACAATTGTTCTTCCGGCTGTGCGCGCTCGCAGGGGCGGTTGGTATGCTGTTTTGTGTCATCTGCATCAAGCATGTTCCAGGCTCGGCTGGTTGGATCATGAGAGTACCAGTGAGTAACTTGAATGTCAGACCCGAGGGTACAATGCTAACAAGTTCCTTGGTAGCCTGGTATTGCCATCTTGCACACATTATATGGCATCTACCACCTTGCGCACCCGGCTAAGAGACGTACACCAACATCCTCGGCCAGTTACATGCTCTTTGCCGCCATCATCGACGTGGGGTTGATCCCTTTCTTCGTCTTCACAGCAATGATGGCTCGGACGCAATACACTGAGCCTGGGAACGCTGGTGGCCACTGGGGAACCCTATTCGGATCAGCAGTTGCCGACTATAAAATCATCTTCTCCCTGTTCCTCATAAGTGTGGTCAACGGTGGTATCCACTTGGTCTCGCTCTTCATCGACATATACCTGGCTCTCATCTTCCGCAAGATTTCAAGCCTTCCCCCAGATTTGAACCCCCTCGAAGACAACCTTACATCCCGCCACAAACGGAATAAATCTCCTCTCCTTGATAATCGCAGCAGCCAAGCCACGGCGTCCACAACAAGCCCAAACAGGGCCTCCCGCGCCTCAGACCCTCTTATCTCACCCCCACGTAACGTCCCCTTCATGCACACACGGAACGACTCCTACACCAATATTACGAATGTTCCGCACCCTACCTCTAGCCTAAGAGTATCGCGAACTGATCTCCAAGCTCCAATCTACGACCAATCTCTTTCGCAACGATCCTCCCGTGCGAACATGACACACTCACCGAATAACCCCTCACTGTATGATCAACCTCACTCTCAACGCTCTTCTCGCGCCAACCTTCCCCCCTTTCCCACTAAAACCTCGTCCTTCTATGACAACCGTCAACCAACTCCGAACGTGTCCGTCACGGACATCAACCGCTCCCCCACCAAATCTTCTTCCGTATACAGCGACTCAAATGTCCGTCCGCCCTCCACTCGCCCTCACTCGACTGTTTCGGACACCAACTGGATAACCCACCCCTCTCCCCCTATCGAATTTAAACACCTCCGCCAAACTTACACTCCGGTGCTGCAGTCTTCTCCCCTAGATAATGAGAACTTTCTACCACGACCATTAGAGATGAATCCGCCTACGCCGCCTAATGCGCAGTGGCGCAGTACGCAGCAAAGACCTCTGGCGCCTGGAACTGGGAATGGAGGTTTCGCGGGTGGAAATGTAGGAAGTCTGGGTATTGGCAAGGCTAGGGGATACGGGAACTTGGGCGCTGGTAGCACAAACATGGGCGTGAGCGGAAATACGGGAGGAGGAAGAGTGGTGAGCAGATCAGGAGTAGAGGTAGGGCATGGGGAAAGAGAAGGAAGAGGTGTTAGAGCAAGGGATGTTAGTGGTAAGGTTGCTGAAGAGGGTAGGGGGATGGCGTTTTGATACGTTCTGATAGATATAGCCACATGGGTAGGGTGCAAAAAATGTTTATAGTCCAAGGTAACAAGATGGAGTACAGTCGAAGCTGGCTATAAGAGAATTCCGAGTAACGGAGATCTCGTCACTACAGAACGAAACCGAGGGTTGGCTACATCGATACAGGGTCGGTGCCACATTTTGTACACAGGAATCTGTTTTAAGAGAATGAATCCTCACCTCCATTATAAATAGCTTCGTCTGTATCTGGGAAATATGAATACACATAAAATCTCTATAAATGGAATCGCAAGGGACGTTTTCGTTTTGCTGCTCTGATGCTTGGGATAACTTTAAGGTTGGATTCTGAAGACGTTGCAAGATATCGTTAATGTGAATCTCATTGTATGTGTCACGAACGATATGTTGAGGTTACACAGTCTCAACCAGTCTATTGATTACTCTTGTTACTTGTGCCCAGTCTAAGCTAGATCGCGCGATGTTCGGCTACGAGTAACCGCCAACCCAATCAAGAACCCAACCACATCAGCCATATGCACATTAACACGAGGTACTTCAAGCCCCACCTACTGCAATATCGATATCTCGCCGCGTTATTGCCTACGAAGAAGATGTAAGGGGAAGGTGAGAGGTAAAGAGAAAACCCTTTCGAGTTCTTCCGAAGCCATATGCGAGACGCTAACGCAGAGCGATATCATTCTCATGTGTGTTTCGAGGATGTTTTCTTTTCAATTTTACGGGTGAAGACGACCTGCTGGTAAAAGGGTGTTCGTTCACGATATTTCGTGATTTACATTTTTTCCTTTTCTTTGTTCTTCTTCTTGGACTCTGAGATGGATCTTGTTAGCGCGACCATTGGAGGAATGGGCCATTTCCATCTCATAAGGCTAAATCACATCGCTTGTTGATCACATAGGACCCTTGCCACTCATCAGCCTTGCATCCAACATGTGGTAGTTTCCGTCGCAGGATCGGGCTCAACGCCATTCTATACCATCCTCACGATGATGAGCGGAAGCCCGAACTTGGATGCCGATAGGCTGGAATGCTTGAGCTGCTGCATCCAAGGCTGCGCCCTAAATACAACATTGATCGATTAGAGTTCTGTTGCCTGTCACAGCATCCTGCAGGTCATCTTCTGCTTCTGACCTCGTTTGCGACTTGACGTAGCATCCAAGACGATATATAGAGCAGAGTCGCTCATTTTGATATTGATGAATGAATCCTCCCTACCACGTGGGTTGCTTGTTTTTGGTTATATTTCTTCACGAGATTGGTGTAATCCAACATCTTATCCTCAGGTCGGTGCAGGAAAGGATATCCTTCAAACAACCTCGACTGTCGTTCAAATTTAGTTTACAATTCCCCTGATGTTATCCGTAGGATGGCGCCTGCTGCGCGCCTCTCTATGCCTAATAGTTTCCGAAATGTTTTCGGGTCCGTTAAGAAACGAATCAAGTCGTCACACCTATGCTGCTAATACCTCCTTATAGCGTCAGCTTCTGTTCTTTTATTGACCACACGAGCCGGGCAATGTCCACGAGGTCCCATCATCAACCATTGGGCTGCATTGGGAGATGATTTTGCGGCGGGCCCTGGCGCAGGCGTGCCGTATGACAGTAATACTCTCTGTAAACGCTATTCCCAAGCATATCCGCTTGCGCTGTTCATGGATCCATGTATGCCAGGCCACGGAGACCCGACTCGAAAACCCAACTTTATCGCATGTTCGGGGGCCGTGATCCAAGATGTTTTGAACAACCAAGTTCCCAATGTCCAGCAGAACAATGAGATGATCACCCTATCCAGTGGATGGAACAATGTAGGGTTTGAGGCAATCCTTGATGGCTGCATATTTCAGTTCACTGGCTCCATTCCATCAAATTGTACAGATTCCATTGCGGCTGCTCAGACTATGACAGCTTCTCCTCAGTTCGGAAATGACTGGATGAACCTCACCAATGCGATTTTGGGAAAGCTATCAAATACTGAAGCAAGCACGGTCTTTGTGACTGGCTACACCAACTTTTTCTCCGAAGACTTGTCGAGCCAGTGTGATACGGTTTCCTTTAGTTACTCGTCCTCAAGTCAGCCTTTACTTACCCCACTGTTACGCAACCAACTGAACGAGCTCTCGCAAACCCTGAATTGGTATTTGCACTATTTTATCACAGGAATTAATCGAAAACTGGGAGCCAACAAATTAGTCTTTGTAGACTATGATGAGAAATACAATGGCCACCGCTTTTGTAGGTCAAGTGTCACCGAGCCAGATCGGAACAACCCTGATACCTGGTTCTTCAATCAGAATAGTTCGGCTCAAGCTGCCGATACAGTGGCACAAAATTTCCGTCCAACGTCTTCAGGTCATGCGGGAATTAAGGATGCACTCTTGGAAAAAGTATTGGGATTGCCAGCACTCAACGGCCTAAACCTTAGGATTATGCCGCTGGGTGATTCTATAACCTATGGATATGCAAGCACTGACGGAAACGGCTACCGCCAATACCTTTTGACGTCTCTGGCAGGGAATTACGTGAACTTTGTTGGATCTCAGAAAGCAGGGACCATGGCCGATAACAATAACGAGGGGCACAGCGGCGCCATCATTGACGAGATCGCTAATTATGCATATCTATCGCTACCTGAGCGGCCTAACGTGGTCCTTCTGATGGCTGGAACAAACGATATGAACAACAACGTAGATCCTGGTAACGCACCCGCTCGGCTTAGTGCCCTGATCGATGAAATACTTGCTGCCTGCCCTGATGCAGTTGTGGTCGTGGCGCAGATTATTCCGGCCGCAAATCCGGCCACCTTTGCACGGCTGACCACGTTTAACGCAAGAATATCCCTACTCGTAAATCAGAAACAAACTGCGGGCAAGCACGTCCTAAAAGCCTGGATGCCAATGACTACCGATGACCTGATCGATGGCTTACACCCCAATGGCATAGGCTACAATAAGATGGCGACTGGCTGGATAGAAGCGCTTACGAGGGCAAACGTCAAAGGCTGGATTGGCCAACCTGTTGTGGTCAACAACACTGGAAAGCAGACAGTAGGAGCTCCCTTCACAGATGACATGTCCTGACTCCCTCTTGCTAATAGCATATTCAGTGTACACAGACTCCAAGCTGGACTCCACAGGGTACGGTCTCCCCAGGCTACGGCGGCAAACAGGATGAGATTCAGTTTGCTGATCTGAACAGCGACGGCCGTGCGGAGTATTTATGGATCCACTCAGACAGCTCAGTGGACGCTTGGCTTAATCTTGGCGGCCCTGACAACGGTCTTAATGCTGCTAAAGTAGGCTGGCAACCCCAGGGGATTGTGGCTACCGGTGTTGGCGCGAACGGGAGCGATATCAAGTTTGCCGACCTCAACGGTGATGGACGAGCCGATTACTTATGGGTTCATGCAGACGGTTCCGTAGACGCTTGGCTCAACCTCGCTGGTACTAGTGATGGACCTAATGTTATCAGAGTTGTATGGGTTTCCCAGGGGAAGATCGCTAGCGGGTTAGGTAAAAATGGAAGCGAAGTCCAATTTGCTGATCTCAATGGCGATGGACGTGCCGAGTATCTTTGGGTTCATCCGGATGGCTCGGTAGATGCGTGGCTAAACCGTGGATCCTCCTCTACTGGGCCGTATGCTGGAACAGTTAGCTGGCAACCACTAGGTACAATTGCTACTGGCATAAGGAAGAGTAGCACTGGGCAAGAATTTGGCGATATCAATGGTGATGCCCGCGATGATTACCTCTGGGTTGACCCCAGCAATGGCGCTGTCACTGCCTATCTCAACTTTGGGGGTCCAGGGAATAGACCAGAAAATGCTCAGATTCACTATAGCGCAGACGGTGTAGTCGCCACTGGCGTTGGTACTGATGGTTCAGGGGTCAGATTTGCAGACCTCAATGGCGATGGGCGTGTTGAGTACTTAAATGTTAATGCTAACGGAGCAGTGGATGCTTGGCTCAATGGATGTTGACCGGTAGGGATTTTGGTGTATATAACAAAAGTTGACTTAATGAGTGTTGACCGGTAGGGTTTCTATATATGTATTGAAATAGCGGCTTATTCTGATCGTTTGCCTGTTAAGATGTACATCAGGTGACCCAACATTAAAATAAAAGACCCCGCACTATGTTTTTGGCCTGCGTTAATCCGTGCATTCGTTTAAATTATCATTCATTCTTTTTTTTCTTTTTAATTATCATTCTGATTTGTACAATACATTAAAGTCGTTATATGTACATTAAATGATCACGAATTATTTAATTAAATATTTAAATCATTTAAATAATTGGAACGAATTTTCTTAACCTGTTTATTTATTCGTACATATTTGTATCTGTTATTATCTTTGTTGTACGCGTATATATTAATCTTTATTTCTTTTTACGATTCTTTTTCATGTCTTAACGTATCTGTACACGTTATGCTTATAATCATTCGCTTAATTAATTCGTTAAATTTAATTCTACGCGTATATTAACTCTTTATTTATCTTGTCGTGTACGTTTTATGCGAATTTAAACTGAGATTAATTTTAACGTTGTTCGCAATCTTACGCATTAATTTAAACGAACTCGCTTTATTTTTATATTATTAACGCGTTCTCTTTCATCGTCTTTACGATAATCTTTATTTTTTTCATTAATTTTTATAAATTCTTTAAACTTTATACAGCTTTTTTTATCTGCTTCTCGCTTAATTAACATTTCTCGTAATGCTTTTTAAGAACTTATATTTAATTATTAAAGCGATAAACATATTTTAAAATTCTTTACGAAACGTTATTTAAGCTGTACGACTTTATACTAAAAGTTTAAATTAGTGTTTAATTTATATTTATATATCATTTATTGTTTTAAGAATAACGAATTATTAAATTCTTTATTAAATTCTTCGTCATTAATTAAAAGTCTTTTTAAAAATAATATAATTTAGTTAAAACATTTTTTAAATTACATTTAAGCTTATAATTATGCTTTAATCTTTATGTCTTACATGTACATCGCGAATAAACGTTTTATAAATTAACGTAAAGTTTAAACATTTATTATATACGATGAGTTATATCATTTATAAAAATCTTTACATTTAATTATTAACGAATTATTTTACTTTGTACAGCTTTACTTTTATGATTCTGTTTAAACGATTATTATACGCTTAACTTAAAGTTTTACGCTTTATGAAAGTTTATTAAAACAGTTAAACGAGATGATACGAGTATATAAAAATTCGTTTATTAATATGTATAAGTTTGCACGAGAATAATTTAACGTCGCTTAACAGAGTATAAACGTTATGCGAATCATTTTAAATTCATAGCTTCATTTAATAATAAAGAGTAACTTTAATTAACGACGTACGACTTTATTTACATTTAATAAAATTATCGTATTTATTTTAAATGAGTATAACGAGATTAAACGTCGTGATATCGTTCTTGCGAAGCGTATAATTATTAATAAAGAATCGCGATTTCATCGCATTAATTATAATAACGTCGCGTACTTTTCTTTACATTATATATTATTCTTTTTTAAAAATAAATTAAGTTAACATTAAACACTTTAATTACGTAATAACGATTACTTACGCATAAAGATTCGTTATAATTAACGTGCATGATTATAATATTATTTATTTAAAAGATTAAATTTGTTAAGATATGCGGTGTCACGCTCATGTCTAAAGAGATGATTAACTGCAGTGTGACAGGAATTCGATTAGGTCTAGCGTGTACGCTAGCAGAGTTCTTCTTAAGAAGCTCTGCTGCATCGTCTC
>JAABUO010010503.1_pt1 | contig 10243 bp, 8 predicted proteins | sample 5559291 | NCBI WGS metagenome assembly JAABUO01 (sample SAMN10711878, study PRJNA513372) | rock metagenome | isolation source: Antarctica rocks | place: Antarctica: Victoria Land, Finger Mt sud
CGGCGTCGCCGCCTGGCCAAGGATTGGGAGCGCCTCAACCGGAACGCGCTCACGTTCCTGCGCTGCGCATCCATCAGGATGATGCGAAAGCCCCGCCAGAACTCAATATGATCGTGGATGGACGCTAAGGGAAGGGTTTCCAAAGGCTCGGCCTTTGGCGGAGCTTGAGGCAGAGCCTCAACCTTGCTTTCTGCCGCGACGGTTGACCCTGCCCCGCGCAGTCTGCGACACCAGCCGCGTCGCGGCGCAGCACGGGATGGCACGGTGTCGAGACCCTTCATAATCTGGACGATGCAGCGCACCGGCGGCACCATGCTGACCGAGTTGCTGATGCTGATGTCGGAGCATCGCAGCGCCGAGCACGAGCCGTTCAACTGGGCGAAGACCAAGCCGCGCCAGTTCTGGCCGGTGACCGAGGCCTGGAACAGGACCAGGGACCCGGTGGCGCTTGCTGGCTCGCTCGACCAGATCTTCTCCGGCGGCCATCTCCTGAAGCATTGCTACGAGCTGCTGAGCATGGGGTTCAACGAGCATCTCATGCAGGCGGCGACCAGGACGTCGTATCGCCAGATCCTCCTGCTGCGACGCGACGAGCCGGCGCGGCTGGTCTCCAAGTTCATCGCCGAGGCGCAGGGAACCTGGTTCCGCGACTACTCGCGCAAGGTGTTCAGCGAGGTGGCGGAAGGGCAGCGCACGCTCGGGGAGCTGCCGGTCGAGCGCATGGTGGCGCACCAGCTCCACTGCCGCGAGGCGACCGCCACGGTGACGGCGTGGCTCGCGCAGCTGGACGAGGGGTTCCACACCGTCTGCTACGAGGACCTCTACTGCGGCGACCGCGAGGCGCGCACCGCCCGGCTGCACGCGCTGCTCGCGTTCCTGGAGTTCGACGCGGGCGACATCGCCCGCCATGCCGACGCGATCGAGGCGATGATCTTCGACGGCGGGCAGGGCACGCAGTCCGTGGCGCCGTTGGTGCCCAACATCGCCGAGGTTCTCGCCGCGCTCTCCTGCCAGGCCGGCGGCCGCGCGGCGGCGCCGGACGCCGCCGACACCCACAGCACGGGAAGGCGGACGCCATCGGTGCGGATGGCCGACGAGTTCCGCACGCTGGTGGAGGCGCAGGCAACGCGGGGGCCGTATCTGGAACTCGGCGTGGCCGACGCTGCGGCTTGCCTGCTGGCCGCCAGCCGGTTCGAGGATGCCGAGCGCCACATCCTCGGGCCGGCACTGTCGCCGGGCCAGCTTCCCGGCGGGACCGTGGCGCATCGCGGACACCCGGGCGACATGACGGCCCTGTTCGCCGACGGCCTGTTCGGCACGGTGCTGTGGAACGACGCGCTGGTGCACGAGCGGCATTTCTGGCGGGCGCTGGACGAGATGCGCCGCGTGCTGATGCCGGGAGGCACCCTCGTCCTGGCGGTGCCGGGCTTCAGCAAGGCGGCTGGCCGGGCGGGGGTCAGCGTCAGCGGACCCAAGGGCAACCCGATCGCCGACACCACCCCGACCTACCGGGTGCACGACTCCCCCGACTACTGGCGGATCAGCCCGCAGGCCATGCGCCAGGTCGTATTGGACGGCTACGAGGTGCGCGAGGTGCGCGTGTCGCCGATGCCGCCGCGCATCTTCGGCGTCGGCCTCAAGCAGGTGCGCCCGGACGTGCCTCCGTCATGACGGGCCGCGACGCAAGGTGAGCGGGGACCCATCCGGCGCAGGCGCAATGCGGGCGCGCGGCCTCGATCTCTGCCGCAGGCGGCGCTTCGGGCAGGCGGCCGCGGTGTTCGGGACGTGGGCGGCGACGGACGGTACGGCGGCTCCGGCGCTGCTGCAGGCGCGGGCGTTCCTGCTGGCGAAGGATCGTGCGCGGGCGCGCGAGGCGTGCCTGCGCGCGCTCGCGCTCGACCCCACCCTGGTGCGCGGACATAGGCTGCTCGCGACGATCGCGCGGGATCGCGGCAACGGCGGGCAGGTGCTGGTCCACTTGCGCGACGCCCTGAAGCTCTGCCCCGAGGCGGCGTCCCTGCGGGCCCGGATGGCGGCCCTCATGCTGGAGCGCGGGCAGGTGGACGGGGCGGCACGCCTGGCCCGCCAGGCGCTGCAGCGCGACGCCGGCTGCGGCTCGGCTCGGCTCGTGCTGGCAGCATGCGAGGGAGTGCAGGGCGTGCGGGGCACCCCGGGCGCGGTCGCGCTCGCGAGCGATGCGCCGGGCGGAGCGGGGCCGCAGGAGCCGGATCGTGCCGCCCCGGCAACGGGCGTGCCGGCAGGTGCGGCGATGGCGGCTGCACGCGCAGCGCCGCCCGCCCACCCGCCCGCCACGCCAGGCGGGCCGGCGTCGCCTGCCCCTTCGGCGCACAGGTCGCGTGCTGCGCAGCGGCAGCCGCGATCGCGCCCGGCGCGCCCATGGGTCGGCCTAGAGGACCTGTTCGTCATCCGTGCGCTGGTCCTGCGCAACCTGCAGCTGAAGTATCACGGCAACCGGTTCGGCCTGCTGCAGGAACTGATCCGGCCGGTGACGGTGATCTTCGCCCACTGGCTGCTGTTCACCGTGCTGCGCAAGCCGATGCCCGGCGAGATCCCGGTGGCCGCGTTTGTGCTGGCCGGATTCTCCGTCTGGTTCGCCTTCAACTACACCGTGCAGGGCGCGGCAGGTGGGGCGAAGTGGCCGGGTGGCGCCACGGCGCTGCCCGGCGTGACGGCGATGCACCTGCGCCTGGCGCGGGCCGCGTGGCCGCTGCTGGTCAACCTCGTGTTCTGCCTCACGGCATTGCTGCCGTTCAAGGCGTTCGGAGCGGACCTGCCGCTGCCGGACCTGCCGCGGACCGCGCTGGTGTTCCTGGTCGCCGGGGCGATGGGAGTGGGCTTCGGGCTGCTGACGGAGCGGCTCGGCACGGTGTGGTCGATCGTGCGGCCCCTGGAGAAGCTGACGGTGTGGGCCCTGTTCGTGACCTGCGGCCTGTATTTCGTGGTCGACAGGGTGCCGCCCGTGCTGGCCGCCCTGTTCCTCTACAATCCGCTGCTCCATCTGGTGGAGCTGGAGCGGCACGCCTTTGATCCGGGCTACCCTGTCATGATGATCGACTCTGGCTATCCCGGGTGCGTCGCGGGCGTGCTGCTCGTGCTGGGCCTCGCTGCGTGCCGCAGCATCCGCGACGCGTCGCCGGGGTGATCCATCTCTGCGACGTGTCGAAGGGCTTTCTGGCACCCGGGGCGCCGCCGCGGGTGGTGCTGCGGCCGACGAGCGTCGACCTGCCGTCCGACCGGGTGCTGGCCCTGCTGGGCGGGCGCGGCGAGGGCAAGACCACGGTGCTGCGGCTGCTGTCGGGCGGATGCCGCGGCGAGCAGGGTGCGACCCTGTTCCAGGGCTCCTTCTCGCCGGTCGTCAACGCGGGGCGGTTCCTGCACGCCTCGTTGACCGGCATCGAGAACATGCGGTTCGTGGCGCGGTCGCAGGGACTGGACGAGGACGAGCTGATGCTCGCGGTCGACGCCTTCTGCGGCGCGGGCCGCTCCCTCGCCAGCCCGGTCCGGACGATGGAGCCGGCGACGCGGCGGGGCCTGGAAGTCGCGGTGGCGATGGTGCTGCCGGCCGACTGCTACCTGATCGACGACGCGCACGCTCTGCCGCCCGGCCTGCTGGCGCGCTGCATCGAGGCGGCGCGTGCCCGCGGGGCGGGGCTGGTCTTCGCCACCGCGGTGACGCGCCTGGCGCTGCTTCACGCCGACGCGGCCGTGGTGATCCGCGACGCCACGCTGCGTGTGTTCGATCATCCCGCCGAGGGCGTCGCGTTCCAAGAAGCGGGCGCGTTCCAGCAGGCGGGCGACCCGTGAGGCGGCAGGACACGCGACCGGAGGCGGACCGCCCGGCGGCCGGCGCGATCGCCGCCGCGAAAGCCGGGGCGCTGGTGCGCCCCGGGTCGGGCACGCCGTCCTGGGCCGCGGCCTCGCCGCACGCGAGGATGCTGCTGACGCTGCGGCTGCGGCGCAGGCGACGCTTCCTGCTGAGGCTGGCCACCTTCGTCGGGCTGCCGACGCTGGCGACCGCGGTGTATTTCCTCCTGTTCGCCTCGCCACGCTACGTCGCTGAGCTTCAGCTCACCTACCAGACCTACCAGCCCGTGCAGTCGCTGTCCGCCGGCCTCGTGCAGAGCGTCGCGGGCACCAGCCAGAGCAACAGCGTCGACCTGGGCGCCATCGTCTACCAGTACGTCCGCTCCGCGGCGCTGCTGCGCCAGCTCGACGCGACGCTCGGCCTCCGGGCGGCGTTCAGCAGCCCGGACGTGGACTGGGTGTCGCGGATGAGCCCGCGCGCCTCCCAGGCGACGTTCCTCCGCCACTTCCGGCGGCGGGTCTCGGTCAGCGAGGGCCTGGGCGGCTACCTCACCGTCGACGTCGAGGCCGCCGGCGCGAAGCAGGCGCTGGACCTCGCCGTGGCGGTGGCGCAGGCCTGCGACCGGATGGTGGGCGAGATGAGCGCGCGCGCGCGGCGCGACGAGATGGAGTTCGCGGCGGCCGAGGTCGCCCGGCAGGAGGAGCGCGTGCGACAGGCGCGGGATGCGCTGGCGGCCTACCAGGACCTGCACCGCGACCTCGACCCCGCGCGGATGGCCGGCCAGCTCGGCGCCATCGTCGGCACCCTCGAGGCGGACCTTGCCCTGGCGCGGACCCAGCTCGCGCAGAGCGTGCCGTTCCTGGCGGCCGGGTCGCCGGTCATCGTGCAGATCAGGACGCGGATCGCCTCGCTGGAGGATCAGCTGCGTCGCGAGCAGGGTCGGCTCGCCGGCCCGGCCGGAGGCGCCGGGTCGGGCGGCACGCCGTATTCGCAGACGCTGGCCGAGTACGCGCGCCTGCAGCTCGACGAGGAGTTCGCGCGCACGGCCTACACGTCGGCCGAGCAGGGCCTGATGGTGGCGCGGGCGGACGCCGCGAGGAAGCAGGACTACCTGGTCGACTTCGTGCCCCCGGTGCTGCCGGACCAGCCCAGCCTGGACACGCCGCTCACGGTGACCCTGTCGGTGTTTCTCGCCACGCTGCTGGGCATGGCGACGGTCTCCCTGGTGGCGGGAGCGTTGCGCGACCAGGCGGGGGTGTGACGGCCGCCGCAAGGCAGCAGGCAAGGCCAGACCCTTCCCGGACCCGCCAGAGGCCCCTCCTCCAAGCATGGGTCCTCTGGAAACCCTTCCCTCCAGCAAGAGGCGCCCAAGGGCTTGCCTCTGGCGGACGAGGCACAGCCTCGACCTCGCTGCCCTGCGTGCCCAGCGCCCGTCCACGGAGGGCCAGGCGGTTGCCCGCACCTCGCGCGCGATGTCATCAGGTCTGCGTGGACAGGACCTTGGGACGTGCGGCATGCCCCGGAGGAACTTCGGTCCCGGCCGGGCAGGGTGGAGGATGGGGATGGGCGTGAAGATCCTGGTGATGGGCCTGCCGGGGGCGGGCAAGACCACGCTTTCGCTCGCGCTCTCGCCCCGCATCCGCGCCGTGCACTTCAACGCCGACGCGGTGCGCCGCGAGATCAGCCGCGACCTCGGCTTCTCGACCCAGGACCGGGTCGAGCAGGCGCGACGGATGGGCTGGCTCTGCGACCGCGTGGTGGAGGCCGGCGGCCACGCGCTCGCCGACCTGGTGTGCCCGACCCCCGAGACGCGGGCGGCGTTCCAGGCGGACGGGCCTGCCTTTATCGTCTGGGTGGACCGCATCTCGGTCAGCCGCTTCGAGGACACCAACCGGCTGTTCGTCCCGCCGGCGGCGTTCGGCATGCGCGTGACCGCCGAGGGCAGCGTGGAACACTGGTCCGAGCGGGCGGCGTCCCTCGTCGGCGCTGCCGGGCGGGAAGCGGCGGGACGGCGATGACCTGAGGCCTGCTGCCCGAAAGCGGGCCTCCGGACCCCGCCAAAGGCGGGTTCCGGGAGTCTTCTCACCCAGGAAAACGGTTTCCGAAGGCTCCATGCTTGACGGAGAGGGTCTTTGGCAGATTCGGCCAGGGCCCGGCCTCGCCTGCTGTCAGGCCGCGGACAGGGGCTAAAGGCGCCGGTACTGCATCATCGCCTGCCCGCGCGGATGGCCCCATTCCCCGATGTAGGACGCGGTCCATCCGGTGCCCTCCGCGGCATGGACCATGTCGGAGACGGTGTAGTGGTACGGATCGGACGCACCATGGGTGGTGACGCCGTGCGCGTTGGTGTGGGGCGCCGAGAACCGCACGCCGCCGGGCAGCTCGAAGAATGTCATGAACAGGGACGCACCTGCCTTGAAGTGGACGGAGGTGTTCTCCAGGCATATGCGGGCGTAGTTGAGCGGGAGATGCGTCATCACCGAGTTGCAGATCGCCATGTCGATCGTGGCCTCGCCGAGCCGGCGGTGGATGAACAGGCGCGACGCATAGAGGTTGGCGCGCGACAGGCGGTCCTGGATGCCGGCCTTGACCAGCTCCTTGTGGAACCCGACCTCCAGCAGCGCCTTCTCGGCATCAAGCCCGTAGTAGTGGTCGGGTTCGAGATACGGGATCAGCTTCACGCCGCCGCGAAGGCACCCGCAGCCGATGTCCAGGACCCTGTGCCCGGGCACCAGCCCGGACTTCCTCATGAAGTCCAGCTGGAGGTCTCCCATCGCGTCCCACTGGCCGCCGACGAGGGTGCGGTGCTTTCCCGCCGCGATCAGGCTCGCCGTGCGCTCGGTGCGGTCGTACTGGCTCCCGACCGGTTCGCGGGGATGCACGGCCGTCGCCTGCGGCCTGGACGTGGCGGGGCTGGGTGGAAGCATGGCGAGACGTCCGTTTCCTGACCGGCGGCACCATAGGGTCGACAAAAGGACCTAGGCAACGCCGCCGGGATCGCTCGACGAGACGGCGGAGGCGCAAAGCCCGCGTGTCGCCCGTGAGGGCTGGAGGTATGGTCCGGCGCCAGAGCCGAGGCCGGGAGTTCCAGGATGCAGATCGCCTTCGCCCTTCTCGCACACGGGCATCCCGACGACATCGGGCGGCTGATCCGCATCCTGGTGGGGCAAGGCCACCTGGTGGTCCTGCACTACGACCGCAAGGCGCCACAGGCATCGTTCGAACGGCTGCGCGACCGCTTCGCCGGTTGCGCGCAGGTCCGTCTCGCCGTGCGTGTGGCGGTCCATTGGGGGGAGTGGTCGGTGGTGCAGGGGACGCTGAACTGTCTCGACGCGATCGAGGCCGCCGGCTGGGACCCGACCTACGTGTATCACCTGAGCGGCATGGACTACCCGATACGGTCGAGCGCCGAGCTGACCGCATTCCTGGAGCGCAACAACGGCGACGAGTTCATCGAGACGGTCGCGGCCGACACGGAGACCTGGGTAAAGACCGGGCCTCAGCGCGAGCGCTACCGCTACCGTTGGCCGTTCAACTGGCGCGAGCAGCAGCAGCAGACGGAAATCTGCTTCCATCTGCAGAAGTGGCTGGGGTTGGAGCGGGGCTTCGTGCGGGACATGACGCCGTTCATGGGCTCGCAGTGGTGGGTTCTGACCTGGCGGACCTTGAAGCAGGTCATGGCGCTGGCACGGACCCCGGACATCGTCGGATTCTTCCGCACGACGCTGATTGCCGACGAGCTGTTCTTCCAGACTCTGGTGCGTCATCTGGTGGCCGAGGACAGGATCGTGAGCTGCCCGCTGACCCACTACCAGTTCTCCGATTACGGCTACCCGATCCTGTACCATGCGGACCACTACGAGCACCTTCTTCGGCAGAACTTCTTCATGGCCCGCAAGATATCGCTCCATGATCCGGCGCTGCGCGACCGCCTCGATGCGGTCTGGTCGGGCGAGGTGCCGCTGGCGCCGTTCCCGGACGAGAGCATTGGCGAGCCGACCCTGGAGTATGATGACTGGCGAACGGTCCACCGCGACGGGGTGCCAGGACGGCCGGTGCCTGGACGCTCGCAGGGCACCTGGTACGAGGACCAGAAGCGGGTCACCACGCCCTGGTTCGCCGTGCTGGGGACCAGCACCTTGGAACTGCGCGCAGTTCACCGCAGGCTTGCCCGCCAGCCGGGGCTGCTGTGCCACGGCCAGGTGTTCCATCCCGCGCTCATCGAGTTCGCCGGCGGGTCGGACGGGTTCGCCGGCTACGGGGCCGGCGACACGCGCATGCGCGACGTCTCGGCGCCGTGCTTCGTGACCGACCTGGTCGGGGCGGAACCGCGGCGGCTGACCGGGATGCTGCTGCGCTGGAAGCAGGGTCACCACATCCCCGAGCTTGCGGTGGACCGCCCCAACGTTCGGGTGCTGATCGTCGACGGCGACCCCTTCCTGGCGTTCGCCGAGGAGCTTCTGGGACCGGCACCGCTGCTTGCAGACAGCTTCAACCCGGACGCCCTGCGATCCGTGCCGCCATGCGTCGTGGCCAACCGGTTCCGTCGCTTCCTGTCGGAGTACGACAGGCACGCCCAGTGGCTTGCCAAGCAGTTCGGCAAGGGGCTCAAACACAAGCCGCAGGGATGGATCGTGCGTACCAGGATCGGCTCGGGCGGCAAGGACTGGTTTGCTCCGGTCGACATGTGCTTGGAACTTCCGCAGGCGGAGGAGGCTTCCGACGACCATGACCTGCGAGAGGTCGAAGACGTGGTCGCGCGGACGCGGAACATCGTCCAGGATCTGCTGCTGAGCGGAGGCATCCGGAAGGAGGCTATGCAGCAGATTCGGCGCGACTCCAGAAATCTCGGGATGGCGCTCGCACTGTTGTAGCGCGACGTGACTGTGTTGCATGGACCTAGGTATTTGATCCCGCAGTGTGACGGTATGGTTGATCATCCTGCAGCAAGGGATGCGCCATGGGTCAGGGTCTCCATGGAGGCGCCACAACGACAGAGGCAGTCCGTCGCGCGATCCAGCTACGTCAAGAAAGCGCAAGGGCGCTCGCCAGGCGCTACGGCGTCAGCCCAACCACCATCCAGAAGTGGCGCACCCGCGAAAACACCGCCGACGCTCGCATGGGTCCCAAGGAACCCCACTCCAGCATCCTGTCGGCAGAAGAAGAGGCCATCGTCGTCGCTTTCCGCAGGCACACGCTGCTGCCGCTGGACGACTGCCTTCATGGCCTGCAGCCGACCATCCCTCACCTGACGCGCTCGTCCCTGCACCGCTGCCTGGAACGGCACGGCATCTCCCGGTTGCCTCAGGTCGCCGGCTGCCTCAGGTCCAAGGGGACAAACCCAAGAAGCAGCGCTTCGCGAGCTACGCCATCGGCTACTTCCACATCGACATCGACGAGGTCAGCGCGGCCGAAGGCAAGCTGCGCATGTTTGTGGCCATCGACCCCACCAGCAAATTCGCCTTTGTTCGCCTCGTCGAGAGTGCAGGCAAGATGCAGGCTGCGCAGTTCCTGCGCGAACTGATCCAGGCCGTGCCTTACCGTATCCACACAGTGCTCACCGATAACGCCATCCAGTTCACCAATCGCGTGCGCGACATCTGCGACAGCCAACACGTCTTCGATCGCGTCTGCAATGAGCACGGTATCGAGCACCGGCTGACCAAGGTGAACCACCCCTGGACCAATGGTCAGGTCGAGCGGATGAACCGCACCATCAAGGACGCAACCGTCAAACGATACCATTACCACAGCCACGAGCAGTTCAGGACGCACTCGCACTTGTTCGTGGACGCCTACAACCACGCACGCAGGCTCAAGACCCTGCGCGGCCTCACCCCCGCCGAATCCATTCACCAAACCTGGACGAAAACCCAAACGGTTCAGGCTTGACCCGTCACACCACACCCCAGCACCATATAGCTAACCGCTCTTATTCACGGCATGGCAGGGATTCGACGGCGGGTGTCGCGTAAGCTGCTGATGGCGTTTACTGATTGGGTGTCGAAGCCATCCATTCACGCCGTCACGCCGAGCCACACCCGCCATGCCCGACGATACGGCCCTACCGTTCGCGCTGCCAGCCGTTGGCCGCAAGAAGCTCACCGCTGCCTTTGATGGCGGCCGCATGACGTCGGACGGCGGCGTCATGCTTCTGGCTGCCGCCGAGCGCCGCCTTGGCGTGGCGGGGCGCCTGGCCAGGCTGATCGCTGATCCGCGCAACCCGGCGCTGGTGACCCACAGCATCGCCGACATCCTGCGCGCCCGCATGCTCGCCATCGCCTGCGGCTATGAGGATGGCGACGACCTCGACCACCTGCGCACCGATCCCGGCTTCAAGCTCGCCTGCGGCCGTCTGCCTGATAGCGGACGCGACCTGTGTTCGCAGCCCACCGTGTCGCGGTGGGAAAACGCGCC
>JAABUO010010505.1_pt1 | contig 10243 bp, 8 predicted proteins | sample 5559291 | NCBI WGS metagenome assembly JAABUO01 (sample SAMN10711878, study PRJNA513372) | rock metagenome | isolation source: Antarctica rocks | place: Antarctica: Victoria Land, Finger Mt sud
GCAAAGTACTTGGGGAACAGCTTGGATTGCAACTTGCCAAAAGTCTGCAGACATGGGTTGCACAGATCACAAAGATGGCTTATGACTCAGACACATCTCAAACACACCATTATAGCCTTGATGACCTTTTGTAAATGCATGCATACAGATCTGCATGCGCATGCGCGGATGAGCACACATAATATTGCCATAATGGCACGCAATGCTCTGCAATTCAGATGTGTCACATGCTATGAAGTTTGGTAGCCAAACTTGTGCAGGGCTTGGCTTGAACTGAGAATTACGGCAGCGTTTTCAACCTTGAGCTTTGCACATAAAACATGTCGTCAATAGACTTTCAAAGGCCAATATCACAGCACGCATGGTGTCTGGAGTCCATGACATATGCAGGCATGGGCAGATCAACTCAGAGGAGCAGGTGTCTAGTCTGGGGAGCAACAGAGCCACAGACGGCAGACTCGTACCTGTCTAGGCAGATTCTTAAACATGGTCAAACCAGCCACAAAGGTGGTCCAGATGTTGGTTCCCAAAAATGTGCCAAAGGCTATGAGGTGCACAAAGCCAAGCGCCTTGCTGGAAAGATAGGCAGGGGAGAAGCGTGCAGCTGCTAGCACCGCCACACTGACAGCTAGTAGGCGTACCTGCAAAATGCTTGCAGGTATTTCAAGTTGCACAAGTTACTGTATGCACATGTCTTGGAATGTGTAGGACTGCATGTGCATTCAGTCAGATACCAATGCCAAACATATCTGAACTGCTCGTCAAACGCATGCATCTGGATATGTGCTGGTAGTGATGACATTGTGCTGGTGTGTAGGGGCCATGGCCCCTGTTGTACACTGGCCATGTTTTGCTCTTTCAGTTTTGGCTGGAAAAGCATTCATTGTGTAGGTTCAGACCACTGAATGCATGTAGTGCGCAATAGTGCATTCTGATTTATGCCTTGCCGATGACTTACCCAGTTTTTGTTTGCCACAGAAGGCTCCAGCATGGCACCCTGTACACCGCTTTTGAACACCTCAAGCTCCTCTGTGGGCTGAGCCGAGCTTGCAGCAGATCCCAGCTGCACACACAAAGGTCTGCCAGCGGTGCTTTGAACAGCTGCTTCTAGCCACCGTCCTCCCGCTCTGCAGGTGTCAAAACTATCCTGGCCTGACTCGTGACAACGCGGAGATATTCTGGAGTAAGTGCCCGGAGCAAACTGCGAACGAAGGCCAGGAATGTTTTTGAGATCATCCCGAGAGCGTACTTGCAGGTGCAGATAGTTGATCTGCCCCTAACATGCAGTCGCTGCTGGTGAACGCCAAAGTTGGCGACGCTAGGCGCCTGGCGATGCACAGTGTGAGGACTTGAATGCGTGCTGGCCTTCATCTTCGTATGATTGGATGTGGTCGGGCGAAGTTTCAGGTGCGCATGTTTGAGTTCTGCGATCGTGTCTCTGCAGCCTCAGGTGTCGGAACTCAGGTCAACTGTGACTAACATGTTCAATCCCATGCTTCCGAACAATATTCCCGCTGACTTGTCGGAACAAGCTGTGACAATAACATCGATATCTTGCATGCAGCACTTGTTCATCGATACCACATCGTTCTGTCTCGAGGCCTGAGACGCTGCAGAGTCACAAACGCCCGCCCTTCCGTACAACGACAGTCTGGTCACGAGAGAGAGAACGTCAACAACAGGTGACCCTCAGAAAGTTGTAGAGCAAGTCGTAGATTTTAGAGCGCTGCTCCTGCTAGATATGCACTGTTCTGCTCGGCAAAAACCATGCTCGATTATGTGTCAAGACTTTTCAACCTTGTTCTTGACTTAGGAGCAAGTTGCAAAACAACTCAACAACAAAAGCTTGTCTTACAGATTGGTCGCAATGGCAAGTCCTCAACCACCTCCTGGCCCCATTGGGAATGGCAATGACGGCAATGGCCCGACAAATAAGCAACAGAGCACGACCTCAAGCTCTGCACAAACACAGCCTGTTCTAGAGATCTTAGGAGGAGACGCATACGCAGCTGTTGTGGTTTGTGCGCTGCTGCTAATGAACCTGACTCAAGGTAATATCGTGATTGCTGCATGGCACTGTTTGAGATCCTCCTGCTGAGTCTGTTGTCTCCCCTGACTTGCAGCGTATATGAATGGTTGCTCATGCTGAGGCGCTCTACACTTTTACCAGCACTACCAAGGGAAGGGTTCTTGACTTGCGGGACATGCCAAAATTTCAAGATCAATTGTAGCCTATAGATGCTGGTGGCATGATGTCTATGACTACTTGCCAAAAGCCACATGCTAGCGCTGCAGATAGAACACAAAGGAGAACATGTGGTGTTGCAGACGAGATAATGACTGTTGCAAGAAGATTTCATTGAGCTATCATTCAGAATTTGTCTTCCTATGTCTGGCTTAATAAAATTAACTTCATTTGGTGTTTCAGACTGCATTCACTCACAAGCTTGATCATCTACGATGCGGCGACATGTAACATAGACAGATAACATGTCTAGACTATTGGTACAATCTTGCTTAACTATGTACAATGTCTGAGAGTACAACCACACATTGCCACCAACCAGCGTGGAGCTCTTGTTTCAACAATGAAGGGATGGTGTCCAGATGAATCTTCAAATCCATGAAACACCACACAGCAAGTTGGACTGACTTTCAATATTCATGTCCTTGCTGACAAATCTCACCATTGCAATCCAATTGGTCATGTCTTGCACAGCACCTGCAACAACGGTGAATGTCTGCTATGTGTACAAGACATCAACCATTGGAGATAAGTAGGGTATGCCATGTGCTCGAAGGCACAATTTCCGACCAGTATCTCACTTTGAGCTCATGACAATTCACTGAGCGCATCTGCATGAAAAGTAATCATTCAGCATTGCTATTGTCACAGCATTCCAGGACAAGATACAGTCACAACCCTCACTCATGCACAACATGCAATCACAACCAAAGGCACTGCTATGAGTGCAGCTCGCTCTGCCACACTGGGGCCCACCGACTACCTTTTGACCTAATTGCATGTCTCGCAGCCAGGAAGCAGCATCATCAGGGTGGTTGGCTTTCAAGCTCAGGATGTGCGGCACCTTGCTGCCAACCACTCTGTGGTGCACTTCCAGATAGCTGCGCCCATTGACAGTGTGCTTGAAGGCAGTCGCCAGACCCATGGCTTCAATGCATGTCAAGTGAATCTGACCCCTGCACAGGAACATGGCAGGCTTCAGAAGTGCTGTACCTGGCTTGAATGCGCAAAAGTTCCTGGGGCATATGGTCAGACAGCACAGGCTTGTCTGTCTTGTGAGTTGCTGTGGGCAGTGATGCATTGTGTCTTCGTCCTGTGCACCATTGTATTCATGGTTCCTGGCTGGTAGACTTCAAGCCCAGCCCCTGGATGCCGACAGTACTGCATTAGTGCTGCATCTCTTTGCAATTAGGCTGAACGATGGTCGAGCCTTTCTCTAAATACTAAGCAAGGCATTGCAGAAGCTAAACAGCAGCAAGCAAGAGGCAGCTCCTACACAGCTGGGTAAGACTCTACATATGCTTTGCTGGAACCTTCTGTCTCATTCCAGCAGGCGGTCACCACAGCATCAAGTGTACGTGCAGTTCAGTACTCAAAAACGCAGGACAATCAGATAGACAAACACATAAGCTGGCAGACAGCCAGGCGACATCTTTGTTTGCACTGTGTATACTACCGCCCTGAGGCGGACTCAACAAGCACAGGGACAGACATGCAGGTCATGCTGATCTCACAACACCTCATGCACAGCGCCACTAGGCAGCCTAGTTCAGTGCATTTACAGCTCAGCATGCCAGCCAGCCAAGCACATGCAGACAGACATAGACATACCCACACAGACATACAGGTGTGAATATGTATATGTACGGGGTATGTATGTGTATGGGTATGTATGTCAGACAAACAGGTAGACAGATGGATGGTCTGCATTGATGCACCTGCTCTCATGTGGTTGCTTGGAGGGGGAGGGGAACCAGGAGAGCTTGCCGTCGGCCAGCAGCTCAAACCAGCCCACCTTCCACCCCTTCATCATGCTGCGGGGCTCCCTCCTATACTGCAGCCACCCCTCCCTCAGGATGGGCACAAACTCACACTTCACCTGCATGCACACACAAGCTGCATGCTGACTGCATCCATTTCTGAGCACCCTCAGGTGGGAGGGCTGTGAGGGGTCTGGGGTGGCTCTGAGGGGGTGCCTGAGGGGTTGCCAACAGCCCTGAGTCAATTTGCAACTGCAATGAGCCAGCTGCCCTAGTTTGCAATGGCTCTTGGGCTACTGCGAGTGACTCAGAAATTTGCACACAGCAGAACGCCACGGACAGCTGAAGTCAGATCTGTGTAACAGGAGCATATTGCAATATATGTTCCGTTAGATTGGGCTCCTTTCTGCATTGCAGCCACATTCTCCTCAGGGTGGGCTCACACCAACAACTCCCGTCAACAGAACGGATGGACCTTCATGACGTCAATGACAGAACAATGTGATCAAGGTACCCAAATTGTTGCTCTGAGCTCAGTCTGCACTGTGGGGGTTGCACCTTTCTAGCATATGCCCACAAAACAATAGGCAATGCACTACAGACTACCCTACAGATGATCCATGACTGGCTGTGCCAGAAGAAGAAGGCATGTGTTTGCTTGCAGCAGTCAGTTTCTCCCCTCCTGTATCTACACAGTGCTGTTCTGAGGCAGCAGCCGCTGTCCAACATCGCATCACCTGTTCTTCATCACTCTTCTCACCTCATCTTCAATGCTGCAGTGCGGTTATACTCAGGTGTCCATGCAGGCCATGCAATTCCCAGCAGAGTTGTGATGGTAATTGGCGAAAATGATGATGACTCAGGGATGACTAATGTAGAAGTGAGAGAGGCACCTGAATGGTGCCAGCTTCCTGCTTGGTCCTGTCATACAGTGGGAAGGCAAGCTCCATGTTGGGCTGCTGCAGCAGCTCTTCCAGAGGAATACGCACTCCACCTGTGATCATGCAACATGGTATCTTACACAAGTAGCATTACTAAGGCAATGACTAAACATCGGTCATCTTGGGCAACATCAGTTACATCATCCCTGTCGGCATCCTCAAAGCTTGTGGTCAAACACAGAGGCACTGATGCGCATCCCTCCAGTCGAATATGTCATGACATGCAACATTTTGACCCAGATGTGTCAGAGTGGAGAAATGGTTGTCAGCAGGCCAATGATCCAAATTTGAGCATCACCACATAAATCATCTCTGCTTATGCCTGCTACAGGATGAGATTGACACAGACATGCACCAAGTCTAATGTCAAAATGCTACTTGATCAGTAAAACTTGCTGAACAGTCACATGTCAGCAATGGCAATCAAGTTTGCCAAACAAGCTCCCAGTATGAGTTGCCTTGCAATGACATGCAATGACATGATTGTGCATTATGCCTGACACCATCAAGCTTGCTCACAGCAAAGCCAACATCACAAAAGCCATTGGATGAGCAGTGCTTGTAAATGTACCTGGGCAGCCCGGTACAATGTATGTACTTGGCTTCTCGTTAAATTGACGCCAAAAGGCGTAGTCTAGTCTTTTCTTTTCTTTACTTCACTTGTAAATGTTGGTTGAGCATCAGCATGGCAGGCACCTTATATGCTGACCATCTTGCAAAAAGCTGACCTAGCAATGTGAGAGTCTGATTCTGCCTGTTCTTGGCTTCAGACTTGGCCTTGCTGCGGCTGCCACCCCCTTCATTCTCCTTATTGCCCCTGAAGCCTCTGGTAGAACTTGAAGAGGAGGTGGTGCAGCTACCCCGGCTGGAATGGCAGGGAGTTGGGTTCTCAGAATATGCAGCTGCCAGATTGATCTCCTGAGTGTTCTGCATGCAATGAACATGCAGTCAGTCTGCCTGGATTTCAAGTCAGGTGCAGATTTTTCTGCATTCTACATTCACACAGTAAGATTGCTTGGTCAGGTGCTGAGTTTTCTGCATGCAGCACTCACAAGGACAATCTGCTAGGACATCAGAAGGATTGCTTTGACACGGTCACAATTCTCTCTGCTAGGACATGACATTGGGCGTTGTTAATGATACTGATCATTCTTCACTTGTCGCGTAGAAGGTTGTCCAGCCAGCTATATCAGAGAGATGTTTAGGTCTTGCATCTCTTGCGTGCAGTACAGTACAAGCTGTCCTGACAGCTTCATTCCAGCTTTAAGGCATGAGGCCAGTCATGCATCACTGACACATGTAATGGACCTGCAGGCGCTGTGTGAAGGGTGTCATCATGTCAGGAGGCGTCTGCAGCGCCAGCTCTCTCAGAGGCACATCTGAGTCTTGCACATTGCCGTTTGGCAGTCCCCGCAGGGTCCTGGAGGAAAGGCGCTGCAGGACGCTGGGCACAGGCGACTTGATGGACAGACTGCTCAGGCTCCTGCTGACCTGCCAGCATACGCATACTGTCTGTGCCAACTTATGACCAGTAGTGTTAGTTTGTGGCAACAATGGAAGAAGTTGATGATATCTGCAATTGCTTGTGGATATTTTGTTATGTCTCATTGAGAGAGGTCTGTCCTTGTCGATATCCAAATTTGCAGGGTCCTGAGAGACGGACGCTACAAGACGCTAGGCCGGGGTGCTTGAAAAGCTATAATGTATAGGCTCCTGCCATGCGGGTATGCAGAAAGTGGGGAAGCAGTGTGCTGACAGTTGCTGAGGAACTATGATGCAAGTATACATTGATGTTGTGCCTTCCAGAATGCCATCAAGAGCGTGAACTCTGGTTTGAGTGCTCTTTGCGCCAATTGCATCCAATCACCTTTTCAAGATTGGATGCAATGTGCACACAGGATTTGCACCACAAAGGCAGGAATGGTGCAAGCATGCTGCAAAGATCAGAAGTATAGCAGAGCAATCTGTGTACACTCAACGACACAAGGCTGAACTTCAGCAGCTCGATCCTTTGACGGTCACAGCTAGAGAAAAGCAGCCAGCTTACCACAGACAAGAATGAAGATGACCTGTCCACCAGATCATGGGCTTGATGTGGCTGAGCAGCATATACGCCCAGGTGGAGGGCCGTCGGGTTGCCATGCACATCAAAGGAGATGGCACAATTCCAGGCAGCAGACAGTGTCTCCACATCAGGACCAGATGTGCCAGCTGCCTTGGAGTTGGTCCATTGGTTATCATGGCCAACTCTGCACAGGCAACACATGATTGTTGTGTGTGAAAAAGCTTCTGAGCCTCCAGTTGTGGCAACCACTGGTGCCTCACATGACTTGGTATTCAAATCATGTGAGCAAGTAGTCCACGAGACTGAGCTGCAATGCTAGATGTGACGCAGTCAAAGTGCTGGTTGTGCAGTTATGTGCAAATTTTTCACACTGCAGGATTCAGCTGACACACCTGCATTTGCAGATCAGCTTTGCTGCTTGCGTTGGCTCGCACTTGCCAAACTTGGTGTTTGGCAGGGAGTTTTCTGTCTGGACCCCAAGCAGGGGCTGCAAATTGGTAGCATGTTGCACTGCATCATCATCATTGCATGCAATTTCACTCATGCCACTGTTTTTGCATAGAGATGATCTGACTGCAAGTCCTTCAGTAGTCTCAGGACTGTTGGGTTGATGAGCTTGTGCACTATGCCCTACCTGTTAAGATCAGTCTACCAGCAACCATGCTTGCAGACTCTGACAATCAGCTTTGTGGAGCGGTCCACCTTCTCGATGCAGCTGTCTGTCCTGGTAGACACAGTACAAGCAGCTTCTGTGGAGCAAAGTTAGCTTTGACGTCAAAGTCAGTCTGGTCTCGTGTAGCAGCAAATTCGAGCGTCTCGGCGTACAGTGCAATCAGTGACGCTTTCGGTAAAGGCTGCTCGTCAACATGCGTCAATGCGCAGTGCCATGTCGGACATTTGCGCCAGCGTTTTGCGCTTTCTTCCGTTTGCGGTTTGGGGTTGCACGTGATTACCAAAGACAGCTGCTGATTGTTCAAACGCAATGTCTATGGTGACATGGTGCAGTGAGACACACATGCGCTAGGTCACAGGTCAGTGGACCCAGGTCAGCATGCTCTCAAGCCACATAGCGTTACTTGATTTCTGCAAGCATGTAGCCATGCTGATTGTCGAGCACACACATGCAATTACTTGATTTTCATTATTTTTCACTCGCAGCATGCTGAATAAATTGGATCACCACATTGCGCAAGCATGCATGAAAGCTGAAACTGCATGCTTGAATATTTTTGAGGCCATAGCTAGAATAACATTGATGCCCTGAGCGTATAACATGTCGTCTGCGCCATTTGATTCAGCACAACTGTCACACTTCAGCATTACTGTGGCGGCATGTTGGCCACCAACACTGCCGCGAACATGTCGTTGGTAAGTCGTAAATGAGTCTCATCGTGTAGGGCTGGGCCACATCTTAGCATTGCATGAATTTGCTGTGAAGCATCCGATTCGAAGCAACAAGTCCACATTTATGAAAACTTGCACGGTCATAGAATGGTGCAAACTTGGGACCATACTCTGAATCCACCTATGTCAGGAAGCCCTTTGGGCACACCGCACTTGACATTTCTCAGTCAGAGTTTCCGGCGGGACTAGCATGACTGCAACTTGCTTTTGACTCTGTCCAAATCGCCAATTCGGCTTTAAGGGCTCATCAATTAGCAATCTGCATTCAAGGTTTTTGCGCAGCTTGAACGTCACAATAGCACAGCTCGAGCTTTTGTTGCAAACCGTCATGGCCTTTAGAATGATCTGCAAAAGCCTCGCGTCAAAGTCTGTGGCAGCTGCTGCTTTGCCTAGAGCAGCCTCGAGCCAGCTATGTCACCCACACGCAGGTGGTCTCCGACATGCGGCAGGCATCTTGTCCCGAACAGCGTGGCTTAAGGAACCCACCTCTTTGCTCAGTTTGCGGCACTTCAACTCGTCAGCAGTGGTCAGGAGCGCCTTGACCGACATCTTACAGGAAGAGATCAAGTACGAGGAGGACAACTACCAGCCGCCCGAGGTCTGCAGCTTGCTGTGCTTTCCAGCTAGTTTTAATTCGATGTTTCAGCACGATGTGCCCTGTATCTCCTGACAACCTTGTTGGTGTCACTATAGCGTGTCAATAGCGCTGTTGTGGGTGTAGGAAGTCAGTGCAGGACCTCCAGAAAATTGGCAGCTTACTGAAACTCCAGGAGACACTCATATGACTCTTACTAAGAAAAATGGCAGTGAAACTATACACATAGATCTGATGGTCAATGACCAGGTGAGTTGTTCTGACTTCAAGGCATTGTTGGCCCATTTCAGTACCACCCAAGCTGCGTTGGACCAGCGCTGAATTCGTACTAGACCTTGCATGCCATGCTATGTGGCCACGGCATGATGGCATGCCTGGTTGGTTGTTGACCTGTCGTGGTATGAACCAGTTTGGGAGCAAATGTGCATACTATCAGGCATACACTCCAGACCCTGCACAAGCAGCATCAGACAGGCTGCGAACCCAGAAAGCTGCAGACTTGCTGTTCTTACATTTGATGGTGTTGGTTGTTCCCTTACTTGCGCAGTGGTGGCAACGCATGTCAATGACTCATTGAGGATCAGTCCTGTGGAGAGCTCCTATGGGAATCAGCTTTTAGACTTGCTCTTTTGCTGTTGTGTAATACCTTCCTCACATTCACACATGTGCATTTGCAGCCAGTTGACCCCGGGGAGGTGTTCCAGGATGCTGCAGGGGAGGGCGACGACCAGGTGGATGTTGATGTTGGAGTTGTGTTCAACGCTTCCGTGACCAAGGGGGAGCAAACTCTTGTGTATGCCTCCTCATACTCGACTTTGTATGCAAGCAACTCTGTGACCAAGGGGGGAACAAACCCTTGTGTATGCCTCCTCATATCCAACTCTGTATGCAAGAAACGGCTGCATGCGGATAGCTTGGCTTTTTGTTTGCCTCCTGTTTGATGCCTTTGGGCTCTAGGCAGAGCAAGCCGTCATGAAACACCTGCTTTCTGCTTCAGCAGCAGCTGCATGCATTCAGCTTTGCGTTTGATGCTATCCAGGTTACACATTGGCTCTCTTTGAGGATTGCCATTTCCCATGTGACATGCACATTGTGTACCCTGGCACCTTTTTTTGCATGCAGCTGCTGATCTGCATCTGCTGCTGCTGCAGCATGCATCACGGCGGTTCTTGTTCAAAAAGAGCAGAGCTGGTTTTGTATGGGTATGCATGCACTGCATCCAGCTTGTCAGCA
>JAABUO010010507.1_pt1 | contig 10240 bp, 3 predicted proteins | sample 5559291 | NCBI WGS metagenome assembly JAABUO01 (sample SAMN10711878, study PRJNA513372) | rock metagenome | isolation source: Antarctica rocks | place: Antarctica: Victoria Land, Finger Mt sud
GAGCGGTCAGGGGATCAGCCTGCAGCAACTCCACGCGCCGCTCGGTCACGGCAGCGGGATCCCAGGTTGACGCGGAGAGGAACCACTGCAGGCCCTGGGCGGGCGCCTGCTGCGCCCCGACGACGGGCTCGGTGTTGGCCAGGGCGGTCAGGGTCTTGTTGCGCTCCTGGGGCAAGAGCAGGCCCTCCACGTAGCGCCGGACGCTCGCGCGCTGATTCTGCTTGCCGCAGAGGCCATCGCAGTGCTGGCACTACGTCTCCAGGGGACCGGGGGCGGGGGTCACAGGGCGACGGGCGGTCATGGTGTTGTCCTCCTGTCCCTGTCTTACCACCGCGCTCCTCCTCTGTCAACAAAGTACCGTTAGGCCGATTGCACGGGCCGGCGCGCGGGGGATTAATCCCAGGATTAATCCCCCGTAGGGCGTCCGGCGCGCCTGCACGCGCGTCACGCCTCTATAACAGCGCGGTCGGACGAAAAAATCACCCTTTGGAGGGTGATAGTAATCTAGTCCCTCTTTGCTGTATCGTAGATCCCATGATGTGGCCGTGGAGAGAGGGAGGGGACGATCATGACGTTGCGTGTGGGGGGAGCGAGTCTGGTACGCGTACTGATCCTGTGCGTGTTCTGCGGGGCAAGCCTGGGGGCGCGCACGACGGTGGCGCACGCGGGGGACGGGCCGCCAAGCCCGACGGTCGCGGCGACCACGGCGACCACGGCGACCACGGCGACCACGGCGACCACCGGGGTCATACCCTCGGCGACCGTCATGGGGGTGATGCTCGCGCCCAACACGACGGCCGCGGCGATGGCGACGGCGCCCGCGACGGCCGCCCTCTCGATCGTCGCGACCGTGCCGCCGACCGCGACGATTGTCGCGAGCTCCACGGCCACCCCTCCAAGCGTCCCCTCCCCGACCGTCGGGGCTCCGGTGATCGTCGCGGTCGCGACAGCCACCGGCGGCACGAGCCTGCCAACGCCCATGGCAGGGCAGCCCTCCCTCCCCCTCCCGGTGCGGTTCGAGCCCAATCAGGGACAAACCGACCCGCGGGTACGGTTCCTCGCCCACGGGCGCGGCTACACCCTGTTCCTGACGGCGAGCGGAGCCGTGCTCACGCTGGCGCAGGCGGCCCCGCTCACGGCGGCGGCCCCGCTCACGGCGTCGCCTCCACTCACGGCGGCGGCCCCGCTCACCGCCGCCGTGGTGCAGTTCTACTATCCCGGCGCGAATACATCCGCGCCGGTGGATGCGCAGGATCCGCTGCCGGGGGTCACCAACTACCTCCGCGGCGGCGACCCGGCGGGCTGGCACACCGGCATCCCCGGCGCCGGGCGCGTGACGTACCACGGCCTCTACCCCGGCATCGACCTAGTCTACGACGGCCGCGGTGGCCGGCTGGAGACCAGCTACGTGGTCGCTCCCGGCGCCGACCCGTCGCTGATCACCCTGGCTATGAGCGGGACGCGCGGCCCGCGCCTGGATGCCGGGGGCGGCCTCACGCTCACCACCGCGGCCGGCGATCTCCGCCAGAGCGCCCCCGTCGCCTACCAGGGCGCGGGCAGTTCGCGCCGCGCCGTGCCGGTGCGTTATGGGCTCGACGGCGCGGGCCGCGTCACCTTCACGCTGGGCAGCTACAATGCCAGCCAGCCGCTGGTGATCGACCCGGTGCTCTCGTACAGCACCTACCTGGGGGGGACGGGCAGCGACAAGGGCACGGCCATCGCCGTGGACGCCACGGGGGCGGCCTACGTGACCGGCAATACGACCTCGCCCGACTTCCCGACGCGGCAGGCGTTGCAAAGCGGCTACGGCGGCGGCTACAGCGGTGACGCCTTCGTCACCAAGCTCACGCCGAGCGGCAGCGCCCTGGTCTACTCCACCTATCTCGGCGGCAGCGGCGACGACACCGCCAGCGGCATCGCCGTGGACAGCGGCGGGGACGCGTTGGTCGCCGGCTCGACCCTCTCCACCAACTTCCCGACGAAAAGCGCGGTGCAGGCGAGCAACGCGGGCGGGCGCGACGCCTTCGTGAGCAAGCTCACCCCGAGCGGCAGCGCACTGCTCTGGAGCACGTACCTGGGCGGGACTGGCGACGACTTTGGGAACGCGATCGCCCTGGATACGGGCGGCAACCCCGTGGTCGTGGGCACGACGGGCTCGAGCACTTTCCCGCTCAAGAACGCGCTGCAAAGCAGCCCCAAGAACGGGCGCGACGCCTTCGTGAGCAAGCTCGCGGCCGACGGGAGCGCGCTGCTCTGGAGCACCTACTATGGGGGCGGCGGCGACGACGGGGGCAACGGGGTGGCGCTCGATCCGCGCGGGACCGTCTATTTGGCGGGGCAGACCGCCTCGGCGGACTTCCCGCTCAAGAACGCGGTCCAGGCCAGCCTCGGCGGGGGCTACAACGGCGACGCGTTCGTGGCCGCGCTCGTCCCCGACGGGAGCGCCATCGTCTATAGTACGTACCTGGGGGGCGGCGGCGACGACAAGGCCCTGGCCATCGCGGCGGACGCCACGGGGGCGGCCTACGTGACCGGCGATACCACCTCGCCCGATTTCCCGACCAAGAACGCGCTGCAGCCCAGCCTCGGCGGGGGCTACAACGGCGACGCGTTCGTGAGCAAGGTGAGCCCCGGCGGGGGGAGCCTGGTGTGGAGCACCTACCTGGGCGGGACCGGCGACGACTACGGCAACGGCATCGCGCTGGACAGCCTGGGCGACGCCTACGTGACGGGGAACACGGGCTCGCCCAACTTCCCGCTTACCAGCCCGGCGCAGGCGGCCTTCACGGGCAGTGGGCCGGGCTGCTACAGCACCCCGTGCGGCGACGCGTTCGTGAGCAAGCTCAGCGCCGACGGGGGGGCGTTGGGCTACAGCACCTACCTGGGCGGGAGCAACGCCACCGTGGGCCTGGGCATCGCGGTGGACGTGACGGGGACGGCCTACGCGACGGGGTACACCTACGCGCCGGACTTCCCGACCACGGCGGGGGCGGCGCAGGGGCTCATGGGCGGGGGTAATGCCCAGAGCGACGCCTTCGTGGCCAAGTTCCTCGGGCTCGGCAGCGGCGACGTGCCCTGGCATCCGCACAGCGGCGGGATGGGCTCCATCGGCGGGGGCGTGGACATACGCGTGGACCTGGCCGACGGGCACGTGGACGTGGGCCTGGCGGGGCTGTCCATCCCCGGGCGCGGGCCGGACCTCGCGGTCAACCGCACGTGGGACAGCGCCCTCGCGCAGGCCGGGGTCGGGGCGGGCCTGAGCGCGAGCGTGACGCCCGCGATGGGTGGCGCGCTCCAGGGGACGGTGGTGTACACCGACGGCGTGGGGACGGTCTGGACGTTCCCGTACACGGGCAGCGCCACGGCGCCGCCGCCCTACACCGCGTACCGCACGCCGGCGGGCCAGCCGTGGCAGCTCGCAACCTCGACCGCGGGCTACACGCTCACGAACGTCCTGACGAGTGAGGTGTGGCGCTTCGACGCGCAGGGCCGGCTCCAGTCCGACACCGACGCCTACGGCAACACGAACAGCATGAGCTACGGCGCGGGCAGCGCGACGAGCCCGAGCGCGCTGACGAACAGCGGGGGCCGCGGCCTCACGCTGGGGTACACGACGGGGCAACTCACCGCGGTGCAGAGCCCGGCGTGGGCGAGCAGCGGCGGGGCGCAGGGGCAGCAGGTGACCTACGGGTACAACGGCGCGGGGCAGCTCACGAGCCTCGTGCGTGGTGCGGGGACGACCGACGCGGTGACGACGACGTTCGCGTACAGCGGGGCGGTGATGACCGGGATCACGACACCATCCGGCCGCACCTGGAGCCTGGGCTACGACGGGGCCGGGCGCGTGAGCGGTGTCACCAGCCCCGTGTCGGGGACGGCGGGGCAGCCTGGCTACACGCCGGCGTACACGACCGGGTACAGCTATACCCCAGGGCAGACGGTGGTCGTCCAGGGGGCGGGGACGAGCGGGGCGTTGACGACGACATACACGCTCGACGGGCTGGGCCAGGCCACGTCCGTGACGGACGGGCTCGGGCATAGCGTGGGGACGAGCTATGACGCCGACCACGACGTCACGCGCCGCACGGACGCCAACGGCCAGACGACGACGAACGCGTACCAGTACGTCGGCCCCAACGGGAGCGTGGGGCTGCGCACGGCCATCACGGCGCCGGCGATCGCGCCCTACGGCCCGCTGACCACGACGTACAGCTACGACCCCACGACGTATGACCTCGTCGAGGTCGACACGCCGCGCGGCGGCCGCACGCTCTACACCTACAACGCCGACCACGCCGTCGTCACGACGGCCCAGTTGATCACGACCACGCCCTCGGCGCAGTGGCGCGGCACGCTCGCCGGCTACGACCCCTACGGCGAGCAAACGTCCGCCACCGAGGGGCGTGGGGTCACCGTCTCGGCGGCGGGGATCGTTACCCCCAACGGCGACGCCACGCGCTACACCCGGCACACCGGCTACGACCCCCAGGGCGATCAAATCAGCGCGAGCACGCCGTCGATCACCACGACGCTGAATGGGAGCACGACGACGGCCCCGGTCACGACGACGATGGGCTACGACGCCGACGGCAACCGCATCAGCGCGACGTCGGCCAACGGGGCCACGACGACCGACGCCTACGACCACCTGGGCCGGTTGGTCACGACGACGCTGCCGCCGGTCCCCCTCTACAGTGGGGGCACGACCACGCCGGTGGAGACGACGGGCTACGACGGCGAGGGCAACGTCGCGACGACGACCGACGCCACCGGGGCCACGACCACGAGTAGCTATGACCCCTTGGGGCGGCAGGTGGCGACGACGAACCCGGTCTCGGGAACCGCGACCATGACGTATACCGCGACCGAGAAGGTCATGGTGCAGAACGCGGCCGGGAACGTGACCCGGTCCGGCTACGACGGGGCGGGACGGCTCGTCTTGAGCAGCGACGCGGTGACGGGGACGGTGCAATACGGCTACGACGCCGCCGGCAACACGCTCGCCATCACGACCGGCGACACGACGGGCGCCGTGCTCAGCAGCGAGGCGCGCGTGTACGACGCGCTCAACCGCGTCACGCGTGACACGGTGGGTCAGAATGGGACGGCGCAGACGACCGTGACGACCTACGACCAGGACGGCAATGCGATCCAGACAACGCAGCCGAACGGGGCGCTCGTCCTCACCAGCTACGACCTCGCCGGTGATCTCGTCGAGGTCGACGAGCAGGCCAACGGTGCGACCACGCTGTACACCAAGACGGCCTACGACGCGGCAGGCAACGCCGTGCAGTCCACCGACGCCGACGGACGCACCACGACCACGACCTACGACCCGGACACGCGAGTGGTCCAGACGGTCTCGACCGTGGGTGGAAGCACGGTCACGACGGCGTATGCCTACGACCCCGACGGGAACACCCTGAGCACGACGACGACCGACGGGGCGGGGACGCACACGCAGGGGGCAACCTACGACGCGGAGGACCGGCAGACGAGCGTCACGGACGACGGGGCCACCACAGGCTACGGCTACGACGCGACGGGCCAGCAGCGGACCGAGACGCTGTCGGGCGGGGCGACGACCCTGACCACCGGACTCGACCCCGAAGGGCGCGCCACCGCCCTGACCGACACCACGAGCGGGGTGGGGACGGCCACGAGCCTGTTCGGGTACAACCCCAACGACCAGCCGGTGACGCGCACGCTGCCGGGCGGCACGGGCGTGCGGGAGACCACGACCTACGACGCCAACGGGCGCGCCACCAGCGTCGTCGCCAACGGACCGGGCGGGACAGCCCAGACGGCGCAAGCGCGCACGCTCACACGGTCGGCCCTGGCAAGCCAGGCGCGCTACGGGGTCAACGTGACCGCGCTGGCGCTGGTCAACCCGACGCTCTCCAGCCGCTATGCGCTGGGCTACGACGCGGCGAGCAGGGTCAACAATTCCACGACGCTCTCGGGGACCGACGCGCTGAGCTACGACCCCCAGAACCGGCTGACCGACGAGTCCGGCCCGCAGGTCATCGCCGGGAGCGGGGCGTACCACTGGACCTACGACCAGAACAACAACCTGCTGACGGCGACGGACGACCACATCGGCGTGACCGACGTGTACACCTACGGCAACCCGGCGCAGCCCGACCAGCAGACGGCGGGGGGCGCCTCGACCGGGCAGGCCGCCTATGTGTTGTCCTACGGCTACGACGGGGCGGGGCACACCACCAGCATCGTCAACCCGGTCGGCCAGAACGTCTCGCTGACCGGGCCGAGCCAGGGCGACCCCAAGGCCATGCACACGACGTTCAGTTACGACGCGCAGGGGCGCGTCACGCAGGTGGTCTATCTGGAGCGGGGCGCCGCGACGGGGGCGACGACGGCGCTCACGCCCACGACGGTCCTGATGAGCTACAACGCGCTGGGGCAGCGGGCGCACTACACTATCAGCGCGGCGGGGACGACGACGACGGACTACCGCTTCACGTATCGCGATGGGGAGTTGGGGCAGGCGATCGTCACGAGCGGGGGGCAGGCGCTCTACACCAATACGTACCTGTATGACGGACAGGGCCAGCCGTGGGAGGTGATCCGCACCGACGGGGGCGGGACGACGACGCGGTATGGATACGTGCTGGACGCGCTGGGCGACGTGGTGGCGCTGACCGATGCGACCGGCAGCGTGGTCGATCGCTACGCCTACGACAGCTGGGGCGAGCAGATCAGCAACGACCGGACCGACGAGACGATCCCGCAGCAACTCCGGTATCGCGGGCAGTACTACGACGAGAAGCTGGGTTGGTACTGGATGGGGGACGGGCGGCAGTACGACCCCGAGTCCGCGCGCTACCTCCAGCCCGTCGGCGACCCCAGCTTCGTGTATGCCAATGATAACCCTGTTCGCTCCGGCGGCCTCGTCCCACAACCGTCTAGTAGTGCGATCAACTCAACGGGACTATGCACTATAATTGCCCATTTCGAGCCATTTTTAGGTATAGGGAACGCTAAAGATGGTGGTCTTGGCAAAATTGGGAGGCACACATATTTGACGCTAACGGATCGTACCGGAGGCTCTTACCTCTATGAGGGCGAGCAAATAGACGGCCAAATAAAATCTCACCGGGGTGAGCCGCGGCCAATTGTGCGTGGTGAAGTTGCCTATGATCAGTTAAGGCTAAATTACCGCCCCTCCTATCAAGTGCTAAACGATGGAACATCCTGTAAGGTCTATCTCGCGAAGTTGAAGAGGATTGGGAGGAAAATTGATGCCAAGAACATACCATACAACGGAATACCGGATGCGTCTCATCCTGAATATGGACCTGGTGATCCAGGTTACGGGGGGAATAGTAACGGATTTGTTAGTACGCTTTTAAGACATGGAACCCCTGTTGGATATAACCTAATTAGTGAAGGCGATTTGGAAAATAAGACGGGAGTGTTCATTCCTGGATGGGACGCTGACTTGATAGACCGTCCTTGCGGTGAAGTTTATGACGTAAACGCAGGAAGGACTTATACTCGCCCCTGTCCAGGACCGCGTGGAACGTGATAGATCCTTGAGCGGATTGTGATTGTCAAGTACCGTCCAAGGGTTCAATGTTGGGTTTTACTTGACGACTATAGGATTCCATGTGAAGTGGCCATTCATAGGCATGAGGGGGGACACTGTTTCGCACGAACTGCGCCGATTGGCCTAGAAACTCTGTACCGATCTCGCAAGAAATACCGCGCGACATGTGCCAATCCATACGCTTGGTCGGCGCGCATGGCGTGTGATGAGGCTGCTGCGCGGGGTTGGCGTAGGTTACGTGGAATATGCGCGTAGGTTTAGTGGAACAGAGTGTATCTCGCATGGAATCCTATCACAGACAAGAGTAGGAAATTGGCGCTAACGGTACTTTGTTGATCCCGGCGGAGGTTCTAGGACGAGAGGCCAAACCGGCTCGAAACTGCCGGTCAGCAGGAGGGCCGGCGCGCCTTCACCGGCATCAAACGCTGCCTTTCGGCACTGATTCCAGAATGTTTGTCCGCCTTCAACAAAGTACCGTTAGCATAGTATTATGTCTTAATGGGAACGGTTTGGGGTGTTAGGCAGATTTGCCTACGCCAACGCTTTCGTGACAATCAGGATCGTCTTTAAGTGGTCTTGCTTGTCGATTGGTATGAGGGATTCTTCAAAGAAACGTGGAGACGTGATATGATTCGCGCGATTCACAGGCATCTCCTCCTATTCATCGTCACCATCATGTTGGTGGTAGACGCCACGACCTACTATGTCGTAGATCGTCGGCCACGCGCAGGAATTCTGACCATAACCGTGGGTCAGGCGCCTCAACTTGCGGCAGTCAACCAACGCGAGGGCCACGCCTTCATCGTCAATTGGAACTATGGCGGTGTGGACACGGGGACGCCAAGGTATAGGGGCACAATGACCACACTTGATACGCGGAGTGGATCTATCATAGCACGGGCTAAGGTCGGCGTGCATTCAGTGTGGATGACCGCAGACAGACACACCGGCCGTGTTTTTGTGGCTAATATCGACACGAGCGATACAGTGCCTACGCCTGGGACGGTGAGCGTATTTGATGGCCAACGTGGCGCGTTGATTCGACAGGTTGTGGTGGGGCGATATCCTAATGCCGGTGCGGTCGATGAGCAAACACACCACGTCTTCATTACGAACCAGCTTGGAGCTACGGTCAGCGTGCTCGATGATGATACAGGACGTCTGTTACGGACCGTCGTCGTCGGTCACGGTCCGGGGGCTGTGGCTGTGGACAGCCGCACGCATCACGTCTTCGTCGCTAACGGTGATGACGCGACACTCAGTATGCTCGATACACGTAGCGCGGCGGTCCTGCGTACCGTCAACGTGAGCAGAGGGACGCAAACAGAGGTGATTGCGGTGGATGGACGCACGCGACGCGTCTTTGTTGCCAATGACCAGACGGTCGATGTCCTCGATACGCGCACGGGGGGTAGACTGCGGATCGTCAACGTCAAGGTTACCGTTTTCAGAATGGCGGTCGATGAGCGCACGAATCGCATATTTCTGTCTGGTGACGGTCATGGTACGGTGATCGTGCTTGATGCAAGAAGTGGCACCGTGCTGCAAACCGTGGCGCTAGGCGGCAGCGTGGGCGATATCGCCGTTGATGAGCAAAACAATCGCGTTTTTGTTGCGAACGCGGGCGATGGTGTTCATAACGGGACCGTGAGCATCTTAAATGCTACGAATGGACGTATTCTGGATACTATAACGGTAGGTGTGAATCCTGGCGGATTAGCAATCGATGAAAACGCGAAACGCGTCATTATTGTTAACTCAGCGGGTGACACCGTGAATATACTAAACGCCAACACATAGAGTGTAGACTGACTTCCCCACCACGGCGGGGGCGTTCCAGCCGGCCTACGGCCGCGGCGATATCGCCTTCGTGGCCAAGCTCGCCCCGACCGGCGCCGCGCTGGTCTACTCCACCTACGTGGGGCGCAGCGGGACCGCAGCCGGTACGACTGTCGCGCTCGACGCGGCGGGCGGGGCCTACGTGGTGGGGTCGAGTTCGACGACGGACTGGATCACCACCACGGGCGCGCTGCAGCCGGCCTACGGTGGCGGCTACCAGGATGCCAGCGTCTTCCGGCTCTCCCCGGCGGGCGACGCGCTGGTCTATGCGACCTGCATTTTACTCGCGGCCAATATTGCAGCAAGCTGCTGCAATATTGGCCGCCTATCCCCACCGACGCCGACGCTAGTCCTCGGCGGCATCGCCCAACGTCGCCTCCAACTCCTCGATCGTGGGCAGGTTGCCGCGCAGGTCTGTCGGCAACGCCTCCGTGAGCTGAAATGAAGAGATGCCGATCGGTGTCGTGACGTTGCGCAGCGCATACTCGGCCACCACTTTGTTCTTACTCTTGCACAGGATAATGCCAATACTCGGCTGATCGTCCGGATGGCGGAGCAGGTCGTCGACGGCCGACAGGTAGAAATTCATCTTGCCGGCATACTCCGGCTGGAAATCGAACATCTTCAGATCGATCACGACGAACGCCCGCAAACGATAGTGGTAAAAGAGCAGATCGATGAAATACTCCTGCCCGTCAACCTCTAGCCGATACTGATTACCGACGAAGGCGAAGCCCACGCCAAGTTCGAGCAGGAACGCGCGGATATGCGTCAGCAACCCCCGCTCCAGGTCGCGCTCTAGCGCGTCGTCGCCCAGGCTCAGGAAGTCGA
>JAABUO010010508.1_pt1 | contig 10240 bp, 11 predicted proteins | sample 5559291 | NCBI WGS metagenome assembly JAABUO01 (sample SAMN10711878, study PRJNA513372) | rock metagenome | isolation source: Antarctica rocks | place: Antarctica: Victoria Land, Finger Mt sud
TCTATAGTACTGAAAAACGGACTGCATCTTCCTACGGAATCCAAGAAGATCATGCATTTCGCCATTGAGGCGTTGGGAAACTCTAGTTTAGAGAGTGAAGATGAGGTCATAAAGCATTGTTTGACCAGTGTCAGTGAGTTCACGGTCGTCGGCCGAAATCTGTCGGATATTTAAATCCAAAGCAGATAAGCAAGCTGCAGTAGATGTTTTACAGCAAAGCATTGGATAATTTCTAATGTCCTGAAGTCGAGCCTGCGAAAGGCATGGTTTCCTGTACGTACCGTTCGTCAAGAGTCTAAATGTTCATGTACGTCATCTTCGTCTTGCTGCATTCGACGCGCGGTTTCTTTTCTCAAGTCTCAAGTCTGCAGAAGTCATTCTGTCTGTTCATTTTTAGTTGCAGGTTTTATCTCTCCGTCTGCATGCAACCACACCTTGTCGGCGGCACGGGCATTCACCAGCCAGGACATCTTTCAGGTCGGGGAGTATCTCGGCATGCAATTCAGTTAGAGCGCTGTGCCAGTACCAATCTCTATCCGCCGACTCATCTTACTCCCTTCTGAATACCCTTAAATTTCATCCTCAGAAATTGCAATCATAAAAACAAAAGTGTGACGCCAATAATCATCGGCATTAAATTTTATGATCGATTTCATCATAACCAATGCCTTTGCGGCCTGGTTTTCCGAACATATCAGGCCATTCAAGCTTAATGTGCATTCGAAAAACGAGAAGACGTGCGCTTCGGCAGATCCGCTAAGTACTGGGAGGCAGTAAATGCCGAACTGCTACTGAGTTCTCCGCAGGAAAGACTCACTGAGAACTGGCGCGGTCTGACACAAATCCGATGGATTTCACCAAGATCGACAGAATTCAGACTTGAAGCCAAGTCAGGTTGTGGTCTGCTTCGCGGATATGGATCACTAGCAACCGGTCCGCAAGATACGTTCCAAACCTTCGAGGATCCGGATTTTTTGTTGAACTCACTCCTCGCAAGAGGTTTCAAGACAAGCTCTGCAGACTTTTGCCATTCGTGTTTGTGTAACTCGAGTGCTGTGTCTCTACATGTACGATAGAAAATTAGTCTGTTTATCGTGGTTCGTGTGTTTAATGCGGTACGACGTCAATATCCATCACTTGGCGCGCAACTCTCGATGCAGTGATCATTGACGACTTAATAAAGTACGACAATGAACAGTCCTGGCGTCTTAACCAGGTCTTCGTCAAAAGGATCGGCTTTAAGCTCCTTGAATTCTAAAGGGTCGCCCGTGCAAGTAAAAGCGCGCACCTATGGCCGGACCGACGGTCCTGAAAACGTCTTTTTCTTCATTCCCAACCTCATCGGCTACTCACGAATATTGTTGGCGGTTATCTCACTGTACTACATGCCGGCGCACTCACTATCGTGCATGATCTTGTACATCATATCTCAATTGCTGGACGCTCTTGATGGTCTGGCTGCACGACACTTCAACCAATCCACGCGTTTCGGGGCGGTACTTGATATGGTAACGGACCGTTGTACGACTTCTTGTCTTCTTTGCTACCTTTGCTCTGCCTATCCACCATGGACTTGGTGTTTCCAAGCCCTTGTGAGTCTAGATTTGGCAAGCCATTACATGCACATGTATGCAACTTTACGCGAAGGAGGTGAAAGTCACAAGATAGTTACGAAAGAGCGCTCCAAGATTCTCAACCTCTACTACTCTAGCAATAAGGTCTTGTTCAGTTTCTGTGCCGGCAATGAGCTCTTTCTTGTTTGTCTGTACTTGCTGTCGTTTCCACCGCGCTCGGCTCCGATATTTGGCGATTATGCTATTCCCGAAAGTCTTGCTTCTTTTGTCACAGGGCCGCAGACTCACAACAAAGTATTTAAAGGAAGTTACTTGAATATCTCTTGGCCTCTAGTCCTAGCGACACTAAGTTCGCCCATCTTTTTGGCAAAGCAGCTCATAAATATTATTCAACTAAGTAAAGCCTCACAAAGACTTGCCACTGCGGATTTGAAAGAAAGGAGTGCAAAAAGGGAGAAAAAATGAGCCGGAAGAACTGAAGCTGCAGACGCCCTAAGTGTTGTATATATACCAGTTGTAAGCCTAGGGATCAAGCTAGCAAGACTTGAAAGAGCTTTATGGCGTCGAGCCTACTCAATTGTATAGTTTACCATCCGTCAGTCCATATACCTCCAGGCCATTCTGCCAATTCCCAAATTAGGCAGCTTAAACATACCATGTGGATTTGGTTTCTACGAGAAAAGGAGAATGTACAACATCTATCTGCTCGCCATGTCAGACTTCGCATCTGTAAGCCTCCTTCACGACTCGAAATATTTAATGGCCATTAAGCTGCTCTCCTCTTACCATACTCGTCACATTTCTCCTTTTGGCCACGGCTTCTGCAAGTTGTCGAAGACACGTGCATGTATCTTCCCAACCTATGCAGGCGTCAGTTATACTTTTCCCATATTCCAATTGAGCGCCAGGTTTTAGCTCCTGTTTCCCTTCCTTGAGGTGCGACTCTACCATCATTCCGATGATGCACTCTTCGCCCTTCATCAATTGGTCGCCTACTGCTTGAGCAACTAATGGCTGATTCTTGTGATTCTTTTGTGAGTTGCCATGTGAGCAATCAACCATGATATTCTGTTTCACTCCTGCCTTCTTCAAGGAAGCCTTGATCCCACTAATGGACTCGGCATCGTAATTGGTGCCCGAGTTTCCACCACGGAGGATAATGAAACAGTCAGGGTTGCCATTTGTGCCGACAATGGCAACCACTCCTGGTTTGGTAACAGATAGGAACGAATGCGACTTTGAGCTTGCACGGATTGCATCAATTGCTATCCCTGCACTCCCGTCGGTGCCGTTTTTGAAACCTATGGCAAATGAAAGACCACTCGCAAGTTCACGATGAAGCTGGCTCTCAGTCGTCCGAGCACCGACAGCGCCAATCGAGAGAAGGTCACTCGTGTATTGAGGGGATATCGTATCAAGCATCTCGCTTGCAATGGGTAGTCCGAGCGATGTAATGTCAATGAAGACTTGTCGAGATATATTGAGCCCGGCGTTGATATCAAAGGTCTCATCAAGATGCGGATCGTTAATCAGACCCTTCCAGCCAACCGTTGTCCTTGGTTTCTCAAGGTAGCACCGCATGACAATGCAGAGATCTTTGTGTAACTCCTTTCGCAACTCCACCAGTCTGCTTGCATACTCCACGGCTGACTTGGGATCATGTATGGAGCAAGGCCCTACAATGACTATCAGTCTGTCATCTTCCCCAGCGAGAACTGCCTCAACTTCTCTGCGTCCGTCCAGCACGGTTGTCTTCGACTGTTTCGGCTGCGGCAACATGGACTGCAATAAATTAGGGGCGACAAGCGGGCTGTAGCCTCGAATTCTGTGGTCCTCGGTATTCGACTTATCGCCGAGATGGGCATTTTGCTGATAGAATGCCATCCTCAGCACAGTGACTCACTCGTCAAACGTCTTCAATCGCAAAAGAAGATCGGGGGAATTAGATTTGGTTCCTGAACAATTCACACGCGGATGCCACACACACACAGCTAAACCAAACACCAACACCGGGGAGCTTTGGGAAAAGGTCCAGCAAGCGAGAGCCAGAAGTGGCAAAGACGTGGCTGTGCCTACGTTGTTGCCACTCTAACAATTCTTGATAAGCATGGAAGCAGAAAACGTAGAACAAGCGCTCTGGAGAAGAAAGAGACCCTGTAATGCCAAAAATAGAGTAACCGTCCTGGCAAACGTTCGTACCAGTGACGTCAATGCCTACTATTTTTTACGCCTCTAGCACTACGCGTGGTAGACTTTGCTAAACGAGGACACACTCCCTACGAAATTCGCACCAACTCTGCGTGTTGTGCCATTTTGCTGCTTTTCACTCATATTTCATCCTTTCCTGTGCAAAGTCCGTTTGGACATCGTGCGCGGCAATTGGTCGCATCAGCTCTCTTCACAGCCCTAGATGCCTTTCTTCCAATAGGTGGGCCTTCTGTGTACCAGTACATGGTGATCAAATGTCCCAAACACAAGCTTTTCGAGCCACTCTGGTATGACGAAGACCGAAGAGGTCGCTGCTCAGCGATCGCCCCCTTCTGCATTCCGAGACTCACTGGGAGTGCTATCATGAGCACGAGATATTTTTCGGGTTTTTGTGAGGCGACTTGGAGGTAGTCATTTGTCACCGGGTCCTTCTCCGGACCATGTAGATAGTTTGAGAAATGATTTTGCTACCCATTGTCTTATTGAGGCTATCTGCATCTTCATCGAATCTGAAGAAGTCTGTCCATTGACGTGGGTGGACGGGACGGATGGTCGATCGGTCATTAGTTTTTGGGCGAGGTATTTTAGGTGCCGAGGGGGGGAAAAGCCGAGCACCTATGCCGATAAGTGATAAAATTCATCAAGTTGAATGCCATTATCTTCCTGTACAATGCGATCCATGAAATTTCCAAAAACACGCATCGAGTAAAATATCAAGCGCAATCTACCAGTAGTTTTAAAGCTCTCATTCAAGAATAAAAATTTGTGGCGATTTGACCCCGGGAACCACAGGCGAAAGAGCGAGGAAATAGGGCGCCGAGCGTACGGCGAACGGGCGGAGTGGGTGGGGCACAATGCTTGATTAGGAAGGAACTCATGCCCGCCAGAAGAGAGAAGCAAGCGCACTTTCCCGCTCCGCTACTAACCAACGATTGCCGCCTGCCGCTTAGCGGCAATTGGACAAGGACAGGCGGGATGCTGAATGACAAAGCGCTCTGGAGGTCCGTGATATATCTATCTATCTAAGATCTGTACGTAGATCTATCAGGATATGCATATTCATCCAATCCGGTGAGACTTATGTATGATCCCTGGTATATTTTTAGCTACGCAAATTGAAAATCCCCAGATTGCCCCCCTGTCTTGCGGATGACGCGGATGTCGCGCATGGTCATATTCCGATCCATACCTTTGCACATATCGTAAATAGAAAGTAGACTGCCGGTGACGCCGGTGAGAGCTTCCATTTCAACTCCAGTCTGCCCAGTGGATTCTACAGTAACCTCAACATCAACATGACCTTCAGCAACTGACAAGTGACACTTGACTGATGTAATGGCAATGGGATGAGCAAGAGGGATGAGCTGCGATGTGGACTTCACAGCCTGTATGCAAGCCACTCTTGCAATTGCCAAGACGTCACCTTTCTTTATAGCCATGGATTCAATTTGTTTGGCTACATCGCGGTTTGAGAATTCAATCGTTCCGCGCGCAGTGGCTGCACGCGCAGTAATGGGTTTGGCTGTGATAGATATCATATGTGCTTCACCTCCTTCTGAAAGATGCGGAAATTTCGGTCGCTTGGTGGAATACACTCTGATTTGGTTTGATGCGAAACTGCGTTGGGCAATAGACGTTGCGGAGAAAGTGATCTTGGGAAAGATTGTGGAAGAGTGGTGATCTTCATTAGACGACTGGTTGATTCACCCACCTATCAAGATCATCGGCCTTCCTCCTTCTCTTTTGATATCTTCCATATCGCCGTGCTCTTTCTTCTTATTTCTTACGGCAGCTTGGATGATACCTAATAGCTCAGCCTCACCTGCACCCCTCCGCATCAGATCTCGCAGTGACACTTCTTTATTATCAAACAAGCAAACTTTCAGATTTCCGTCCGCAGTGATACGTAGTCGATTGCACCCAGCGCAGAAGTTATGGGTCATACTTGTGATGAACCCCACTGTCCCTCGATGACCTGGTATATGGAAGACTTTTGCAGTATCGGAATGTGGAAGAGGAACAAGATTGTATTTCTCCTGAATGTGCGTTTTAAGCTGTTGGTAGGTTACCAGTTTCTCTCTCGACCAGCGATTCCCATCAAATGGCATGTATTCTATAAAGCGTACTTCAAGGTTCTTGTCTTTGGTGAGTTCCACAAAATTGTGCACCTCTCCAAAGTTTTGCGGTAAGACAACCACGTTTAGTTTCGTTTTGATGCCCAAGGCCAGACTTGTCTCCAGCGACTTCAGCACCGCCGAGAGACCTTTCCGTCGAGTGATCAATTCGAACATACCAGGCTCCAAGGTATCTAGCGACAAATTAACACCAGTCAGTCCTGCCCTCTGTAACTCCTCGAGAGACCGATGCAGAGTTAGGCCGTTTGACGTAACGCAGATTTCGGGAACACCCATCTCCCCTGTAGTGCGCACGATGTGCAACAAGTCCTTACGCACAGTCGGCTCTCCACCCGTATACCTTATCTTTTTCACACCTTCTGAAACGAAAAGCCGCGACAACGTGATGACCTCGCTTGTGGAGAGCATTTCGCTGCTAGGCTGCAGACGCACTCCATTCTCGGGCATGCAGTATACGCAACGTAAATTGCATCTTTCTGTCAAAGAAATGCGGAGGTAATTGTGCTGCCGGCCAAATGTGTCTGTCAGAAAAGAGGAAAATGGCAGCCCATGCGCCAAACTCTTCCCTAACTTGGTGGTCATGGATGGGACAATCGGAAAGAGAACGTGGCGCAAAGCGAATAGAAAATAAAGATACTCGGATTATGCATATTTACAGGTAGAGAACTAATTCACCCAACTCGAAAGACTGGACGTGCGGTGTCCCAAGGGCCTCTTATCTCATCCTTCCAACGCTGTAGGCGGAGAAACCAGAATGGAGCGAGAAGCACAACACCGATCATACCAACGACAAACATACTGGCAATACTTCCGCTGACCCAAATCTGTAGTCCCAATACAGCTGATACAAAGCAAACTCCGGTCAGAGAAAAGTGTAGTATAAAACTCGTCTTGAATAGTCGCTTTCGAAATAATGGAAATAGAGCAAAGAGTTGTATCGAGAACAAGAGTAAAAAGAAGACCTCAAAGATCGTAGCAAGTCGTGAGGCTAGAACTACGCTGGCCATTATTGCTGCATTGGTGGAGAGTGATGATGAGAGTGGAGTCACTGGAGAGGGAGAGTACGCGTGAAAGAAGACATTGACGAGAAAAAGCCAGCTGGATAATGCCCAAATGGAATCACTGGCCGTACTTATCGTCAAGCTCTTCAAAAGCGGAGACAATGAGAGAAGAGCAGAGAGAATAACGAGCGCTGACTTGAGCGTGTTCTTTCCCTCTCCATTCCCAAAGTAGTACCATCCAATGACACTTGTGACCGCCCCAAATCCTCCCACTGCGCCGGCGTTCAGTTCGCCCCGGTAGATGCCACAAAAAACACTCACAAATATGGCCACAATGCACAAGTGCTGGGTGATGTTTGTACTGTCGGCCACTAAGGCGTACAAGTTGTAAGTCGGAGTAGAAGGGTTTCGCAGCAAATCAGAAAGGAATGAGGAGTCGGTGTAGTTGTCTGGGTATCGTGGCGGAGTCCACAATAGCTTTCGCCACGGCTTTGGCATATCATTCGTCTGGTGCGCTAGATTCGGGGACCCCGGAAAATTTCACGTGGAACAAATCTGAACCACATTGCTGGCTATGCTCGACGCAATTGCACAGACCAAGATTTTTGCTTCGGTTACTCTATTCTACGGCTTATCTTTGCTGGTGAGGCCGGAATTCTTCCTCCACGGACCATTGGCCTCCCTAGCTTCAGCACTCTTCTCACAACCCCAGGCCAGCCTACACAGCGCAGATGCCAATGCAACCAGTCTCATCAATATTGGTTTGCTGTACTGGGTGGCAGCTCTATCACTTGACCGAAAATTCATCGAAAAAAGTGCAAGTGTCAGGCTTGTCATGGCTATGGTGAAGACAGGTTTAATTCTGGCAGGAAGAGGCAGCGGTGCGCTGTGTTGCATGGCTATAGCAGATGGCTTTAGTGCGTTGTGTATGATGTACACCGTCCGGCAAACGAAGCCAAAGGCTGTATAGTTCGTCCAAGTCATGCTTATGCGTATTCTCACATATATATCTACAGAATGTTCCAAGAGGAATGCCGACCATCAATGCACGTTATTGTCACTTTTGACGAGCCACTTGAGTACCCTCGTCCTCTGCTACTTCACCGAAAAACGGGTGTTTTAGGGCCTCACGTGCCGTCAGGCGTCGATTCGGATCGTACACAAAGATGCGCTTAAGCAAATCAATGAATGTGACATGTATTGCCAGCGAAGGATTCACCATATCCTGAAATTAGAATACTCACAAACCTTGGCCTCACGTAGATTGATTTCATTGCTTTGACAAATCGACGAGAGCTTTTTGACGTCTCTGCATTTGGATAGTCAAGACGGCCGTTGCGAAAGAGCTTGGCTGCATCCTTTTTCACTTGCTTTATCATGCGAGCTTCCATTTTTCCACCACACACCGTCTCCATCATGGCAAGGTGCTCTAGATTATCATGTGTTTGGAAGAGCGCGTCGCCAGTGAAAAATTCAATCAGGATGCACCCAACTGACCAAATGTCACAAGGAAAGGACCAGCCTAGTCCTAGTATGATTTCAGGTGCACGGTAGTGGCGTGTCGAAACTACACTCGAATGATACTCCTCCTGAAATGTTGCGGATCCAAAATCGATCAGACGAATATCGGTGTCCCAAAGCACCCTTCTCGTCTGCACTCCACGTTTATTGGTTGGGAGGTTGCTGTACGAACTGTTTACCAAAAGGACGTTTTCTGGTTTGAGGTCAGTATGTATGAGCTGCAAATCATGCAGATATGCAATGCTGCGAAAGAGCTGGCGCGCAAAAGATTGGATATGCGACATGGGGAATCCAACGAACCCCCCAGCCTTGAGAAAGTCAAAGACGCTCATCCCTAGCAAATCAGTGACGATGCAAATGTGGTTGCGCCAGTCAAAACAATCCCGGAGATGAATGCACTTATTTTCGTTGCCAGGGTCATTACGGCCGAGGGTTGAGAGAACACGCAACTCGATCTTGCTCGCATCCCTATACTTTTGCACTGACCGGATAATCTTTATGGCACAGTAATTGCCTACGCTGCGGTCATAAGCCTGCACGACCTTACCAAACGTCCCTTGACCGAGCAGTTTTGTGACTTTGTAGCGAGGAGTGAGGTCCGTGTCGGGTATAATGACATAGTGCCCTTCATCGTCGTCATACTTTTGCTTGGTAATGAAAAGCTGTTTGGGTTAGTGGATCTCATAAGCCATATAGACATACGTCCGGGATTATTTGAACGAAAATATCGCGGCATTTGATCGGTGGAACTGGAGGCCGTACATAACCATCGGTAGACTCTCTCTTTCGTTTCTTCTCTCCATTCGCGCGTCCATTGATCTGGCTAGGAGGAGTGGCATGCTTCCGTTTGCCTTTGGATGCCATGACGACCGACGAGCCTGTCCCTCTGGCCCCGGACTTGGATTCCGGTGGAGGCGAGTCATCCACTACAATGACCTCGTACGAATGCTTCCGATAAAAATCCTCCCAATTCCGTGGCCGGGACATTGAGTGATTGGCGGTCATCACCGACGTTGTCCGACCACCACCGGCATTCGCAATCTACGAGATTGACGATATCCAAGAGCTACTCTAGAGGCTAACTCTACAAGCTGATTAAGCCATTGTGTAAATAAAAGTATATTATGTATTGAACCGCGGAATTCATTGTATGAATGGTCTCACCGTCTCCATGTCTTTGATAACACTGCCATCCCGTCAGGCGTGCACAGTGCTAGGCGGTCAGCTGATACTCCAGCCTAGTGTTCTACATGGTCAGAGATTAGGCCCTTGTGGTTGGTGGTGGATCGTAGACATAGGCTGCAGCCTGAGCTCACCCCCATCACAGTCCAAGTCTACGCCCTTGGCAGGAAGTGACTGTTCGGCTGCCTATCCTGCGCCAATTGTTGACCTCCCTTCCAACATTTGTAGTGGTATCCTTGTTACCTAGCGTCGGTGGTGCCTGTTAAGGAGGGTAGCAACCGAGATTCCTAGAGAGGGATACGGATAGCTCAGGACTCCTTAGTGGACGGTACTTGGCTAATGGGATAGCTAGTACGGGAAAGTATCGACGGGACGATAAGTCTGTTAACAAGATTCTCAAGACTGGGCGACCAGCGCTCCAGTCTTGTTTATATACTAATTCTTCCATTGAAACCCTAATCGAGTAGTTCCTTGCATTACTTCCATTGACATCCTAATCGAGTAGTTCCTTGCATTACTTCCATTGACATCCTAATCGAGTAGCTCGTTCCGTTACTTCCTTTGTTCGTACAAGTGGGGCCGTAACAGTACCTCCCCTCTTAAGAACGATGTCGCAGCG
>JAABUO010010509.1_pt1 | contig 10240 bp, 9 predicted proteins | sample 5559291 | NCBI WGS metagenome assembly JAABUO01 (sample SAMN10711878, study PRJNA513372) | rock metagenome | isolation source: Antarctica rocks | place: Antarctica: Victoria Land, Finger Mt sud
GCGCTCATTGACCTCCCCTCTCACTTTGGAGCCGCCTGCACGCCATGGCACTTTGTGCTGCTTTGCCTCAGCCTTCTTCCGGTGCTCCAGCACTTTCAATGGCCACTGACGCAGCCCAGTGGTTCGGTTGAGCAAGATACCATCTGTCCACTCCATGTAGAGCTCCTTAAGGCTTGGATAGTCTGCACGTCAGAATACAATGTTCATCCTGGTCTTGAGAGTGCAAGCTCAGCAAGAAGCAGTCAGAAGGTGTGCCATACAATAAAAACAAGACCTTTACAAGTTACAGCAAGTAATCTGGAGCAAGCTCAAAGCATGCACAGTCATTGCTCGCTCATGGCAAGCAGAGAGCAAGCCAAAGCAGCATCTTGGTGAGTGGCGATGCATTCCATGAGTCATTGTTATATTGAAAGAGTTTACATACAGGCATAGCCCACTTCTGGTGAGAGTGCCTGTGGGAAACCCCTCATATTGTCTGCATGCGCCAGATACTATTTGAGCAAACACCATGCCTGGTAAACACCATGCCTGGTGTACAATGCAAAGCAATCTTGCCTCATTGCTGATGCGCTCATACTGCAATTTGCTACGACTCTCGACCTCTTCATCATCATTGAGCACATACGGTAGAATGTGCAGTAGCCATGGCTGCCATCAAGCACAGTTTATTTAGTTGTGTAAGTCTGCATGGTTTGTAGAGATTCATTTTCTCTGTCTCAGGGCTTTTTTGCAACTGTAATGTGTCTGGGAAGCTTCATTTCAGTCAGTTGTGGTCATGCTCTTCTTTCTAGCGTGCTAAGTTACAAGCGTAGTCAATGCAACCTCTTAGCCTTGTCTCTAGCATGAGGAATAATTGTGAGGATCTGAGGATGCTTGTTGTTTTACCCACGCCATACTGTGCAGTCTGAGAGGTTACAATGGCTCTGTCTCCTCTGCACCCAATTTTTTTGACAGTCCTGCGCATCCGGTACTGATAACAGCTATCATAGTTTGATTATATAATGCGAGCATACCAGACAGGTGCTGCATAACAGGAAGCGTTTCCCTAAAGTGCTGTACCGTTTAGCCGGACATAATTCAATTGATAAATTTTTGCAAGTAGAGTGATTGGCTTCAAAGGCTGCAGATAACGCCTCATTTCTGCTGCTTTAGTGTAGCAGTGTATTACAGTGTATTACGGCGTGATGCGGTCCGTACACAGCACATGTGTCCTGTCAGGATATAGCTCTGTGACCGAGCTCATTGTGTATCATTCTACGTGCGAGCTTTGGTGTGTGCCTAATAGCCCTAAGCCAATTACCTGTATAAGCGTCACCCTATAACATCTAGTGTTTTGCTCAAGCATGTGTATGCATATGCCCTGCATCCCTTTGGGCCATACGCCATAAGCCTGCCAACGGGAAACTCATTTCTACTTTGTTGCAGCAGATTGCTCTTTTGGCTTGCTAAGTGACGCCCAGGTCACTGCAGGTACTTTTGCTGCAAGACACGCTGGGCCAACATTTCTGAGAAACCTGCAAAGCCATATACATTGTACAAAGCTTCCAGCTCTGCCTTACTGCCCCACTCTTCCATAAGATCCACCTCTTGCGTCCATGCAGCATTGTGCTGCAGAATGCCATTCCTCAAATTGCCTATGATTGCTCTGTCTCTGTCAGTCAGAGGCTGCCATACTTCTTCATCAGCGCCCTCCAGCATGTCATGGCATGCGCCCAGCCACATAAGGCTGGGGACTGCATATCTGGGAGACTCCAGCCCCATGCGTACACTGCCCCACTTGTAAACCCCGAGGATGGCCACACCTGAGTGGTCCATAGCTGATGTATAGCAGGCAGTGATGAATATGATTGCAGGGCCTGCTGTCATGGGTTAAAAGCATTTCTAAGCTTCAAGCCTTGCCTGAAGGGTTCCAATCAACCAAGCCCATCACAGGCAGCTGTGGAAAGGCTTCATGCAGCTGCCGCAGAAACACCCTTGTGGACAGGTCTGGCATGCCTTTGGCAGTTACAATGATGCTGGGGGCAAGGTTGCAGAACCCATCTTCCACCAGCCTCTGAAAGATGGCCTGCAGCGTGTGCACTGTATTGAACGTGATACTGCTTCTTGCACCAACAGATTGGACAGCAGTTTGTAAGCAAATTGGTATGGCTCTCAAGGGCTTGCTAAATGAAATACATCCTTCTAGGCAGGGTAGCGCAATGTATCGTGCATCAAAGCTGAAAAGTTAGGATCAACACATGGCTGTGCTTACATCTTTTTCCACCACCACTATATACTGGGCTGTTGTTTGAAAGCAGTAGTTGAGAATGGCATTGCAGTCGCCTGGTAGAGTCTTGCAGCCTGATGCGCAGCAATCAATCCACGGCCCATTTTGATGCTCCTGAACATGCAGCAGTCCACTAACAGCACCCCTGCTACTGCAACAGATGTTCAGGCAGGACCGTGGGACCCTCAAAAGGCTGACTGTGTCCTGAATGGCCTCGTGAACGTCCTGCACTCCATAGATTGTGGAATTAACCAAAAAGGGGGAAAAAGAACCGGCTGTTGCAGTGTGAATTTACCCTTGTTGTGCTGAAGATTGGAGGGTGCAAGAGTCTGTAATATAAGTCCCTTTGTGTTGCTTGCTTTCCAGTCCTGAATACATTGGCAATGCATTTCATGTTGTACTTGCAGCATAGCACACTTGTAGAGACCTGTTAGGGCCCTGCTAAGAGCCCATTGACCTGAGCAGCTCATGTACCACCTCCAGGACTTTGAAGATCCGTACAAAGTGGAAGGCGCTTTCTCCCTGTCTGTAAGTCAAAGATCTTGTCTGCACAGCCTGCTGCAACCTGATCTGCTCTGTACCTGATCCAAGGTAGGCATTGCTGCTTTCTCGAGACACCTGGACTGCAGCCTCAGTCTGAACAAGCCGTTAGGGAGCCTGTACACAGGCGCTGCAATCCTTTTTTGCTGTTCCTACCGTCTGTATGCTCTGCAGTCTGCCAAAAGAAAGCTCATCCAAAAACGCTGAGACACAGTGTTCGATTCTGCTCAAGACTTCCTCGTCTGAGGCTTCAAAGTCCACCAGATCCGCCAGCTCGTCCTGCTCGCACTGCGTGTCATCAGACAACACACCATCCATGCTGCACCTGGGCTATGATCTCGGCCTCAACTGCAATCCGCTGACGTGCTAGCAGACGACCAGCTCGTGCTGGCAAGCACAGGTTGCAGACCATGACCGCTGCTGCTCGTCAGTTGCCGCCGTCCAGAATCCCGTTTGGATGTGTTTTGAATTTAGTCGCGTACACACAGCACAGGCAGCAGGTCCCATGAGCAGCATGTCTGAAACTCTTGACTCGTCTTTGAGCAGGGGCTCATATGTCACATCTTGTTTTGAACTGCCATGTGTGTGATGTAATTTTCAAGTTCAATGAGACCAAGGTTGCAGCTAGCATACTGTCCAAGCTGCGGTTGAAGCTGGGTGATAAGCTGCTGAATGTGAGCCAGAAAGAAGCAAGCATGTCAAAGGAAAGACAAAACTACACCTTGAAAATCAGATATGTCAATCAATCACAACAGCATTGTTCGATACCAAAGGCTCAGAATCAGCCACAGCCTTACGTGGTCTCTGTACACAGGCTGGGGTGTGCTATCAAGCAAAACCTGGTGGTCTGTCTGGCACAACATATTTGCTTAGTCCTGGCGGCCTATGAACAGCAGGTGCAGTGTAGTGCAGGGAGCGGCCATAGCTTTTGGAGCTACTGGGCTCATTCCTTGCTGGCTGAGTCTGAGAGCTGTATGGCCTGTGTTGCCCTGCAAGAACACAACCTTAACTGACTGTAAACATGCTTCGAGGTGGTGGAAAAGCACAAGACATGTGACTGAAGCTGCTGCATTGATGCCTTTCCTTGATGTTTGGAGACAGCTGTAGTCTGGATGACCTGATCACAAGGAGTCATATTACCACAATCAGATGATGGTGAGCCAACATCTGTTGCAATTGCAGCGAAAACAGGTGACATACCTGCAGACCATGCAGTACGCCCTGCAGATGGACTGGAGCTGGGAAGATCATTGGCTCCCGCTTGGAGAAGTGCTTGCTCAACACCGGCAAGCCCTCGTTTGCGCGCCAGCATGAGGGGGGTGTCACGCCGCCCATCCCGCTGCTCTGTCACATTGGGCACTGCCAGAATATGTGTCACGACTGACACCAGATTCTGCACATAATGTCTTCATCTTGGGCAATGTCACTCCAGCAGAGAGCCAGAGTCAGCAACAGGCTAGACACATGCTCAACCTTTTGGTCCGCAATTGGGAAACCCAATGAGAGGTCTTATACAGATCCCTACAACCACTCAAACACTGCATTGTAATCCCTAACCTCTTATGAGCAAACAAATTCGACGTATATACGCAGAATATGACGCCCTAGGTTTCCCAAAGGCAGGCGCGGCCATCATGACGATTGCTTGCTATATGTTGCAAGTGTGAAGCTGCGCCAGGACGTAACATGTAAAAGATCAGACAAGCAGACAAGAGCAGAAGTGCTGCCAGAGAGTGGACCTACATGCCATACAGCAATATGCAGAGGGTAACCCCCGCTTTCATCATCACGCACCCACACCAGAGCAGGCTGAGCTGACAACAGCTCAAGAGCGGCATCAGCCCTCCTGTCTTGCAGAAGCTGACCAAGGTGTTGCCCCTTCTCCCTGCAGCCAAGGACAATACTACCTGATTACAGTTTCAGCCAGTGACATGTAACCTGTCTTTTGTTCTGCCATACAGATTGAAACCCATGCATCCATTTTGCCTTTACAAGTACTTTACGCAGCATACGTGCAGTTACACTATGAAGTATAGGCTGCAGGGTACTCTGCATTACATATGTACAGCATTGATGCAGCCTTGCACACAAGTCTGGTGCTGCTGTACAGATTGACGTTCTAAGCAGCAAAAACCTTCTGTCAATCAGCTGCTGTACATCGGGGGGTATTTGGCCTCCTTCTTGCAGCATGGCTGCAACCTCACCCTGGCTGATGCCCCACATGCAACCACCTTCCGCCTGACACCACTCCCATATTTGCCTTGCTCTCTTTGACAGGCCTAAGCTGCTTTGCTTTGCTGCTGGACACATAATGTGCAGCCGGCGATTTGCTCCCACTCCCTGAGTGACCACACAGCGTCAAGAGAGTCACCTTTGTGGCATGCACAGTACTTTGAGAGCCAGCCACTTGAATTGTGTTTATGTCAAGTTTTAGTGCAGGTAATATCTGTGTCGTGGAGACAATGATAGCTATGCAGCTGATCATAATCCAGCTTCCACACCTGGCTTTGGGATGTGAGACCTTTGTGCTCTGCTAGTCTGTGCCAGTGTGCACGCTGCTCTTTGCTGATATGTGTTGGCAGCTTCAGGCAGGGCCTGTGCTCCACAAAATGCCAGGTTTCAACCTGCTGTGCAGGTTGCTGTGGCAGTGAGCAAAGAGATTGGCGTGACAACGCAAGACACACACCCACTGTCGCTGTCGCTTTGTAGCGTGTCATTGCTGGTGCATGCCTCTTCCCTGAACCAGTCCAGCAGGTCTTCTGCATCTTCATCATTTGATGCACCGGAAAATAGCAGCACTGCCTGCATGCATGTAGCAGCAGTCATACGCTGCCCAGTAAGCCTCGCAGCTTATGTTGCAGACTCCTTGGCATGGGGGTACCGTGTCAGGCGCTTTATTCACATCCAGATCGGTTGATCTTTGAGCTGGACATCGGTCACATGAAAGTGTTTTGTTTGCACTATGCAGCTCTACCTGCAGAGCTCAAGCTGGCTTCAAGTCCTCAACATGGAATGAGTGGAGCAGCTACTTGTCAGGCCAACCTTCCAGTAGAGATTTGAGTATTCGAGATCCCCCAGCGTCCGCGCTTGTCGTGAGGGCTGATCTCGGTTTGATGCATGGGGGGGCGTGTATACTTGGGCTTGACTACGGAATCCTCGCATGTTGCAAGCGATTCTGCTGTCACGATTAAATGATCCAGAGGCAAAAGCTTGCCTGCTCCGTATTGGCAGGGCGAGAAGCTAGCAGAAGGCCCAATAGGCATAACGCCCACACCCACATTGCACTGCCTATCGTTCTGCTATCGGCTGGCTTCTACGTTCGGCGTCAGCGGCGAGTTCTTGGTATGTTTCCCGATGGCGCAACGAAAAGCAGTTGCCTCTTGGCGGTTCTGGATTTAGCTGTCGCTAAATCACGGTCTGACTTGTTGAGGCATTGAGAGCACCGACAGTCAGGAGACGCAAGGGCGCAAGGACACAGAATTTGATGACAGGATGGTCTCAGCCATCGGTGCGGTAATCGCTGGCGGGCAACAGAAACTCTGCCCATGCAACCTAAACCGACGCCTCTACGACTATTTCATGGAGTTGTGAGTTATTGCAACATGCCATGCCCTGCTGCGCCATCCCGTTTCTGTCTTATTTGCTGTCAAAGGATGGTCTGGATCGTGCAGGGAACAAAGTTATTTGGGACACTGATATGTGAGCGAAGGCTTGCTGGTGCACTGTTGCAGGTAGGCTATCGCTTGCGCTACATCAGCAGACCCCTTTTCATCCAATGTTGAGCATTGCTGTTGGGTACAGGTAGAACATGCAGACTCAGATAGTTCAATCTGCGATGTCACATTGCAAGGCTCACCCTTAGAGTGCTGCACTGCTGTATTGCAAATTCTCCACCATGCCTCAGCTACACACGCACAAAGCGCTGACTGGACCAGGAAAGACATTGCTCAGGCTGCATGGCAACTCAAGCACCAGGTCAGCTATTGCCATCAGTTGGCATAAAACTTGCAACATGAACTGTCATCACATTTCCAGGCTTTCCAGTGAGCTCTGCAACGTCATGACTGCAGCTTTGAAATGACTTCTTGAGCAGAACGGCCCAAGGTTGTACATGCACGCAAGCTCAAATTTGTAGCACAAATTCCTGTTAGGCTTAGTGATTGCAGACTCTAGTGATGTTGATTGCAGACTTTAGGCTTGGTGGTTGCAGACCCAAAGTATGAGATGCATGAGATACATATTGCCGTTGCCTTCAGAACCACACACTCACTGGTCATCGCACCTAGCCTTCAAGTTTGAGGGACTGGGTTGTTGGAACAGTGCTCAGTCTTTCTGCTTGCAGGGAAATCAGCAGGTGCTGTCTGCACAGCAACTGAGCTGCATGCCTCCAGATGCATTGGCCGCTACCAATGACCTCTGTTTGCATCTTCCCTCCAGCTGCTTGCTGCCCTTGAAGTTAGCAGTTGAATGCTGCCAAGTTTTGTGTCAAGGTCAGTATTGACAGTCAGCATCAGCACACAGCTGTAGCCACCAAAGAACTACAGCGTGCTGAAATCCCAGAAAGCCTTGTGTGAAGAAGCCTGCTTTGCGGTCCGTTTGTCTGTCTGTCTGTTGCATTCAGAGTTCTGCAACATCCGCTGCCGCTTTGCCCAAGTAATGCAACATGCAAATCTACTACAACTGAAACCACATATACATATACTCAACCAGCACTCCACACCACGTTGGCTTGTTCAATGCCTGTGACAATGCATGCAGACCTTCATGCAGGGCAAACCTTTTTGAGTGAGACAGCAAGTATACCCCGCAGCTCTTTGTCAGATCATGAGGACAAAGACGGTGACGTGGTCATGGCAGAGGAAGAAGTAGAGCAGCTGATTGAGTCTCTGCAAGCTGCTCGGCATGACAGCAGGGAATGGGATACTGCAGCTGGCCATGCTACCATCTCCATGCTGTTGTATGGTCATCAGGTTAGCTGCTACTTCAGTTCTTTGCACCTCAACAATCAGCATCAATAAGCATGTATGAGCTTATCTTGCTTGGCCAGATGAATAAATGCTTGCAAGATCGCAGAGGCAGGCAAGGCCTTTGTTTGCAACAAAACATGCCATTCAGGCAGCAAAGTTTGCAACACAACATGCATCTGTCATGAACCAGCAGAACGTGATCAGAAGCTTAGTCACCACAGACTATGGTCGCCAGCCATGCTCTTGTTACATTGACTCACATGCCCCTGAGCCAACAGTGTGATGTGGACGCACAGGCTGGACATGAGCAGGAGCCAATTGCCATGGACTTTGCCCTCACCAAGCCAGGTACTTACTGTTTCCCACTGAGCAGCCCTATCACTCCTGGCTGATGCCGGTCTTTCTGGTCATATGATCAAGCTGATGCTTCAAAGTGCATAGTCGCATCTGTGTTGATGTGTGCATATGCAAGCAAACTGCTTTGCAAGCAGCAAACGTCACTGTTGCTATGTGAGGTCAGCAAACATTCAGCACAGCTGTTTACATCCGATGTATTTTGGTGTAAACGCTGAGGCATGGAGTAGTGCAGCTGTATGCAGTGCTTTGGCTCACAAAGCCCTGGGGCTGGTGTGCAGGAGGCGTGCGGCTGTTTGTTGTGGTGGACACCAGTGTGCTGCTCTCTCATTGGTCCTTCATCCAGGCTCTTCACCGCAACCTGGGGGAGGATGGGGCAGTGGCGGCTGAGCAGGCAGGTACCCCCGGGGTCCATGTGCTGCTGGTGGTCCCCTGGGCTGTGCTGGTGGAACTGGACAAGCTGAAGGCTGAACACAGTGTCCTCAGAATCCCTGGTCTGTCTTGCCTGCCCACCTGCTCAGGCTTGCACCTGTACACATGCTGACTGCGCTTGAGAATAAGGGCACACCAGGTTACTCAAAAGTCTCAGCTGGGTAGAAAGTCACAAGTGCTTGGTGTGGATGATTGCATACTGGCAGCTGCTGGTTTGATGTGCACCTGGCTTGGTGGCTTGTGAACCATGAGTGGCATCAGACCAGCAAGAAGGTGCCTGCCTGTATCAGCAATTGCATTGCTGGCTTGTCATCTGTGTCTGGCATCAAAACATGGAACACTTCCATTGAGCTTGTTGGGTGGTCAGGTGGGAAGAGGGATGTGGCTCCCCTGGCGCGGCGAGCTATCAAGGGCCTGGCAACCATGCTCACCAAGGACAGCTGCCTACACTACCAATCTGAAGCTGATGCTGTCAAGGTCAGCATGCACCCATGCAAACATGCAGCAACAGTACACTTTCCTGCACCTGATGCATCTGACCATGAGCGTGCAAGGGTGACCACTGATCAAGCAGGCGATTGTCTACCTGCATACCTTGCTTCTGCTGCCTGTCTTACCATTTGCACCCTTTGTCTTTGCTGCTGGTTGAAGCTCATGGGGCATGTGCTTGAAGCAACAGAGAAAGTGCTGCACGTAAGCTTCTTATCATGCTGTGGTGTCTACAAATAAAAAAACATCCCCAATCTGCAGCTTATCTGGCTACCATTTGTCACTCAGCAATGGATCTGACTCAGTGAGTCTCCCAAGGCTCATTTTGAGCTCAGGAGTTTGATCGTTTCTCCTTGTGTATGCTGCTTACTGTTAGAGTAACATAGAAAACTGTTGAGTGTACAGTCTTGCTGAAATGATCTGTCACATGTCTACCCAAGCCTACACTGTGCTTCTCTTCCATACAGGCAAATAAGGAGTTTGGGGTGACGGGCAAGAAGGTGCTGAATGACGATAGCATCATACACTGTGCCATGAACATTCAGCGCAGGATGCAAGAGGCCCACCTGCAGGTACCCTCACCCTAAACCCTTTTGGCTGCACTTCTCTCATCCTTTCTTGTCCACTTATCCTGCGTGCACCAAATGATCTGAAGTCTTCTGTAGACACATTTCAGTCCTACAGGCACCATGATAGAAACACTGTCACCTCATTCTATGTACAAAATTTCATTTCATAGACACAGTGTCATAAATTGTACTAACACAAGATAATGCGGGATGGAGCTGCCCATGCTGCATGCACTCACAAGCTTCATCAGGACTGTCTTGTCCTTGTACCACTGTCACTTTTCCTTGTTGCTTATATCCAAGCAGCCTTTTGCAGCACTGGTGAGATACAGAGATGATGTCATTTGCAATGCAGGGTGACTTGGAAGCAAGCAAGTCTGGTGCAGTGCTGCTGACTAAGGACAACAACATGGGCCTCAAAGCGCAGGCCAACAATCTAAAAGCCCTCAGCCCTGCCCACTTCCCAGCAGCTCAGCCTCACCTTCACAAGCAGCTCCTCTCCATCTCATCAGACACCAGCCCAGTCAAACACTCCCAACCCCCTCAAGACTCCCCTGGGTCATCCCCCAGGCGCCCCAGGGGCTTGTTCATGGAGCCCCCTGAGGCTTTGGCCAGCCTCACTG
>JAABUO010010511.1_pt1 | contig 10238 bp, 12 predicted proteins | sample 5559291 | NCBI WGS metagenome assembly JAABUO01 (sample SAMN10711878, study PRJNA513372) | rock metagenome | isolation source: Antarctica rocks | place: Antarctica: Victoria Land, Finger Mt sud
TTCGATAGCCCAAACGTTCGGCGCAAACGTTAGGGCTGGCCCCGGCCCGGTCGGTTGGGGCCCGAGATCACGTCAGGAGCACCGCCCGTAGTGAGCAGCATCGTTGTGATCGCCACCGGCGGCACGATCGCGAGCCGGTCCGACGCCCGGGGCGCGAAGGTCGCGGGCGGCTCGGGAACCGAGCTGCTCACCGGGGTGGTGCTGCCGCCCGGTGCCCGCGTCGAGGTGCGCGATGTGCTGTCCCGAAACAGCGCGGCGCTGACGCTGGCCGACCTCGACCGGCTCCGCACCGCGGTGGGCAGCGCCTTGGACTCCGGTGCGGACGCGGTGGTGGTCACCCACGGCACCGACACCACCGAAGAGACCGCCATGTTGTTGGACCTCGTCCACGACGATCCGAGGCCAGTTGTGCTCACCGGGGCCCAGCGCGCGGCGGACGACCCCGCCCCCGACGGCCCGGCCAACCTCCGTGACGCGCTCCTCGTTGCGGCCCACCCCGGTGCGCGTGGGCTTGGGGTGCTCGTGGTGTTCGACGGGGAGGTGTTCGCCGCCCGTGGCACGCGCAAGGTGCACACCTTGGCCTCGGCGGCGTTCGCCGATCCAGACAGTGGCCCCCTCGGGCGGGTCGTGCTCGGGGAGCTCGCCCTCCTTCGTCGACCGGACCGCCCAGCCGCGCTGCGTGACGTCGGTCCGCTGCCGCGCGTCGACATCGTGGCCCTCTATCCGGGGGCAGACGCCGCCGCGCTCGATGCCCACGTCGCCGCGGGAACAGCTGGTCTCGTGCTCGAAGCCCCTGGCCTGGGCAACTCCAACCCGGTCGTCGCTGCCGCGGTGCGCCGCCACGTCCTCGCGGGCACCGTGGTCGTCCTGTCCACCCGCGTCGCCGCCGGGCCAGTACGGGCGGTGTACGGCGGCGGGGGTGGAGGGCGCGACCTGGTGGCCGCCGGGGCGGTCCTGGCCGGGTGGCTGCGTCCCGCTCAGGCCCGCATCCAGCTCACCGCGCTGCTCGCTTCCGGCGCGGGCCCCGACCTGATCCGTTCCACCTTCGAAGATCCCCCCTTCAGAGAGGCACTCACCTATGGCTGACAAAGAAATCATCTGCGCGTTCGGCGTCGACGTTGACGCCGTCGCCGGCTGGCTCGGCTCCTACGGCGGGGAGGACTCCCCCGACGACATCAGCCGCGGCCTGTTCGCCGGTGAGGTCGGGGTGCCGCGCCTGCTCGAGCTGTTCCGCCGCCACGACCTGCGCACCACCTGGTTCATCCCCGGTCACTCGGTGGAGACCTTCCCTGAGCAGACCCGCATGGTCGTCGAGGCGGGCCACGAGGTCGGCGTACACGGTTACTCCCACGAGAACCCGATCGCGATGACCCGCGAGCAGGAGACCGAGGTCCTCGATAAGTGCATCGCGCTGATCGAGGAGGTGTCTGGGCATCGCCCCACCGGGTACGTCGCCCCGTGGTGGGAGTTCAGCCGCGTCACCAACGAGCTGCTCCTCGAGCGCGGCATCAAGTACGACCACTCGCTCATGCACCGCGACTTCGAGCCCTACTACGTCCGGGTCGGCGACCAGTGGACGCCGATCGACTACTCGCTGCCCAGCGCACACGACTGGATGAAGCCGCTGGTCCGCGGCGAGGAGACCGACCTCGTCGAGATCCCTGCGAACTGGTACCTCGACGACCTGCCCCCGATGATGTTCATCAAGGGCAGCCCCAACTCCCACGGCTTCGTCAACCCGCGCCAGATCGAGGAGATGTGGCGCGACCAGTTCGACTGGGTCTACCGGGAGCAGGACTACGGCGTCGTCACCTTCACCATCCACCCCGACGTATCCGGCCGCCCACAGGTGCTGCTCATGCTCGAGCGGCTCATCACCCACATCAACTCCCATGACGGGGTCCGATGGGCGACCTTTGACGAGATCGCTGACGACTTCACCCGCCGCAGCCCGCGCCGCTGAGACACGGCGTTTCCCCACCCCACGCCCGGGGCCCACCGATGGACCCCGGGTGCACCGCCAAACCACCACCCTGGAGCACGCCATGAGCCTCGCCGACCCGACCCGCCCACCGACCTCCCCACCGCATGGCGCCACCACCACCGCCACCGCGGGTGCCTCGCGCCCGGCCGTTGCCACCGCGTGGGCGCGGCACCGCATCAGCCGCGCGGAGACCCGCAAAGGCACGGGGATCGCCCTGCTCGCGTGGATCTTCGCCGTGTACGACTTCATCCTGTTCGGCACGCTGTTGCCGGCCATCCAGAAGGACTTCGGCTGGTCAAACGCCACCGCCGTCGGCACCGCCACCGCAATCTCGGTCGGCACCGCGCTCGTCGTCTTCGGTGTCGGGCCGGTCGTGGACCGGCTCGGGCGGCGCAAAGGCATGCTGCTCACCGTCTCCGGTACCGCGTTAGCCTCCGCCGCCACCGCTGCCACGTTCAACCCCGCCTACCTGGTGGGGGTGCGCTCCATCGGCGGCCTCGGTCTGGCCGAGCAGTCAGTGAACACGACCTACCTCAACGAGGTCTACGAGCTCTCCGAGGACGAGACCATCACCAAGCGTAAGGGCTTCGTCTACTCCATCGTGCAGGGCGGGTGGCCGCTGGGAACCTTGCTCGCCGCCGCCTTCGCCGCCGCGCTGCTCCCGGTCATCGGGTGGCGCGGTTGCTTCCTCGTCGCCACTTTCCCGGCCATCGTCATCGTGCTCCTGCGCCGCACCCTCAAGGAGACCCCGCAGTTCACCATCTCCGACCGCATCCGCCGGCTCCGCTCCGCCGGTGAGACCACCGAGGCCCACGCCCTGGCCGCGGAGTACGGGCTCGACGCCGAGCGCAAGACCCCGATCCGGGAGATCTTCTCCGGCACCGCGCGGCGCAACACCCTGGTGCTCGCCCTGGCCTGGTTCACCAACTGGTTCGGCATCCAGACCTTCAGCGTGCTGGGCACCAGCGTGCTCACCAAGGGCAAGGGCATCGACTTCGCCGGCGCCCTGCTGATGTTCATCGTCATCAACCTGGTCGCTTTCACCGGGTACCTGTTCCACGGCTGGGCCGGGGACCGCTTCGGCCGCCGCAACGTCATCGCCGCCGCCTGGATCATCTCCGGCGTGCTGTTCTCGGTCATGCTGCTGGCCGCCTCGGGCACCGTCGCGATCGTTGCGCTGTACTCGGCGGGCATGTTCTTCCTCGTCGGGCCGTACTCGGCGATGCTGTTCTACATGGGCGAGTGCTACCCCGTGGACTGCCGCGCGACCGGCGCCTCGTTCATCAACGCCATCAGCCAGCCCGGCGCGATTGTGGCCGGGCTCATCGTGACCTCGCTGCTCGCCAGCGGGCTCGCCTGGTCCGACACCGCGCTCTACGTGGGCGCGGTGGGCACGTTCGTCTCCGGGTTCGTCATGCTGGCCGCCAAGAAGGTCACCGCGTGAGCGGGCGCGTCGCGGTCGTCACGGGCGGCGCCTCGGGCATCGGCCGGGCGACCGCGGTCGCGCTCGCCGAAGTCGGCACCGACGTGGTTGTGGGCACTTTCCCCGGCGACCCGCACGACCCCGCGGGCACCGTGGCCGCGGTCGAGGCCGTCGGCGGGCGCTGCCTGGTCCAGGAGGTCGACGTCCGCAGCTCGGCGCAGGTCGACGCGCTCGCGCAGCGCGCCGTCGACGAGTTTGGCCGCCTCGACGTCGCCGTGGCAAACGCCGTGGTGCTGCGCGCGGCGGACCTCGAGGACCTCGACGACGACGCCTGGGCCTCGGTCGTCGAGGTCGACCTCACCGGGGTGCTGCGCACCTTCCGCTCCTGTGGTCGACACATGGGAGCCGGTGCGATGGTGGCCGTCTCCTCCATCGCCGGCGGGGTGTACGGCTGGGGCGGGCACGCCCACTACGGCGCGGCCAAAGCCGGGGTGCTCGGGCTGTGCTCCTCCCTTGCGGTCGAGCTCGCCCCGCTCGGGGTGCGGGTCAACGCCGTGGTCCCCGGCCTGGTCGAAACCCCGCAGAGCCTCGACCCGGTCAACAGCTACGGCCCCGAGGGCCTCGCCGCCGCCGGCGCGGGCATCCCACTCGGGCGGGTGGGCCGCCCCGAGGAGATCGCCCGGGTCATCCGCTTCCTGTGCTCGGACGACGCGTCCTACCTCACCGGGCAGGCCCTGGTCGTCGACGGGGGACTGACCGTGCGGATGCCGACATGACCGGTGGCCTGGAGTCCCGCCGCGTGCTCGTCGTCGGCGGGGCGAGCGGCATCGGGGCCGCCATCGCGTACGCGTTCCGCGACGCCGGCTCACATGTGCTCACCGCGGACCTGCGCGGCGCCGGCCTCACCGTCGACGTCACCGACGAGGACTCAGTCCGGGCGATGGCCAGCGCGGCCGGTGCGGTGGACGTGCTCGTGAACTCCGCCGGCATCCTCACCGAGTCCCCGATGGTGGAGATGTCGCTCGCCCAGTGGCAGCAGACCATCGACGTCGACCTGACCGGGATCTTCCTCGCCTGCCGGCACGTGGTGCCCGGCATGGTGGACCGAGGCTGGGGACGGGTGGTGAACGTCGCCTCCCAGCTCGGCATTAAAGGTGGGGTGGGGATGGGCCACTACTCCGCGGCCAAGGCCGGGGTGATCGGCTTCACCAAGGCGCTCGCCCAGGAGGTCGCCCCGCACGGGGTGCTGGTCAACGCGATCGCCCCGGGCCCTATCGAGACCCCGATGGTCGCCGGCATCAGCGACACTTGGAAGGTCGCCAAGCGGACGGAGCTGCCGCTGGGCCGGTTCGGCACGACCGACGAGGTGGCTCCCACCGCCCTGCTGTTGGCGAGCGACCCGGGCGGCAACCTCTACGTCGGACAGACCCTGGGCCCCAACAGCGGCGACGTGATGCCCTGATGTGCGGCGGCTGCGGTGGGCCCCGGGAGTCGGACTGGACCAGCCGTGCGTTGGGTTCGGTCGCCGCCCGCGCCGCGGCCGCCCGCACCGTCCACCAGCTCTGCCGCGAAGCCGGGGTCCCCGTCGCAGTCGCAACCGCCCCCAGCGGGTTCACCGCACGATGGCCCACCGGTCGCAGCGCGGTGACCAACACCCTCACCGGCCTCTGGTCCACCATCGCCCAACACCACCACCTCCCCGTCCTGGACCCACCCCCGCCTGGCCCCGGCGCCCCGACGAACTCGATCCGCCCACCCACCGCGACGGTCACCCTCGCGCTCCAGCCCGGACACCCACCGTGGGACGGAACCCTCACAAGGGACGCGTTCACCATCGGGTGCTCCGACGAACCCGAGCTGGACCGGGTGCTCCACCAGCTCACCAACGAACCGCTACGCCACCGCGTCAGGGTCAGCACGATCACCGGCGTCGACTGGGCCGACCTCGACACACCACCAGCCGCAGCACCAAACCAGCTCCCCGCCTTACTGGCATGGGCTACAGGACTGCAAGTCGGCGGCCACACCCGCCGCCGCCGGCTCACCGTCCACTGTGGGAGCACGTCGTTCTCCGTTGTCCACGGCCACGGCCTCGGCCTGACCACCACCTGACCCGGAGGGTTGAACACCGCGACAAGCCAACCTTGCTACCGCGACCAGGGGTGCGGGCATTCCCGCGGCCCAGGCGCAGGCTCCGGTAATCGGGGACTTCGGGGTGCAGGTGCGCTGATTATGCAACGCGGCCGGCGCGGCGTTAATCGCCTCCAGATCGTCGTCCTTGCCCTAGCGGCGCCGGTCCACACGGTCCGGACGGTCGACCTTGAGTACCTCGATACCGGCATCGGCCAGGTGCCGGGTGAGCCCGGCACCGTAGCTGCCGGTCCCCTCGACACCGACCCGGTGCACGTCACCGAACACGCGGACCCAGCGGATCAACGCCCGGTAGCCGGCGCGGGTGGTGGAAAAGCTGTATGTGGCCAGCACGCTGCCTCCGGTGTCGATCACCGCGGTGACGTGCAACTTCCTTGTGGGTCCACGCCGCTGATCACCACATGGCTGCTGGACGGGATCGGCGGCGGGTTCAACTCGGGCGCCTGCTGGGCCACGCTGGTCATGTCGTCCTCCGGTCTGCGCGGACTATGGGACGGTGGCGTCCCGCGTCGACCGAGACCGGCAGACAGGACACTGATGAGCACCTGTTGGCGCAGGCTCTCCTTAGGTCACACCGTCAATGAGGCGAGACGCCTCACCAGGTGCTCCCGGGCCACCGACATATCCGAGGAAAGACAGACTCACGGAACTCCCGGTCGTACTCCTTCCGCTTCCCAGACATCGCTACTCCTCACGGCTGATGCCTCTACGGTCGGAAGGAACCTCACCCGCCCGTTGTGGTTCGCCCGAAGGTGGGGTTCAGCTGCCTGTTGCGGCTGGGGTTGTTGACATGTGGGGGATGGATTCGTTGACGTCTTCGAGGCTGAGGCCGTGGGTTTCGGGTCCGAAGCGGACGGCGACGGCCATGACGGCGTACATGACAGCGACAAGGACGAACATGCCGACAGCCCCGGCGGCGTCGAAGATGATGCCGGCGGCCAATGGGATCAGTGACGCGCCGAGCAGGGCGACGGTGACCGCGGCACCGGTGCCGAAAGCTCGAACGCGGGTGGGGTAGAGCTCCGGGGCCCACACCCATGTCGTGGTATTGAGCAGGATGAACATGAGCTGCAGCAAGCCGCCAAGGACGAGGATGGCTCCCAGCTGTGAGGACATTCCAAAACCGATTGCCACGACAACGGCAACGATGGCGCCGTAGCCGAGCACAATCCGTCGGGGGAACCGGTAGCCGAAGACGCTGGCCAGGATGGCGCCGATGAGTCCGCCGATGTTGATGATGGTGGTGTAGGCGAGGGAAGAGCCGACGTCGAAGCCGCGTGTGATGAGCACGGTGGGCATGAAGACGGTGATGGTGACCTGGGATCCGAACGTCATTGCAGAGACGACCCAGATGACGATGGTTCGCCGGGCGAGCTCGCCGTGGTCCCGCAGCCGCACTTCATCACGGAGTTCGGCGACGGCATGGCCGCGCTGCTAGGAGCCGAACGATGCGAATTGTCTTATCCGGCGAGGAGCCTGCTGCAACGCGGCGCCGTGCTGCCCGGCAGCTCCGACCGGCCCGTCTCCAACGGCCGGCCTCTGGACGTCATGCAGTCGTTCGTGCAGCGCCTGACCCCGTCCGGCAAGCTTTACGGCCCGGACGAGAGGATTTCTGCTCCTGAAGCCCTTGCCGCCTACACGACCGGGTCCGCCGCAGCAACGGGGACAGCCGACCGCAAGGGGCGACTGGCTCCCGGGTACCTCGCCGACCTCGTGTTCCTAGACCAGGACCCGACCGTCGGCGACCCGAGCAGGATCTCCCAGACGCAGGTCCTGGCCACGATGATCGACGGCAGGATCCGCTACGGTGAAGAAAACCTATGAGCCGCTCCGGTGTCCGCGTGCTGTTGCCGCGGCTGCTCCACCCTCGGCGCCTCCGACCGGTGGCGACGAGGTCTACCGGGGCGAAGCCCAGCAGCGCCTAGCCGACGGCTCCGACACCGAACACCCCGACCGATCCGATGGTGCTGCGGACGATGTCGTACCACTGGCTGGAGCTCAGGTGGTGGCCGGTGATCCACCACGCTCCCAAGCCTTCGTCGGCTTTCCGGCCCCCATCGGACCAGGCCACCAGCATTAATCCCCGCATAGGTCCCCCCGGCAACGAGAATCTTTCCGGGCGGGTCTTGCGGGACGATCGGCCGTGGGGCCGACCTCGGCCAACTGCCATTGTCAGAGGTCGGCTGCACTGTTCCGCAGGGGGTTCCCCATACGGCACAGAAAGCAGGCTCGCACATCCAGCCGCCGGAGGGGCTGTCGAGGCGTCTCGGACGGAACCTTGTCGGTGCAGCGTGGAACACTTCTCGCGTGGGACAGTTCTGGGGCGTGTCAGCCACGGCGTGGACCGGTATATATATACGATCATTACTTTCGGCCTCCTCGTCGTTGCCGTGGTGGCGGCGCTGTACGCGAAGAAGCAGTGGCAAATCGGCCGTGAACAGGCGGAGGATGCGCGCACGGCCCAGGTGGAGGCGAGCCGTCCGTACGCCGTCGTTGCCATCGAGCCATCAGGCGCGAGCCGGCACTTATTCGACCTAACGGTGAGGAACATCGGTCAGCGACCGGCGCTGAGTGTGTCTGCCACCAGCGAAGCCCAGTCCTGGTCAAGCAAGCCTTACCGGATTCACTACCAAGACGGTCAACCAGGACGGCCCATGCTGGCCGTTCTCGACCCCCGAAGTGGGTGCGGGACCGTCCCGTAGAGCGATCGTCAAACCGGACAACGTCAGACGCCCATCACGAAATTGAACCAGTGCGGGTGCGTTCGGCAAGCAGATGGAAGGCGACCGGGTCCGTCCGCAGCCGGCGGCCATGAGCGCGTCGCGTTGCAACTGGGCGTCCTGGATGACGGTGGAGACCCGCGCCAGAGCAACGAGGTTGAAGTTGTGATGGGTGGTCACCATGCCACCCTCCATCTCAGAACCCGTCTCGCAAAGCAATCGAACGCATGCTGGTTCTGCGATACGTTGTGGACGCAACTGAGCTGGCGAATCACGATCGCTGAGGGTCGTCGCAGAACAGATTGAGAGACACCTTCGGTCAAATGATGTTCTCGGCGATTCGGCAGCCCCCCCTCGACGCTGCTGGCCGGGCATACTCGGCACATGCGTGCCGCCCTCGCCGTCGCCCCCCGGTGGGCCCAGTCGGTGGCGATCGGCGTGTATTTCGGGCTGCTCTTCGGCTTGACCTACCGCGCGTGGGGCGAGGATTGGGCATCCGTGCTCTTCGTCGCGTCTTTGGGCTCGGTGATCTTCGGCGGGTCCGCCTACCGGGTAGGCCTGAGCCGAGACAGAGAGCTACGCGAGACCCTGCTCCCTCTCGAGCCGGCACAGCGTCGCCTCGCCGTTCGGGCCGCCCACCGCGGTCCGGTCCCCGACGACCCAGCCGTGCTGGACGCCGCGCTTGACATTGCCGACTACGACCTCGCTCGTATCGAGGAAAACTGCGCGCTGACCCGAGTCCTGCTGGCCGCGATGACCCTCGCCGCTGGCATCGCGGCCATCGTTCAATTCTCCCCATGGTGGGCGATCGTGGCGGTACTGCTCGCAGGCACCCTCACAGTCCACCTGATCCTCGGCTACACCCTGCCGGGCCGTATCGACCGGCTGCGAGCTGGCAGGTCCGCATTCCCAGGGTTTCAGTTCCTCGACGACGTCTGATTCCTCCGGTCAGCGCAGCGGTGCCTGCAAGACCATCCGTCCATCCGCATCTGACACAAGCGCGGTGGCTGGCTGGGCCGCGATTCTCGTGGCCAGATGATGAGCGGACCTCGGCGCCCCTTGGCACCACATCGAGCGCAGCCCCGGTGTCAGGTCGGGGTCCTGACCCGCGCGGGGCATCTCTGCAGATTGGCTGCGCCCGCGCCAACCCGACGTCCGTACGGTTCCCTACTTGACGTCGGGTTGGGGTGTACCCCAACCCGACGGTCGCTATCGGCTCCGCAGCGTCTCTGTCGCCGGCACTTCACCGGTGGCCCGGTGGGCCGTGCTGCTGTGGAGGCTGGGTCGTCTCCCCGGCGGGGACCACGATGCTGTGCGTGATTTTGTCAGCGAAAGGTCTGCCGCTTGGGGCGGTCCCACAACGGGAACAGCCAGCCGAGGTAGCAGGAGGCGCTGTCGAGGAAGTGCGCGAGCAGGCGCAGGAAGGCTTTCCCCGCACCGAGGGGTAGGCCCGTCCACTCGTCGATCAGCCGGGTCTTGACAACTTGTTTGCCCCAACTCTGGCCCGTCGAACCCTGCCTAAATGCACTGTTCCAGACCTGAACAGCGATCAACATCACGATCACGGCCAGCATGACCAACAGCCCCCCGTTACCGCCCATCCCATAGGTTCCGTTGCCGAACGGCACGTAGAAGACGAAGAAGATGACGGTCGGTACACCGTGGTCAATCAGCCCACTCAATGCCCGGGTGTGCCACGGCGCGTAGCGACTGGGCACCACCACCTCGAACCTCTGCCCATACGCCTGCTGGGGTTCCGGCGGTTGCTGCCACAGGCCTGAGGGCATCGCAGCCGCCTGCACTGGCGTGAAGTAGGCGGTGGACGCGGGCCGGTACATGAGTCTGACCGCGACCCCCCACAGCACCACGGTAAGCACCCCGCCGACCAGGCTGATGGGCATGGCGGGAACAAGGAACTGGAAGGCAAAGCTGAGCAGGGTCCCGGCGACGCCAACCCCGA
>JAABUO010010513.1_pt1 | contig 10237 bp, 10 predicted proteins | sample 5559291 | NCBI WGS metagenome assembly JAABUO01 (sample SAMN10711878, study PRJNA513372) | rock metagenome | isolation source: Antarctica rocks | place: Antarctica: Victoria Land, Finger Mt sud
TCAGCCACAAACTCGTTGCCGGGGAGTTGTTGAATTTGAAGATTGGAAGAATCGCGCTTGACTGGCAAAGCATCCGAGTTCGATGGCTGTTGACTAGTGCCGCCACAATACGATCGACCGTTCTGTGCAGCACTAGCACTGATGACACCGGAGGACTGCTTGGTAGGTGCACTGAAAGCAAAGTAGTGATCTATACGCGCTTGGGACTTGTCTGCAGAGGAGGTGCTTCCCTGACGTTTTCGCTTGCCCAGCACGGACTCCTCAAACTGAGGCATCATCGCACATTTTACGTGTCCTTGCGGACACAGCTTGGCAGAAGGGCTGTTGCAGACACTTGTATGCTTTGCATGCTTTCCGTTCATTAGTCACTGACAGATATCCGTGATGCTGCTGCAAAATTTGCAACAATACGTCTGATTTACAGCATCCAAACTCAGTCATTATTGCCGAAGCTTTGCTGATGGTGTGCTACGGTGCTAACATTAATGCTACATGGGGTCATAATGATTTGTCAGTCACAACTCAGAAGAACAAAGAACAGTCCTGGAAAATAGCAAACATTATGTACAATGGTCCAGCCCTATGTTGCTGCCACTGGCTTGGCTACAGCTGCAGGTGCCTTCCCATCAGCTACATTGCCCTTGTTTGCCTGCTTCAATGCAATTTTCATTGCCCTGTGCTTGATGTAGTCCCTGTCCAGGACACCATCCCATTCTGATCCTGGCTCACCTGTATCATGGCATTTGCATCAACAATACATCATGCAGGCCTTGATGCAAACATCCAGGCAGAAGAATATAGAAACCTACCTCCTAAAAACACCAATGGCTGCTCCCAATCCAGCAGAGCAGTGGACGACTCTCCAGCATTTTGATGCAAAGTATAGAATTTGTGGTGCAGGGCAAAATGAGAAAGTTGCAAGCAAGACATTGAGTGCAAAAACTCAATGATACAACGCAGTCTGCAGCAGAAGTGACAAAGGCAGACCCCTCACGGACCCACCAACAGATGCTCAGAAGCACAAATGCAAGCAATTTGCAACCCAACAAAAGAAAGAAAAAAACAGCATCATGAAGGCAAAATCACCTGCAGCAACTGTGTCCTTCTCACTGCCAACAGGGCTAGGCGGCCCCACAGGGTCCATGTCCGTGCCTGTGTAGCCCAGTATATGAGCCAGGTCTGACTTGATGGTATCCTGCTTCTTGCCCTTCTTGGCCTTCATGGTCGCTCCTGGTGGCATGATCTGCAGCGCATCAAGAGACAGCTGATGTAGATTCACACTCAGCCTGTTGGCAAGAGCTAGCACATGAACCCATCAACAACTGTCTGCTGGATCTGCAGCATGAGTGTGAGCTCAGCAAAGCTTGCTGTCATGCAGAATGGAGGTCCAGTCAAACATGCCCAGATGGCAGGACAAGTCTGCGAAGGGCGGATCTTGGCAACTTGCATCAAACATCACATACGTGTCACAGCACAGATGCAGAGACCATGCTGTTCAGGCTGCAAAGGTGGCAGACAGTGTGCAGTGGGGGCTGACATGGCCGGTAGAGGTGACATTGTCCAGCCAGGCAGGACCAGTCCAAGTACGGCGGCGGAAGCCCTTCTGCAGCGCCAGCTCTGACTTGGGGGGTGAGGTGGGGGTCTGGTACCCAGTTGCTGGCTCATTCTCATCCACCTGCACCATGCTTTGTGATGCACTATTGCCATGTTTTGTCATGCGCTATCGCGCCATGCCTTGCTCAGAGCAATGTATGACCCAACGCTGGGGATGCGAGTCCGATGGAGCTTCAATAGGGAATGCAATTGTATGTCCTACTTTTGCTGTGAAACAGCATGACAGTGCAAACAGTGTGCAGTGCGTTTCAACAAGCCTTCAGTGAGCTATGGACTTGTCCTTGGCCTTCAATGGGAATCTTGGGTCCAAAGCAGTCATGCAACCGGCTGTATTGGGCAGACTCAACACCAACGTGGCAACATGGTAGACAGGGTGTACCTTGTGCAGCGCTGAGATGAGGCGCTTATCCAGGTCCATGAGGCGAGTGAGGCGGTCTGCCACTCCATTGACCAGGCCAGGCAGGTCAGGGAAGAACTCAGCATCATCTATGGTGTTGCCCAAACCATCCAGAGTGACTGTTGCTGTGCCGCTGGCCTCTACAGCAAGCCATGTTGTGTTGCTTCAGCCATGCATGGCCCTTCTCACATCAGTGACTCGGCGAAAGAGTTGCTGGTTGACACCGGAGACAACTGACTTGCAATTTGATGACAGACTACTGCAAGATGACAGCATTATATATGTGCGTATGTGTTGAAAGGTGTACCATCGGGTAAAGACTGATGGCCAGCAGTGAGAGGTGCTATGGGTGTTCGATGGTGTTGTGCACAGGCAGATTTCTCACATTATGCTCACTACAGGATCATGACAGAGATCAAGAAAAAAAACATGAAGATGAGCAGCACTGTCAACCCAAGGTTAGAAGTCAAAGGCATGAGTCACAGGTTGCAACAGCTGGCAGCACTCAGCAGCAGCTGGCAGCAATCAGCAGTGACAGGCAAAGCAATAGGCAGCCAGCACGTGCAGACCTGCAGGCAGGACAGAGCGCTCTGCTGCCAGGTTGGCCTCAAAGCCTTCCCGTGACTGCCTGAGGCTGTTGGTGGGAGAAGCCATGCTGCGGCGGCGAGTGCTGCTGTTGCGCGACAGCTGCCTGCCAGCAGCCTCTCGGCTGGTACGCCGGCTGCTGCTCCTTGACAAGCCACGCTGTTGGCTGGCATCATGCAACGCTGTCTCCAGCCGGTTCATCAGCGACTTCAGTCCCTGCATAATTTGAACAAGCATTTGCTGGCGGCTGCTTCTGTAACAAAGTGTGCGTGCATTTTCCAGACCCTGAGTCAGTGACAAGCCAGCAAAGAGGCACATGAATCGCCACAAGCCAATGTTATTGCTCAGTTTGTGCACAAGCACCTCAGGTCCCAGGACCCCAGTTCCAAAAGTCACATCATGAAGCCATGTAAGCTGATGGCATGCATGACAAGGCCTTGTGTGAAGCAATGCCAGGCTCCTCACAACTCACTTCTGCTGTTAACACTGACTGCTGCGGTTGTGTATTTAAATATTCAGCAACAGCAGTCATTCAGGCAGCTACAGCCATGATCTGAGCACTGACTTGAGGCTCACCTGATGAGCCCCGATGCATACACTGCGCGCCTTGTTGAACTTCTTCTTGGCCAGCGCTTTAGTTCGCTGTGCCTCCTCTATGTGAGTCTCAATGCCGCCCAAGTCTACATCTGCTTCTGAGGCTGCATTCTGGCTCTGGAACATGTTGGAGCGGTTGTCCAGCAGGCCTGTCATTTGCTCCTTGGCCTGCGCTTCCCTGACCTCTGCCAGGCGTACCAGCTCACGCATGTTCTCCTCCTTGCTTCGCAGGCCTGCAGCGTGTCACATGGGATACGTGAGCTCAAGTCATGGCCTGCAGCATGTCACATGGGATATGTGAGCTCAAGTCAATGGTCGCGCAATTGGTCACAGCAGATTCTCAAGAGACTCTTTGTGGAGAATTATTGACCCCAGAAGGCATTTGTAAGCATGGGCGTAATGGAACGAACATGATGGTATGCAGTTGTCCTCTGGCCTCAGATTTTCATTGTCCAGAAATCAGAGCCTGAAGTGACAATCACATATTCCTGTCGTGTACAGGGCTGTGCACAATTCAGGATGCCAGTTGACATGGGAGTAGCTGAGTCCTGAAGTGTGTAGTCCAGCAGAGAATTCCAGCCTGTCAACTTGCAGGACGACAAGCAAGGATGAGATGGCTTGCGCAATGCAAGCACACACAGATTCACAAGAACGGTCTGGAAGCGTGATGCAGCAGTACCTTCCCAGTAGGCAATGACTTGGTCAGGGGTGGCAGCTCCGCTGATGGAGTGCAAGCGGTACCAGGCTGCCTCCATGGCCTCCAGCTTGGGTTGAACAGCCTACACATCATTGCAAAAGTGACCTGATGCCATGTTGATTCAGACCAGTCATGTTCCTGGCGTGGTGCCATGCGCTTCACATGTCAACACCAGATGCAACAAGCTGATGTTGCAGCTTGATGATATTATAGAAAGATGCTCACAGACCTGCTTCCCACAGGCAACAAGCCCTGTGCTGTCAGCTAAGGCTAGGTGCACACAAGCGAAGACAAGATCACGCTTTGCTTGATTTTACCCACATTGCACTTGACCAGCAGCAGCAGCAGCAGCAGCAGCCAGAATGTCACCTGTAGCTGCATCTCATATGCCTCTTCTTCCATCTTGAGCTTGGTGTTGCGCTCACGCTCCTGGCGCTCCTTCAGGGCCACACGGGCAGCCTTGCGTGCCTCACGCTCTTGTGCAGCAGCTTGCCTTCGTTCCATGTCGTACACCTGAATGCACAGTATCAATGACAAGTCTTCTAAACAATCTCTTCTTATTTGTACATGCTGTGATGCACATGTTACGTCACACCAACCCTGCCCTGATCACTGCATCTTCTCTTGAAAGATTACAACTGCGCACATGCAAGACAGCTGCTCTGCGCGATCCGCTGAACACAATGAAATCTGACTGTTGCTGAATCTCAGCAGATGATAGCAACATTGAAGTGCTTGCTGACTATACACTGGCAATGAGGCTGACCTCCTTGCGCCTGTCTTTGAGCTTACGCGTCCAGTCCCTGTGTGCATCCTCTGCCATTTTGCGCATGTGCGCCAGTTCACGGTCTGCATCCTCTCTGGCAGCTCGCATGTCATGCATGTAGCTGGTCAGCACTGTCTCATCCTCCAAGTAGTTCTCCTGCATCTCTCGGCCCTCCTGGACCTTGATGCTCATTGCCATGTGCTCCCGCCTGATCCAACGAGAATGAACACATCAGTTGAAGGCAAATGGTGCTGGTGCTGCTGCTGTGAACTGGACACAAACACCAAGGTAGCTTGTCAGAGCAGCTCTTTTGCCAACAGGGCTATGCGCAGACAATTGCACGAATTGCTTGACACCAGACAGCACAAAAAGATGCATGCAGTATTTGTCCGCAGCTGTGCAAGCCCACAAAAGCTATTGATCTGCCGGAGGCTGTCTGAATGTCTCTGTTCATGACTGCAAGTCAGACTCATACGGTATGGTGGTGGTGGGCATGCAAGCCCAGCAGCTGCACCATGAAGGCCTGAGGCTGCTCACACTGAAAGCTGTCATGTATACAATTGACTGCGCCGTACATAAAGCATATGTTTGCATTTGCACATGCTTGATGCCAAAGCCCTTACTAGGCACTGCCTGTTTATGCTGTGCCACAGATCCAAGATGCAATCAGGTAATATAGTCTGCAAGCAGACCTTGTGCGCTCGCCTAGCAGCGAGTACAGCCGGTTCTTGGCTTCTACTTCTATGAGCTCCTCCTCCAGGACCTTGGACTCCTCTGTGAGGGCTTTGATGCGGGCCTGGTCGTCAGGGGGCTCTCCTGGCATCAGGTTGGTGCAGTCTTTGCTGGTCAAGCTGAGGCGAGCAATCTGACTCTCATGTCGCCGTGCTTCCTGCAGGTAGGCTGACATCATGGCTCCATTGGACAGAGATTTGTTGATATAACGAGGCAAACACATGAAAGTGAAAACCACTCGCTCGACGCTGATCAATGCATGACAGCATAGCATTATGGTGCGCAAGAATATGGTTACCACCCTAAAAGGTTGCCTCAATGGTCACAATGATGCACAGCATGTCTGGCATACAACAAGTAAGAAGCGAGTGAACCTTTCTGATCTCATTCAGCTTTTCCATTTTCAGCTCCACCTCTTTCCGCAACCGACGTACATCTTCCTGCTGCAGCTCTCCTCCTGCCTTACCAGACTGAGTCTTGATCTCAGCCAGAGAGGCCATTAGGTGGGAGCGCTCCCGCTTCACAGCTTCAAGTTCAATTCTCTGCAAACAATCATGCATTCATTTGCAAAAAGCAACAGACAGACTGCAGTGAAGTCACCTTGCTGCAGCAAAAAGGACGGGCGGGCTGAGCAAAATTAGAGGGTGCAGGTGCACCAAAACTTGTTCAGCAGCTCAGGCTGGGCTCACCAACTCGTCTTCCTCGGTCAGATCCTCTTCTGCTGCTAAAGCAGGATTGTCTGGAGAAACAGCATGCGATCCACCTCCTTTGACAGTCTGTACATTGAATCCAGGGCCACGATTGGTTGTGCCAGACTTGTTACTTTGCTCAAACAGGACGCCTTGCTCGCCATCAACATCTTCACCAAGGAGCCTTGCAAGCTCTGGTGCCGACTGCAGATGGAAAGCATTGCAGGTAAGTTGTGCTTGTCCAAACAGGTGCGGGCGATACTGCTGGGCCAAAAGCAGGGGTATATGTTTCGCAACAGAGGTGCAGGCAGCACCTTAAGCAGCTCTTCCCGCATCCGCAGACGCGGGAGCTTGGGAGCGGCCTTATGAGCCATCGTGCTCACAGTTGAGTGGACAGAGTCTGGTCAACTGCAGCTGATATTCTCACAACCTCGGATTGCTGACCTCAAAGACGCAAGCCCTGATCAGGTCTGCATGATGAAGGAGGCCCTTGCACAATGTCCAATTGATGCTGGCCGTTAGCTCTGCCCAGCTGAGATGTCCAGCTGAAATCGGGCCTGCCTCCGGTTCTGTGTAAGCTTTTGGCATCCCTCGCTGCCATGGTTAAATAATTGATGATTATGTGCACAACCAGTGCACATGCAGGCCATCGAGGCCATTTGCTCATTGACTGGCGATGCAACTTGCAAGGCATGGCAACAAGCAATGAGCACGGTTTGTTCCGGCTTGGCATGCAGTTGCAAATTCGGAGATTTTTCTGGGTGTACACCTCAGCATATCACCTGCTCACTGCACTGCGGCAGTTGGACTTGTGTCAGTCTTAAGCTTACCAAGAACATGAAAGAATAGGGTGCAAGCGGAATGCATGGTGCTGCTGGCACCTCAATTGCTGTATGAAGAAGTCAAGCTCCATTGCACACGTGCACTGCAGGCAGGTGGCATGCAAGTTTAACTGTTTAAATTACCCAGACATTTGACCTGTGAAGTAAGCTGCTTTGCTTTGTCCCTTGTACCATCGTACAAACTGAGTCAGTTTAACTGACAAGCATCATGGTGCATTCTTTATTCGACAAAGGAGCTTTAAGGTGTCCTTAAGTTCAGCTGAAAGTGAAGCAACAGGCACATCAGCTGGAATGATAGGGGGACAAGCTGTACTTCTGCTGTATCTTTTGCATCTATGCTGTGTATCTGCATCAGAAATAACTTGTGCCCCAGCAGTTTATTAGCAATCCCTGGCAGCAATCTTGAATAAAGCTGCGTCTGCCAAGGTGCCAATCTTGAGCTCGTTAGGTGTCACCTTATAATACTGCAGCAACGGGGAGCCTCAGATGTCTTCGAATGGCTGCGCGCAACAGCAATACACTTGACACAAGTGTGTTTCACCGCACTTGCCTTTTTGATCAGACCCTCATCTCTGACGCTACTCAAGCTGTCCAAAGACCGCTGCTCGCCAGCCACCATATCGGTGATAGCTTGCAGCTGCAGTCACAGCATATATTGGCTGTCAAACAGCAAGATGACAGACTGCAGATTGGACCAATGCACATCACAACCTTTGACTAAGATGAGCGCACCTGCTGAGGCTCTGCATCAAAGCGTGCCACCAGCAAATGTTTGCAGCTCTCAGTCACTCCAAATCTTTTGAAACTTTCAGATATCTGCAACAGAACATGAGATGATGACTTTTGAGTGTATAGTGACAAGGCGCAGGACCTCAGCAAAAGAGTGGTGATGCTGGGAACAAGAGGCTCACATGTCTCGAGCCTGACATGTTGTAAACCAACTCTGCATGCAGGGACTTGGTGATCAGCTTGCCTCGATGCTGCTGTGCTAATGCCTGCTGGGCTGCAATGCGCAGGACAAACAGATCTGCCACCTGCAAGGGCAATTGGTCCCTGAGCAGGTGTTGAAGCACTTTCCAATGAAGCATTTGGTTGTTCATGTGTGGAAGCACACCGCCTACCACTTCTGCATTCAGCATTGCAACCTCAGGCTCAACTTCGCCTTCCTTGATCTTGTTTTGTAGCTCCCTGTAGGGAACGTAGCCTCAGGATTGAGCAAATGCTACAGGAAGCTGGGGTGTGGGAAGAGGCTAGCCATACTTGCAGTTAGCGACATCCGCAAAGAGTGCTACATGCAATGTTCTGCCAGGCAGCCCTGCAAATGTCCACGCCTCAAACTTTTTATTCACGTCCAGGGCTCCCATACGTTGCTGTGCACGGTGCTATGTTCGCATGCAAATTGTAACGCGCTGGGGCCGGCCTTGCTGGCCTGTGAAAACGCAAGCGGTCACAGCCACACCACGATCTAGATGTTCACGAGATTGGCAGTGCGACTGAGGCAAATCGTTCGCGCGCAGCCAGAAATCAGCCCAATTAGCTTTTCTTTGGCTTGCAAGCTTTTCAAAACGTCGCGGCGGCTCCGAGACCACTGTTTGACCCTAAATTCTACTTCATCAGAGAGTCAATAGTTTGACCCAACACATGGCACATGTCTGTACACGTACGGTGGTGGTGTTTGAGCAGATCCAACTCAGAACTGTGTTTAGGTTGTATAGGTGACTCAGGTATTTGCACTGCAAATTCTTACGTTTCGCTCGTCAGCATGTCAGCCACAGTTGTCGCAGGTGCTGGGCATTGAGACTCAAATGCGAATGAAGTGAATACCATCCTGCAGTGATACAGTCTGACTTACAAGTACCAACTAGCAACTGAGGTAGCGCTGCTTATGTGCTGCAAGGCTGCATGGCAGGTCAGCAAGATGGTGCTTCTGCTTCTGTTCAGCTGCTGTCAGCTGTACACACCACCAGGCCTGCCCCTGGGGCCTACTTTGCCCTCTGCATACTCATCCCAGAAGACACTGCTGCCATATATGCTGCCCGGCTCAGCAGGATGGCGGGACATGGCACCTGCATATGACATACAACATGAGAGTGCACACACAAATAGACAAGCACCAACACACATGAGACGTTGCCAGTGTCATTCCACCCCAGTGATCTGGTCTTTGCTGCAAGAAATAGCGCAAAGTCATAGCTGTTCAGCATCCACGTAGCAAAAGCAGTTCTGACATGGCAAGTTTGACCCTGTGCACCAGCAATTGCGCAAGTGCTAAAGCCCACTCACAGAGATACTACTAAGCATGCCATGCCCGCAAAATAACAACATGTCCAATCCTCATCCAAGATAATGCCACAGTGAAGCAAAATTCCTGCTGTGTTCAGTTTGCGACATCCCAACTGATTGCTTGACGCCTGAAGTGGGGCTCACCACGAGCACCAGCCCTGCCACAGGGGCCCTCCTGCAGGCCTGCTGCCCTTGAGTCCTCAGCAGCCTCATGGGCCAAGGCAGCGTGGATGTGATGTGTCCTGTCAGCAGCTGTGTTGTAATATCCAGGCTTCACCATGCACTTCTCAGCTGGCAAGTCCACATAGAAATGGCGGTTGGTGGTTTCCCAGCGCCCCTCATGAGTGGCATAGTCAGCCCTGTTGCAAGCAGGGCATGTCAAGGAACACAAAGCAGCCATTTTGCTGTGTGTGAATTGTTTACATCTTTGAAACCAGCCCAAATGCAAGCACAACGTGTCCGGTGATACATGTGTGTGAACCCTGCATAGTCAGCCCCTTGTTGAGGGCAGAACATGTCAAGCAGTCCAGCTGCCTGTATGTACAGTGTCTCTGGTCTGCCTAGGGTCGCGGTTTTGTATCACTTGAGCAAGGAGGTGATGCATGCGACAGTGCATTGTGGCAGCAGCTCCAGCTTGATGCAGCAAACTAATGAAATGGCAGGTCTGACTGACAACAGCAGGCTGGCCATCACTGAGTAGGATCACAGGGTCACTAAACAGCAGCAGCAGCAGCAGCAGTCAGCATCGATTGAGATGTTGCCGTAGAGAAATGGAACACATGATGGGCAGAAGAGGTATGCACATCTTACATGGACAGACCAGTGTTGCCAAGACCCCACATGGTCTTGGTGCAGCCTAGCGGAGCACCGGCACAGGGTGCAGCTGTGCCGAGGTTGGCAGATGTGAGCATCATGGGAGTATGATGGGCAGCGAGGCGCTCATGCAGGTGGGCAGAGTCGGCTTGCTTTTGTGTGACTGGGTTATACACTGTGCCCTGCACAACAGTTGCTGCATGTTGCTGATTCTGGTGCACAAGC
>JAABUO010010517.1_pt1 | contig 10232 bp, 4 predicted proteins | sample 5559291 | NCBI WGS metagenome assembly JAABUO01 (sample SAMN10711878, study PRJNA513372) | rock metagenome | isolation source: Antarctica rocks | place: Antarctica: Victoria Land, Finger Mt sud
AAAAAAAACGAAAACTTATATTTAAAAACGTAAAAAGAGTTTCGTCATCTTTAAGTAAATTTATTAAAATAAGTTTTACGAGAATTACAATTCGAAAAACGATATCTTAATAATTATTAACGTTTTAATGCAAGATTAACGTAAACGCTTTTAATTTTTATTAAAAATCTTTATATTTAAAGACTCGCTAAATATTAATGAATTAATACGCTGTTTAAAGCACGATAACTAACAGAAACTTATATCGCTTAAACATTATATAAAAGCGAGTTTTATTAACGTAAATTAATTATATAAAAAAATGAAGAAGAATGAAAGCTTCGTATAAGTAATTTAAAAATGCGCGCAAGATCTGAGTAAGATAATAGCGACATTAGTTATTTAATTTAATAATTAAACGCTGTAATTTAAAAATAACAAGTTAATATTATAGCTGTTATTACACGTTTATAAAAACGTTAAGATCGTTTTAAATTTTAAGTTCTTTATAATAATGATAATGAAAGTTAAAAAACTACGACAGAAAGCAGAAACTGCGTATAAAACTAAGTATTAAGCTTAAATTAAGTAAAAGAAAAGAGAAATAAAGTTAATTGTTAATTTTATCTTATATTAAACTAATCGCGTTAAGTTAATACATCGAGCTCGAGTCGAGTTACGATTTTAAAATTAAGTATTTAAGTCGAGTTATAATGTTAATATCGAGTATTCGAGTCGAGTTATTATGTTAATATCGAGTATTAACTCGAATTCTCGACTTAACTCGTTAAAACATGAAGCGATATAATATTTAATTTGTTACATAATAATGTAAGAGAATAATATAAGAAAGTAATATAATTAATTAGTTAAATTAAGCATTAATATTAAAATTTCACTTAACATACTAATTATTCTTTCTTAATATTAAAAGAGAAGTATTACGATGAATTTTATTTATCGCTTCTTAAAGAATTCTTTTCTTATTAACGAAAATTTAATTAATATTTCGTGAATCTTAACTTGCGAATTAATTAAAATGAAGATTACTGAAAGTAAACAGATGAACGATAAAAGAATTAAATTCTTTCTTAATTAAAGATTTTAATAATTCGTATGTTTTATTAAAATTAAACATTTTGTAATATATATTATTAATAATGTAACAGAGTAATATAAATAACAAAAAAATGATATAAAAGAATAAGAAAACAGTTTTAATTATTATTATAAGTCTTTTAATAATAATAACGTAATAGATTTAAAACTAGTAAATCTTAACATTTAACGTTATTTTTAATTACTTAATAAGTTTAGTTAAGAACTTAAATTATAACTCGATTTAAGATTAATATTAAGTTAAGTTATAATGTTAATATTAAGTATTCGAGTTAAATTATAATGTTAATATTAAGTATTTAAGTTAAATTAAAATGTTAATATTAAAACTCGACTTAACGATTAGTTTATTTTATATATACAAAAAATAAACAGAGTTCGCGAATTAATAGCTTTATTAGTTATGACGAAGTACGTAATAAAGAAAAATATCGCGATCATTGTTAATGAAATTAAGAAAAATCATTAAAGAACTTTTAAACCTGTTATTAACTCATTATATTATTAAAATCTTTAAGAATTAAGCGACGAAAGTTGAAAGTTTTAATGAGTAAAAAAATTCTTAAATACTTATTATAAAAATCTCGATGAACGTTAAAGCAAGTTTTTAAATCTTTTTAATTCTATTAATAATGTGTTTAATCATGTAACTAATGAGTTATTAATTTTTAATATCTTTATATATTCGCTTATTATCATTTCTTATTTAAAAATTATGCTCTTAATTATTTATGTAAATGCTAATCTTTTTATAATAATTATTTAATATAATAAAGTATAAGATAAAATTAATACATTTAAGCTTAAGTGCGCAGAATTAATACGATTTAATTAATTAATTTTAAAACAAAAATAATATTAATGTTAATAATAATTTTAAAATTATTATTAAAGAATTTACTGAGTGTTAAAAAAAGTAAGTGCTGCGAATGAAAATTATAAAAGAAAGATACAAGTATCGCTTAATGTATAAGAATAATTCTAGATTTAAAATTTAATAAAAATTTATAAATATTCTTTTAAAATTAATTTAACTAAGCTTATCTTAACATATACTTCAGTAAATAATATTAGTTAATGTTAAATTAATATAAATTAACTAAATTTATCGCTTCGTATATGTAAGCAAAGAACGCGAATTAAGTAGCTTATGTTAGTTTAACATAAATTAACATAATTTAGCTAAATTTATCGCTTCGTACATGTAAGCAAAGAACGCGAATTAAGTAGCTTATGTTAATTTAATATAAATTAACATAATTTAGCTAAATATTACTTCGTACATATAAGTAAAGAACGCGAATTAAGTAGCTTATGTTAATTTAATATAAATTAACTTCGTTAATTATTAAATTATAAAAACGACGCGTTTACATTTTATAATTAAAATTAACTAATTATTAATAATGTTCGTCGTAATAATGCAAAGACGCGTTAGTTTAATTATTCTTCACTTCTCGTACTTTATTTTCGCACTCAGTTTTCTCTGTTCATCTTTTTATCTTTTTTAATTACTTTACTTTTAACGTACGTTATTCTTATTAACGATCGTATACGATTATTAATATGTTTTAAGTATTAGTTAAAACTAAAGATATAAATTATTAAAGAAACGATATAATAAAGAATACGTAAAGAGTATTATTCGCTTTAATATTAAAAATATATAAAAATGTTCATCAGCGATAACTTTTAATTTAGAAACTTAAAAAGCGCGTTACATATACGTTAATCTTATTTAAAAATAATATTAAACTCGTTAAGTTTAATTAAAAACGAAATTAAGTATCATTTTTAAAAGATTTATTAATCATTTTATGTAAACTAATACTTTTAATAAGTCTTTGTTTTTTATTATTTTATTACACATTCTTAATAATATATAAATAACTTAAATGTAAAATAATAATAAAATGTACATTACATTAAAACGATAAAAAGAAAAGCGTTTTAATTACGCGTCGAAATCTTTAATTACTCGCAAGCGTAATAAATTTACTGAAATGTTATTTATATACGAAATTAACGATAGTAACGAGCGCGATACAGACGTTAATTTATAATATAAGATTAATTAAGATCGTCGTAACTTTTCTCGTTAAAATAATAATAAAAAAGAAAACGTACTTATACATAACGAGTTTTAATTACTATAAGACATTCTTTTACGCGTAAACTCGCGATAATATATATCATTAATTAATTATTAATTAATTTTAGCTTTATATATATTCATATTAAGAGTCGTAATATTCTTAAAGTTATACGTTTTAAAAAATTAAAAAAAGATAATATCATAAGAATTATTTCTTCATGACTCGAAAATTAAAGAATCATATTTATTAATCTTATAAAAAAAATATAAAAAAGACAGCGTTAAGTACTTAAAGTACTATTAAAATAAGATATAACGAAGATTCATTACGCTTTATATAACTTTAAGAAACGAAGAGTATTATTACTTTAACTGAACTTAAGTCTTTAAACATAAATCGAAAGCTGATTATAAAACAGATATACGATTACATTATAAAATTACGTTATTAAATAATCTTAAAGATGAAAGAATAAATTAATAATTATTATAATTTCGTTAAGATGTTAAACATACAAGACTACGTAATTAAGCTTTTGCATAAAGACAGCTTTATTACTTTAAATTTATTTAAAGTACGTTGTTTTTATTTACGAAATGAAAACTAAACTAATCGTTAAGTCGAGTTTCAATATTAATATTTTAACTTAACTTAAATACTTAATATTAACATTATAACTCGACTTAATATTAATTTTAAGTCGAGTTATAATTTAAGTTCTCGACTTAATTTATTAAGTAATTAAAAATGACGTTACATGTTAAGATTTACTAGTTTTAAATCTATTACGTTATTATTATTAAAAGACTTATAGTAATAATTAAAACTGTTTTCTTATTCTTTTATATTATCTTTTCGTTATTTACATTACTTTATTACATTATTAATAATATATATTACAAAATGGTTACTTTTAATAAAATATACGAATTATTAAAATCTTTAATAATTTAACTAATTAATTGCATTATTCTTTTACATTACTTTCTTATATTATTATGTAACAAGTTAAATATTATATCGCTTCATGTTTTAATAAGTCGAGTTAAAAATTCGAGTTAATACTTAATATTAACATTATAACTCGACTTAAATACTTAATATTAACATTATAACTTAACTCGAATACTTAATATTAACATTATAACTTAACTCGAATACTTAATTTTAAAATCGTGATTTAACTCAAGTCTTAACTCATTAAAAACTCGACTTAAGCTCGATATATTAACTCGTCGCGATTAGTTTAATAAAAACTAACTATTTGTTAGCTTAATAAATCGCGATTTTATGCAAAGATTATATATATCTCGCTTAAACATTATTACTTTACTACTTAAAGTAGTTTAAATTAACATCATTTAATTAAGACGTATTTTAATTCACTGCGTATAAAGACGATAATCTTCATCGCGATCGTTATATAACATTTAATTTAAGAATATAAAATAGAAGAAAGATTAAATTAGCTATAATTTAGTAAACTTTCTGTAATTAATAATTAATACGTTTAGTTTAATAATTATTAATTACAGATGTTAAACTAATATATATTAAATGCATACGAAAGATTTCTTAATAATTTTTAATTTAAGTAATTAAATTAAAAAAGATAAATCATTATTCTTATATATTTTCGAAATTAAGCTCGTTAATAAGTAAGTATTAAAGATTTATTAAACATTAACGCGATAAAATTTTATATAAATTTTTATCATTATAAAGTAAATGATTTAAAGAAGCTTATAAACGATACGAAAGTATTTAATTTCGTAACGTTTACATTACAAGAAATAAAATTAAATCTTAAATATTTCTTTTAGTTATTATTATTAAGTTCTTTATTTAATCTTACTTTAAGAGCTTCGCGTCGCGAAAATAAAATAAGAAGTTCTTCTTTAACGATACAGATATAACTTAATTAATGTTTAAACTTTAGTAAACTTTATAATAAAAGAAATTAAAAATGTATTAATAAACGCGAAAGATTTTACTATATCTCTTAAAAATAATTAATATATACTGTATAATAAAAACGTTAATAAAAGTTTTTATCTTAATTACGACTTAATAATTCAGATTTCTTACAGCGATTAACATAAAGCAGAAAACTAAATTATAATATTTAATAAAAAGCTTTATTAAAAACGTTATTCTTAGTGACGAGAATTCGTATACGATTATAATGAATTATGTACGAAAAATACGATATATTAAAATAATGCAGAATGAATTTAACGATTAAAACTTTTCGAAGTAATTATTTCTTTACTAAGTAACGTTATCGTAGTAAGCTTAAAGCTTGTTAAAGCGTGTTATTTAAAGACTTTAATAAGCGAAAGTAAGAACGAGAACGAAAGCGAAAACAAAAGCGAAAGCGAAAGCGAGAACGAGAACGAGAACGAAAGTGAGAACGAAAGCTAAAGCGAGAATAAGAGCGAAAGCGAAAATGAAAGCGAGAACGAGAACGAGAACGAGAACGAGAGCGAAGACGAGAACGAAGACGAGAACGAAAGCGAGAGCGAAAACGAAAGTTTGTAAAATTACGTCTTTTAACGACGACAGCGTTAACGTAAGTCTTTGTAAAAAGATTAATCTTACGACGAGTAACGATAATTATAATAACGATAAAAATGAATAATAATAAAATAAAGTAATTAATTCATAATATACATAAATTTTATACATAATAAGTAATATTACTTATAATTATAACGTGAATAAAAACGAACATTAATATTATATATATCATGCAGCATTCGTTATTTATATTTAATAAGCGTTTTACGTAAATTATATAATTTTTATAAGTTAAATAAGAAATAATAAAAATAATAAAAATAATAAACATGTTAAAATGCTGTTAAACATTTATTAAATAATAAATATAAACGAGATATTACGTACTAAATAAAGCATTTAAAAACTTTAAGTATATTAAGTTATTATTATCGTAAATGTATATATAACGTTATATGTAAAAGACGTAGTTTAAATTATTAAACGACAGTAATTAACTAACGAAACAAATATGCTTTTATAAACTAAAGAGTTAATTAAATTATTTAACGAGTTTATTTACTATTTAACGAGCTCATTAAACTGCGCACAGAATTTACTAATGTGTGCGCAGGCTGAAAAAGAAAGAAGGTAAATATATATTTCTAAATTATATCAGTTAAAGATAAACTCGAAAAACTCAGTAATCTGTAATTTATTATATTAAAAAAATGAGAAGAAAAAAAATATTATTAACTCATTAAGTCGTTAAATGTATAAATCTTATAAAATTCTAGTTCATTAATAATTATAATGAGATATTCTTTTCTTACGAATTTCTTAACTTTCGAACTCTTAGCTGCGTCTTTCATAAAGAAAAATTTATTCGCGTTAATGATTTATAACAAATGCTTAATAGTTAGCGACGTTATAAAAGTTATAATTTCGTTAAGATAATTAATAAAAGATAAGATTTTTAATCGAGTAAACGCGCTTAATATATAAAAGCAGTCTTACTAATATAATAAAAGCGATATCGTTTTAAAAGTTTTCTTTATAAAATATGTAAAGATTAAGATTAAAGATAAATTATATTAAATTATAAGTAAATAATGTAAACATTTAAGAAAAAGAAGGCAATTAAGTAACAGAGTTAAAAAAGTACGTTTTAATACGTTGAAGAAAAAGTTTAATTAATTCTTTATTAAATTCGCATTAAAAGAAGCGATGTAAAGAGTTATGTTTTACTTTTGTAATGTTTACTTAAGCTATTACATACTATTTAAATGTAATGCATAACATTTATGTCTTTCGACTTTACAAATTTTTAATTTAAATAAGAGAAATTAAAAACTGCTTTTAATTCAGAAGTAATAATACTTGTATCGCTTTTAATTTACAAACTGTTAAGTCTTAACTGCTTAATATTTTTTAATAATTTTTTATCTTTTAAAACTTTAGCTCGCGTCGTCTCTTAATAAAGTTAAAGTGTTAGAATTTATGTAATGTTAACAATCTTTACATTACGAGTATAATAATTTAATTTACTATGTTAATTTATCACGAAAGAAGAATAACTCTGACGTTAAATTAGTTAAATAACGATTTATTAGCTTCGTAAGCTTAAAGTCGAGTTTAAGAAGCGAGGTAGAAACTTTTACGAAGAATTTTATAATGACTCGAAAACGAAAACAGAACGATAAATCGTACGAAAAGTTATTAAGATTTAGTATAAGCAAGTAAAAGCTGAAATTTAAACGTTTAATAAGCGTTACGAAGCTTTAATAATGTTGTTTAATGATAATTTATTTAAACTTTAATAAAGTATAACTTTTACAACTCATTTTCTCTTACAGTAAAGTTCAGAAAAATAAAGTATAAGTTAATAATTCTTTAATAGAATTTATAAATGTATTAGCTTAAGCCGAAAATCTTTTTATTTAATGTCATTTAATATATACGAGCGAGATGTAAATTATTAATTTATACATTAAAAATAAAAGAAACTTATAAATGATTTTTTTTAAATCATTTAGTAGTTCGAAATCTGTTTATCGTCTGCTTAACTCGACTTTAAATGATCTGTAAAGAGATTTTAAAATTGCGTATAACATTTTAACTTTACATTCAATTATCTTAATTAACTTTCTTTCGTAAACACTTTAAGAAAAAACATCTTTACTAATAATTCTTTCTTATTAATTTCGTACTTTTTAACATAAGAAAGCAGAAAGAGCAGTTCTTTAATCTTTATTTACATTCTTTAATAAAGAAAATAGTTATTTTTAGACTTAAGTAATGCTTATAACATTTTCAGAGCGAGTTTATTAAAGCGAGCTGCTTAAAGATTTTTAATTACAGTAGCGAAGAAGTTAAAAATTTTCGCTAAAAGTAAGTGCTGTCATTATAATCAGCGAACTGAATAAGAAATGAGCTTAATTAACATATCTTTACGAGCTTAATAACGAAGTAATTAAGTTAATAATTAATAAGAATACATCTTTAAATGACTTTATACAAGTTATTTCATCGTACGTTAATCTTAATAACGCGTTCGTTTTTAACATCTTTATAGTAATTAATAATGTTCTGTTTATAAAGCTTACGAAATAAAATTTCGTTAAAGTCAGTCATAAGATTACATAATTAAAGAAAGAATATATAACGAAGATTTTTAAAGAATGTAGCGTTAGTTTAAAGCTTTTAAGTTTAATTAATGTTTATAACGTTTAAGTAACGCTGTTAAAAGCGTATTATTAATATAACGAGCTGCTTTAAAATGTTTATAAGTTATTAAGTTTAATCTTAAAGCAGCTTTTAAAGTAACTTAATTATAAAGTTAACATTGTTAGGGGCCAGCATAGAGCGAGTCAATATGAGTGTCATTTAACTAGAAGATAAATGCTAAGGAAGAAAGGTAGCTACAGGTAAGAAGCTGACTACATATGAATGTTTCTCAGCCGGCGCTAGGCCCGGAAGGGTTAACAAAGCTAGAGCTGAGCCTGGAAAGGCTAGAATCGTGACAGTATTCTTCCTCTTCGATTATTCATGTTCACATGAATGTAGTTTCTAATCTATTCCTTTTAAACAGTTCATTCTCGATTGTATATGCCCAAGCTCTTTAAATTCGATTAGCTGAAAGCCTTTAGCGTGACTTGTTTAAGTATCGAATATGAAAATCGTTAACGATTTTCTGAGCGTTCATGAATTCGTCGTCATCGGCATTGTATTAATTAAGATCATTGTTATAATCGTTTCATTTAATCTTATACTGAAGTCGCTTGCGGTATCTGCGAGAATTCAGTATATCGTCGATTTCTCATTCGTCTTCGTCATTTATCATTATTAAATTAAAAAGCTCGTTCTTTTAATCAGGCAAGGAATCGTTAACGGCAGAGCGAAGCAGATCAGAATGAAAAACATCATGAACACGCATAAAATCTGATAATTTCAGCTTATATGACGAATCGACGGGGCCTAGATTAATAAAAGATTTAAGCATCTTGTCATTTAGCTTTTTGAAAGGCCTAATCGTAACGATATTCTTTTCGTTCAGGAATATCTTTAATCCGAGCTTATAATTAACTTCTTTTTTATGCTTATTAACTTGTTTCATTATTTACTTCCGTGATTTAATTAGAGCTTTGCGAGCGAATGTTAATGTCTTATTCATGTGATCGAATATATCTTTAACTCGAGCGATTTATAAACGTTCGCGAATGCTTTCATATTCGATGAGATCAGAATCGAAGCTCATACGAGAATGAAAGTTCTTGTTCATGAAGAAAAGAATCATGAAGATAATTAAGAACAAAGCATTGTTATCGATAAACTCGATTATGAGTAATCATTTAAATTAATCATTCTGCATATACGAACAGAAGAAACGAAGATATCGCTTAACGTTTTAATTAACTCGTTCGCTTTAACCGTCGATCTGAGAATGATAGACGATAAATAATCGAAGAAAAATGCTCAGTCGTTTACAAAGGAACTTTCAAAGAATGAAAGTGAACTGAGAATCTCTATCGAATACGATGAAGTTTAATAAATCGTGAATTCGATATATTCATTAAAGTAACAACTTAACTGTTTTTTCTGCGGTGATTTCCTCGTCGTTAGTGAAACAAGGAATATAGTGCCTTTCTTTTAATAGCCTGCAGATTATCGTCAGAATCGCGTTATTACCGTCTGAATTAAATAAGTCAATAACATAATTCATGATTATATCGCGCTAGCGTTAATCAGGTATCGATAGAGAATGAAGCAAGCCGTTCGATTTATTCCTAGATGCCTTTAAGCGTTAACAGATATAGCAGTTTCGAATATATCGATCTACCGTTTTTCGCATGAAAGATCAGTAGTAGTTCCGTTTTATGACTTTCACTGTTTTAAGAATATCAGAGTGATTAACTAATGATTAATCGTGAATCTCACGAATTAAGCTCATTTATAGAAACTCGTTAAACGGGATTCATAGCTGATTATCATGAAACAGAATTTCATTCTGCTTTCGATAATTCTTCAGCTTTATATCAT
>JAABUO010010518.1_pt1 | contig 10231 bp, 11 predicted proteins | sample 5559291 | NCBI WGS metagenome assembly JAABUO01 (sample SAMN10711878, study PRJNA513372) | rock metagenome | isolation source: Antarctica rocks | place: Antarctica: Victoria Land, Finger Mt sud
GGTGTCGAACTGCCCGCACTGCGCCGCCGACCTGCCGGAAGGGGCGGCGGAATGCCGGCGCTGCGGGGAACGCATTCGTCTGTGCCGGGTGTGCGGGACGCCGAACACCTGGATTGCCACCCTGTGCCGCCTGAACCCGGCGCATGTGCTTAGAACGGAAACCGACTGGCGGATGACGCCGGGCGGCGACGGGTCTCATGCGCTGAGTGGAGCGCGGGCGCTTGGGACGCATCTCGCCCGGCGCTGGTCGTTTCCGTCGTTTCCCCCGACGCGGGCCGCCGATGCTTTGGAATGGAGTGCGCCGCTGGCGGCGTTCGGCATGGTGATCGCGTCGGGCATTGACACGGCGGCGAACCGTGCGGCGATTTATGCGTTTGACTTGATAACCGGCGCGGCGTTGTGGGATTTTGATCTGCCGGATGCGTCGGGGCTGTACCCGGACCGGGGCGGCATGGCGCTGTCGGACGACGGGATGCTGTATGCGACGACACTCGGCGGCTCGGTGCTGGCGATGGACGCCGTGCGCGGGACGCGCCGCTGGGAAACGAAACTTGCCGGCCCGGTCTACGGCGGCGTGACGCTGAGTGACACCCTGCTGCTGGTCCCGGCAGGCGCGTCGTTAGTGGTCATGGATAGGAACACAGGTGCGGTTTTGCGTTCACTGCCGATGGGCGGGCAAACGGACACGGCCCCGGCGGTCTGGGGCGGCGGGGTGTTTGCGGCGGGGGACGCGCAGGAAGTGCGGGCGTTTGACCTCACGACCGGCGCGGAAGTGTGGAAAACAGAAACCGACGGCCCGTTTGACGCCGCGCCGCTGGTGCGGGACAGCGTGGTTTATGCCGCGACAATGGCCGGCACGGTCTATGCGCTGGAAACAGCGACGGGCCATATTCGCTGGAGAACGAGCATATCGTCGAAAGGCATTGCCGTGACGCCCGCGCTGTCCGCCGACGGCGGCGGCCTGCTGTATGTGGCCTGCGACGACGGCTACCTGCATGTCGTCGCCGCGCAGAGCGGCAATCTGATCCGCTCGCGCCGGGTCAGCAATACTCCGCTGCGCTCGTCGCCCGTGTGCAGCGGGACGACGGTGTTTGCCGGGGCGGACGACGGGATTTTGTACTCGCTGGACGCCGAATATGCCGTCAAGCGGGCCTACGAGACTTCCCCCGGCACGCGGCTTGGCACGGCTGGCCCGGCGTTGTACGGCGATATGCTGGTCTGCGCCGCCACGAACGGTGTTTTGTATGTCTTGCAGGCAACCGCCTGATTTTGCACCCCAACTTGGAGGATTACCATGACCGAAATGCTGCCCCGGCGACAGGATGTGCCGATTGAAAAGATGTGGAACGTGAAGAGCGTTTTCCCGTCAGTGGATGCCTGGGAAGCCGAGTTCGGGCGGGCCGCCGGGCTGCTGGACGGCTTCACCGAGTACGCCGGGCAGCTTGGCGCGTCGCCTGCTGTGCTGGCGGCGGCGCTGGCGAAGCGGACGGAAGTTGGGATGGCTGTGCGGAAGCTGGGGCTGTACGCGGGAATGCTGCGCTCCGGTGATACGGGCGATCAGGCCGCCGCCGCGCTTTCGAGCCGTGCGGGCGGACTGTCGGCCCGATTTGCGGCGGCGACGGCGTTCTACGAGCCGGAGCTTTTGGCGCTTGACCCGGCGCTCCTGACGCAGTGGGTGGCGCAGACGCCCGACTTGATGCTGTACGCCCACTACTTTGACACGCTGGCCCGGCGGCGGGAGCATGTGCGGTCGGAAGAAGTGGAATCGCTGCTGGCGCAGGTCTCGGAGCCGCTGTCGGCTTTGGGAACGGCGTCCGGTTCGCTGACCGACGCCGACCTGAAGTTCGTGCCGGTGACTGATGCCGATGGGACATCGCATGAAGTCGCGCAGGGAACAATCGCCGATTTGCTGCGGCATCCCGACCAATTGGTCCGCAAAGCGGCGTGGGAGTCGTATGCCGACGGGCATCTGAGCGTCAAGAACACGCTGGCGGCCTGCCTCAGCGGGCGGGTCAAGCAGAGCGTGTTCCAAAGCCGCGCCCGGCGCTACCCGTCGGCGCTGGAAGCCTCGCTCACGCCGAACGCCATTCCCCGCGAGGTCTTTGACACACTGCTCTCTACGTTCCAAGCAAACCTGCCGATCTGGCACCGCTACTTTGGTCTTCTCAAGAAGGGCCTCGGGGTCGAAACTTTGTACTGCTCGGATGTCCCTGCCGACGCGGTTCCCGCCCCGATGCCGAAGTCCGAGACGCCAATTTCGTTCGCCGAAGCCACCGACATCATCTGCGCCGGCATGGCTCCGCTTGGTGACGGCTATGTCAATCCAATGCGTCAGGGCCTGGAAAAAGACCGCTGGGTGGACGGCGTCCCGAACATCGGCAAGGGCAGCGGCGCGTTCTCGTCGGGACTGTCCGGCACCTATCCGTTCATTATGATGAACTTCCGTGACGATTTGTTCTCGGTCAGCACGCTGGCGCATGAACTGGGCCATTCCATGCACTCGTATCTGACCTGGCAAAACCAGCCGCCGATTTATTCCGGTTACTCGCTGTTTGTCGCCGAAGTCGCCTCCAATTTTGATCAAGCGCTTGTGCGCGGCCATCTCTTAGACATCACCACCGACCGCGACGCCGTTCTTGCCATTATTGAAGAAGCCATCTCGAATTTCCACCGCTACTTGTTCGTCATGCCGACACTGGCCCGGTTTGAAAGAGACTGCCACGAGCGCATCGAGCGCGGCGAAGCGCTGACCGCCGACGGCATGGGGCAAACTCTGGCCGGCTTCTTCCGCGAAGGCTACGGGGGCGAAGTAGAGATTGATGAAGCGCGACTAGGCATCACCTGGGCCGAGTTCCGACATCTGTACGCGCCGTTCTACGTTTATCAGTACGCCACCGGCATCTCCGCCGCTAACGCTCTCGCCGAAGATGTCCGCACCGAGGGCGCACCTGCCGCCGAGCGGTATCTCAGCTTCCTCAAAGCCGGCGGCTCTTTGTATCCCTTAGATGCCCTGAAACTCGCCGGGATTGACATGACCTCCCCGCAGCCTATTCAGCGGGCCTTTGGCGTACTGTCCAAGATGGTGGACCGTTTGGCGGAGATTGTTAATGCCACGGATTAAAATGCGTGGCTAGGGTTTTACTGGGGTGAAGAGCCTGTCTAAGTAGTCGCGCCTTTTCCCGGCCTTGAAAGGCCGGGCTAAAAGGGTACAAAGCCCCTCTGGGGCTGGGAAAATCCTAGTTGCCTACGCACGACTACTTAGCGTCGCGGCCTTGGTCCGCCACTCCACAAGGGAGCGGCAGGGCGGACAAATTGTGGCGGGAAGCCGCGACCCGGTTCTTGGACAACTTAGAACAGCAGCCAGGCAATTTGCGGCTGCCGGCACAACCGCGCACAACCTCGATGACAACGCATTATTTTGAGGAGAGCAACATGGCATCTTTGGCGAAGCCGCGCTTCACGCCGCAGCAGTATCTGGCGATGGAGCGGGCAGCGGACTATAAAAGCGAGTATGTATCAGGCGAAATCTTTGCAATGGCGGGGACGAGCTATAAGCACACGATCATTGTTTCCAATCTTTTGGGAGAGTTTCGGCGGCAGCTTCGGGGCGGTTCCTGCCGGGCAGTGGCGAATGACCTCCGGGTTTCGGTGCCGGCGACCGGGGTGTACACTTACCCGGACGTGGTTATCGTTTGCGGGCAACCGCAGTTCGGCGATGAGTATTTAGACACACTGCTGAACCCGACCGTGCTGATGGAAGTGCTGTCTGACTCGACGGAGGCGTTTGACCGAGGCGGCAAGTTCGCGCATTATCGCCGCCTGGAGTCGTTGCAGGAGTATGTCTTGATCACGCAGGGTCTGATGCGGGTCGAGCATTTCGTGCGCGACGGGGAGCGCTGGGTCCTGTCCGAGCTGAACGCTTTGGAAGACACGCTGGAACTCACCTCGGTCAGTGCTTCGGTACGCTTGTCAGACATTTATGAGGACATCGAGCTGATCCCGCCGCTGAACATCCAGACGGTTTAACGCTTCTTATAGAATTACTTTACTTCCAGAACTACTTCACCGCAAACGTCGCCAAGTAATTTCCCTTGTGCGTCGGCGGCACGGCGCTTGCCCCGCCGGAGACTTGTCTCGGCGTCAGATACTTCACATGGCCGTCAGCCAGCAGAAAGTTTAACCCGAATGGAGACTGCGGGCTGCTGTGCCGGTTGTTGTTTTGCGGCGCACTCAGCCCGGTTGCGCTGATAGTTTCTGGCTTGGACGGGTCGCAGTTCAACGTCGTGAACTCATAAAGCGCAACGGTTCCCTGCGGGTCTAAAAAGTTTCCTGCGTACTGCTTAACCACATTCCGGTTCTCGGCATAGGAGATAAAGCTGCCGTCATGCGGGTCGTCAGAGCATTTATAGACACCGGTAGATTTGGTAAATGGATAAAGCTGCCCTGCCCAGCCGTTTCCGCCAGCATTGACGCCGGACGGGAAGTTTTCGTCCGCGTCCTGCTCGTACTGGATTAGCGCAAGCCCAAGCTGCTTTAGGTTGGATTGGCACGCAGAGCGGTTTCCATGAGGCATTTGATGGAATACAGGATACAGGATGGCGTACACAAGGATGATAATGGCGAATACGGTAAACCACTGGCCGGGTGGAATGCCGAAAAGCGGGCGGCGTTTGGGCGTCATGGGGCTTCTCCTTACAGTGTTATCTGAAACATAATTGGATTATATATAAAATCTAGGTATAATCCAATTGATTTCAACATAAATTTCTCGCAAAAGGACCAACACTATGCCCCAGTATTCCGTCAACTTCAGCAGTGACTTTGATAAAGCGCTGACCGACGCTTCCAAGAGGCAGGGATCTACGAAAGCGGACATTATCCGCAAGGCCGTTGCCAGCTACATTTATCTCACCCGAGAAACAGCTAACACCGACCGCAAAGTCTCTATTACCGATCACCAGGGGCAGGTTCTCAAAGATATTATGCTGCCGTAAGCACCCACAGCGTCGCGCACTAGGGAGGGGATTATGGCTGACACTGAGAAAACTGACCGTTCCGCGCCCGTGGAAACTGCGAAGATAGTTCCGGTGAACCTTGTTTACCAGGAAGCGGAAATCGGAGCGCAGGGAGCGGTCAGCGATCTTCAAAGGCTGACGCCGACGCAGCAGGCGGGGCTGTGGCTTGCGGCGGGCGTTGGACTGACCATTATTGGGGTCTTGGTGTTCGTCGCTGTGGTCTGGTTCCAGACTGCGCCCGCCCCGCCCACCCTCCTGCCGCTGCCGGCGGTGGCTGATCCGGCCAAAGCCAAAGACGCGCTGGCAAGTTATCAAGCACTGAACCAGGCGGCATTAGACAACTACAAGGCGCTGAACGCCGAAGCGATCAGCCGTGTCACTAGCTTATTTGACTTGCTGGCGACAAAAACTCTGCTCCCCATCTTCACCGCCATCTTAGGCTACATCTTCGGTTCTCGTGCCGCTGCTGCCGCAAATAGAAACTCGGAAGAGTGATCTAGCGTACAGCCAGAACCTCCCGAAGCGCGTCCTCTCTGCCGAGCGGCAAAACGAAATCACTGAGGTTGGTTTCATAGCTCGCGTCAGTCCAGGTGGTCGTCAGCGTGAGCGTGACTTCATCGCCGGGACGAACTTCCGCAAAAAGACGTTGCGCCAAATTGGGGTCACGCACGAAGATTTTTTGCGTGATGTGCCGCTCGATTCCTTGATTGTTGACGGTGCGTTTAATGGTGACAAGCGCTGGGGGATTGCCGGGAACGAGATCAACAGCGGCTACGGTGGTCATCACTTCAGTTTTCGTCGTTTCAGCCATTGTTCTTCCTTTGCCGGCGGCGCTTTAAGGCAGGCAGACGGTTCGGTGGAATCGGCAGTCCGCTAATTTCTTCGCCGGTTCTCTCAGTCAGAACTTCCACTTGCCGCGCCAAATCATAAATCGCGATCTGATTATACTGCCGCGCCAGCGCTACTGCCTCAGCGCGAACCTCTAGAAGCGTTGTAATGTCCAAATAGGCAGCGTCTTCTTCGCGATTGTACCGCGTTCCGACAGCATTACGCGCGTCTTTCAGCAGGTCTTGATTGGCCTGAATGAACGTCTTCAGCAGTGCGGCGGGAATCGTTTGGCCTGGGATGATTGCTGTCCGGTCTGGATAAACGGAAACAGCGTAAAGCGGCTGCCCGACGGCGTCTCCAAAATAGCGGCTGAAGGTTGCGCCGCCTTGTTCGTGTGACTGGCGTATGTTCGCAATGACTTCTTCTAAAGGCAGCGGTTCTGGGAGAAGCGTTGTTGGGTGAGAAAGATAATCGTGCAGGTCCTTTGCGGTACGCGGCATTCCTTCGCCTTTCTGTGTTCTACTCAAACAAAGCGTCTACGAAGGCTTGGGGGTTGAAAACTTCGATGTCGCCGATTTTTTCGCCGGTGCCGATGAGCTTGATGGGGACGCCTAGCTCGTCTTTGATGGTGATGACGATGCCGCCCCGCGCCGTGCCGTCGAGCTTTGCCAAAATCAGGCCGGTGATGGAAACGGCGTTCTTGAACTCGCGGGCTTGATTAACGGCGTTCTGGCCGGTGGTGGCGTCGAGGACTAAGAGGGTTTCGTCGGCGGAGCGGCCGCCTAGCTCGCGCTGAATAATCCGGTTGATCTTTTTCAGCTCTTCCATGAGATTGGTCTTGTTGTGCAGGCGTCCCGCCGTGTCAATAATCAAATAGTCGGCGTTCTGGGCTTTGGCGGCCTGGACGGCGTCAAAGACGACGGCGGCGGGGTCGGCGTTATTCTTGCCTTTGATGATCTCGACGCCGACGCGCTCGCCCCAGAGTGCAAGCTGCTCGGTGGCGGCGGCGCGGAACGTGTCTCCGGCGGCGAGAACGACGCGCTTGCCCTGCTTTTTGAGGATATAGGCCAGCTTGCCGATAGAAGTGGTCTTGCCGACGCCGTTGACGCCGACAACTAAGTAGACAGTCGGTTTCGTCTCGGAAACAGCAAGCGTCGGTAAATCGTGTTTATCGTTGGTCAGCGTATCCCACAAAAAGCGCTTCAAGTAGTCAATGACATCCTGAGCGTCGTTCAGGCGCTTGTCCGCGGCCATCGCCTGCAGCTCGCTCATCGCTCGCATGGTGGTGTGGATGTTAAGGTCTGCGCCAATGAGCGACTCTTCCAGCTCTTCAAAGAGCGCCTCGTCAATCTTCCCCCGTCCGGTGACCATCTGGTCTACTTTTTGAAAGATGCTCTTAAATAATCCGCGTTTCAGCATAAAATAATCCTAATAAAATAATCCTATAAAGAGACTGTGAGGCATAAATACGCAGAGGGGCAAACATCCATGCAGGAAGGGCGAACACAAGGTTCGCTCCCTACATCATCCACATCCTGCCCGGTAGGGGCGAAGCTCGTCTTCGCCCTCTTTTTGGCTGTTACCCAAACCGATGGGTCGTGGTCGGGATGAAATACGTGATGACGGCGACCAGCAGGCCGCCGAGCAGCAAGTAATTGGCACGCGGGCCGCGCCACTGAGCGACGGCGTGGAGCGTGAGATAAAGGCCGTAGACAAGCCAGGTCACGACCGAAGTTAAGACCATCGGGTCTGCGCCCCAAACGCCGGGCAGTCCGCCGGTCAGCGCCTGCACAAAGCCCGCCGCGAGGCCGATGGTCAGCAGCGGGAAGGCGAAGGTCACGAGTGCGAATGCCAGATGGTCCAGGCTCGCCAGCGGCGGCAGCTTGCCGAATAGTCCGCCGGACAGCCGCTTGCGCTTGAGCAGCCGGTACTGAGTTAAGTAGAGAGCCGCGCAGCCGAATGCCAGCACTAAAAGGCCGAACGCGAACAAGATTGCCAGAATGTGCAGGCTAATCAAACGTGAGTTCAGCAGCGGCAAGGCTGCCATGTCGGGCGCTGCCGGCTGCGCGGAGTGCAGGAACGCACCGGCAAAGAGGCACAGGAACGACGCCGGCAGGGCAACGGCTCCGAGCGCGGTCGGCCTCGGCTTCAGCAGCAGTTCCAGCGCAAGATAGGCCAGCGCGATGGCCCATGCCGACGCCGACAGTGTTTCGGCGGCCGTCGTAAACGGCGTTTGATGGACGCGGGCGCAGTGAATGCCGATGGCGAGCGTGTGCAGGGCAACCGCCAGCACGGTCGCGGCCCGGCCTGCCAGCGCCAGCGGAGGCAAACGCAGCATCAGAAATGCGCCGTAAGCCACCGAGCCGAACAAGTAGCCGGCGGCGGCGGCAATTAGGAAGAAATCTTCAGTCATGTGTCTGCGTCTCTTGTGTCTTTGTCTCTACGCCGAACGTGCGGCGGATTGTCTCCAGCACGGCGGCGCTGTCTTCGGCTTCCGGGGCGGATTTAATCGCGACACTCGCCGGATGCGCGATTTTGTTGGTCAGCGAAGCGAACGCGGCTTCAATCGCCCGCCAGTCTTTTTCGGGTAAATCCGGCAGCCGCGAATGCAGTTTTTCAAGTTCCGCTGACTTGACCGCGTCCAATTTTTGCCGGACGGCGACAACCAGCGGCGCGACTTCGAGCGTCCGCTCCCAGCGCAGGTACTCGGCGGTAGACGCTTCCACGATCTCGCGGGCGCGGGTCACTTCCCCGGCTCGGCTGTACCTCGCCCCCGCGACTAATTCTTGAAGATGGTCTATGTTGTACAGATAGACGTTTTCCAATTCATCTACCGACGCCTCGACATCGCGCGGGACGGCGATGTCAATCAAATACAGCGGGCGGCCTCGGCGAACACGCATGGCGGACTGCATCAGCTCGCGGGAGATAATCGGATGCGGCGCGGCGGTGGAGCAGACGACGATGTCGGCGGTCGCCAGCAAACTTGGCAGGTCGTCAAAGCGCCGGGCCGTGCCGCCAAACTGCGCGGCTAATGCTTCGGCTTTTTCGAATGTGCGGTTTGCGACCAGAACCGCCGGTGCGCCCCGCGCCTGCAAGTGGCGGGCTGTGACTTCGCTCATTTTGCCCGCGCCCAGCACGAGGACCGTATGGCCTGCCAGCGACTCGCCGAAAATCTGCGTGGCAAGCTCGACGGCGGCGGCTCCGACCGAGAACGTCCCCCGCGCAATGCCCGTTTCGGTGCGGGTGCGCTTCCCCGTGACAAGCGCGTCTTGAAATAGTCTGTTGAGACGCGCCCCTAAGCTGTTCGCCGACTGCGCGGCTTCGAGCGCGGTCTTGACCTGACGCTGAATGTCCGGCTCGCCTAAGATCATCGAGTCCAGGCCCGAAGATACCGAAAACAAGTGGTTCGCAGCGGCTCCGGCCCGGTAGCAGTAGAGGTGCCCGTCGAACTCATGCCGGGACAGGCCGTGCCAGCCGGCCAGAAACTCCGCCAGGACGTTTTCGAGCGGCCCCACTTCCGGCGCAGTGACGGCATAAGCTTCGGTCCGGTTGCACGTTGACAGCAGAGCGCCTTCCCGGATATTCGGCAGGGCAGACAGTGCGGACAGCGCCCTCGGCAGGTCACGCTCTAAAAACGCCAGCTTTTCGCGCACTTCAATGGGTGCGCTTGTATGGTTTATTCCGAGGACAAGAAGAGACATTGTCGAATTCGCGCTTCCGCTTCTAAGTGTCTGCCGCCCAGGAGCAGCGCATGGACTTCTACGTCGTCTAAAACCCGCCGCACGGCGGCTTTGCGCTCGGCTTCGCTTGCAATCGCTTTAATCCGGTCCCGCTGCTTGCCGATAAGCGCTGTCAGCTCAGACCATTCCGGCCCAAACTCGGCTTCCAAACGCTCCCGCAGGACCGCCGCAAGTGTCGGGCTGCCGCCGCTTGTTGATATGGTGAAGCTTAACTCGCCCCGCGTAATCTGCGCCAGGGACACGAAGTTCCCCGCGTCGGGGTCATCCGCGCACAAGACCAGCCGCTGCCGCGCCTGCGCCTCTTGGGTCACTTCCGCATTCACTGTCCGGTTATCAGTGCAGGCTATTACTAAAAACACGTCGTCCAGCGCTCCGGTTCCGCCTGCCGCGTAGGCTTCCCGCCGCCAGTCAATCCTGCCTTCTTCCGCCAGCGTCTTCAAGTCCTCCGTCGCTTCCGGTGAGACCAGACACACCGCCGCGCCGTTTGCCAGCAGCGACTTGATCTTGCGCTCCGCCACTCTGCCCCCGCCGACGACTAGGCACACCCGGCCTTTGAGATTAACGCTGATGGGATACGACATCTTCTCCTATTGTACCCGAATGGGTATAACGACTGACAGAGGGAAACAGCATGAGCGATTACCT
>JAABUO010010519.1_pt1 | contig 10231 bp, 12 predicted proteins | sample 5559291 | NCBI WGS metagenome assembly JAABUO01 (sample SAMN10711878, study PRJNA513372) | rock metagenome | isolation source: Antarctica rocks | place: Antarctica: Victoria Land, Finger Mt sud
CGTTGGGGCTGATCGAACCGGCGACTCGCCTGCAACTGCCGTTCGACTCGCGATTTGTTCTGTTCCGGATGTAGAACTTGCACTTCCCGCAACTCTTGTTGCCGTGAGGCTTGCTCCGATATAGCACGGCAAGCTTCGGCGCCTTTGCCTCCGCTTCCGTTCGCAGCGCCGTGAACGCGCCTATCAGGATCGGTGCTATCGTCAGCTTCCGAAGCAGCTTGCCGCGCGAAAGAGATTGCTGTTTATGCACTTTCCGTCACCCATTTCTACAACGATTAGCTAGCCCTTTCGCGCTCTACGGCCGAGGCTCATCGTACTGCCAAATGCCGAGCCCAAGCGTCGAACGCCTTGGTCTTGCAACTGCTCGCGTCTTCAAACAGAATGCTCGGCCTATCAATCAGGACCTCGTCGACGTAGCACCACTTCCAACCTTCACCTGGCTGGGCGCGTTTGACGATCGGTGCTTCGTCGCGTGAAAATGCTTGGTGGCGTGCTTATTTTCAAACTGTCGCAGCAGCCCATGTGATCACAATGCAAACATTCGCGAAGATGGACCAGGCGTCACCGACTGCAGGCAACCTTCACAACCGTCCGCCGACAGGTGAACGGCGCGGATCGTATCCAGATGTTCACAAACTGCGGCCATGTGTTTTTCTCCTTGGCATTTTATCGAACGGAGATGGCGTCGGGTCGCCGATCGCCGATTTCAGGACGAAAGATCGTGCGCAACGCCATCACGAGGGAATCTTACGTCAGAGACATCACAGCGCTCTTGGGAGACAAGAAGGGCATTGCGCAGCGAACCGTCGACCTTATCGCAAAAACATCAATCGGATTTGATGCTGCGAAGCAAGCGCAAGTCGAAGCCGCTGTCGTATAGCGAAGTCACGATCGGACGAAAGCAGCAGGTCGGACCGGTCCTGCGAGCCCTTAGCCGCAGTCTACAATACTCCCACTATCTCCGGGGCGTGCTCTGCGGTCGAAGTGATAATGAGCCATCCGCCGGCGTGGGTCAAGCGATTTACTAAGCCCCGCAATCTCAGAGTTATTGCGTCGATTGCATCGTTAGCCGAGGGCCTCGACGGCGCACTGGAGGCAGCAATCACGCACGAAAGGCAACTTGAAAAAGGAACTCGTCGAACGTTAGGGACGATTCATAAGGCGAAAGGCCTTGAGTTGCCAAATGTCCTGATCTCGAATTTTAGCAACGCAGACTTTCCAATTACCGACCAATTACCGACGAGGCTGCGCGTCTGGCATATGTTTGCGATCAGCCGCGCCACTGAATCACTCACGTTTTTAGCTCCAGGCGGGGCTGTGAGCCCCTGGCTATTGGGTAATGTAATGCGCGACGGAGTGATCCTAGCGAGGGTCGATGGCACGAGCTTCGCCGCCGCCGATATGCTGTTATCTGGAGCGTACATGAGCGGCGCGCAATGCGTTCATGGTTTAGGCGTCCGGGCGGCGTACGAGAATGGGTTCGGCCGCCGTTTGTGGACGCCCCTCGCCGGCTTTAACCTGCCTACAACGGCTGCCGGCCTCGTAGATCATTAAATGATGATTAACTGACGGTGCTCGAGGCTCAACTCGTCGAGGCCACCCTCGGTGAAGAAGGCAACGATTGCGGTCGTCGCGGAACCATTCCCGCTCCGCGAAGCGAAGAGTGGAGGACGAAACAGTGGCACTTTCCGACCATGTCACTTCCTCTGAGGCGCGTCGAGAGTCCGGACATATCGCACCATCTTGCGTGTCGGTCTGCCGTCATTGCGGCCGCGCGGCTTCGTCCTCGCGGTATGCAACAATCACAAGCGCCGGCGCGACGGTCAGCGCACTCGCGATGACGAGCCGCGCTGTGAGCGACCCCGGGCAGCGCCACGCCGCGACGGTCGACACGGCGACCATGACTGCCATCAGCGTACCTACGCGCAGGGGCGCAACGTGATTCGATAGCGCTATCGAGATCACGACGAAGACGTGGAGCCAAAGGAGGCGGCAAAGAACTGCGATGCACGGACGCGTAGGGTTCGAAGGTCGTACGGAATGGCGGCGCGATTCATAGATTCCCGACTTTAACGGTACCTAACGTGCATCGGTCGCGACGGACGACGGCACCACGAACGCAGAACTACCGTTCCTTACAACGATTGATGTGAGGCGGCTCACGTTGACGCCATGCGGCCTGACGACGGCCCCCATCGTCCGCCGGCGCCCCCAGCCGTCGCCCGCGCAAGAAGATGCTCAGTAGGGCGAACCCGAAGAGATTTCACGGGTTGATCCGTCGTACTACGGCTTGTTTTTGAAGATGCGTTGGGCAATCAATTCCGGATTTGCTATCGCGCGTTTCGGCTATGAAACTGAACGCTACCTAACACCGACAATTCGTGTTGACCTTGTGCAATGGTGAGCGACCAGCACCCGCGGTTCTTGAGTTGGCAAAGACTGTCAGCATCGGACTCTTTAGAACCGGCGACAACTGCTGCAAGCAGCGTCGACTTGGCATCGTAGTTCATAAAGAGCAATCGTAGGCGCGGATGCACAGAGGACGGGGCGCTATGGACCTTGACATCTTGGGCCTAATAATATACTATACGGTCTCGTATATTAACTATATCCCGGTTACCGAGCCACGCGCCTAGCCGAAGGAGCGTACCCTGTTAATTCAACCGCTGTCCTTTCTCGAAAGCAATAAGAAGCTCGTCGAGCGTCTCTATGCTGAAGTGATTAATGGCGGCGACGCTGAGGCAGCACAGCGTCTAGTCTCCAGCGACTTCGTTCAACGCCGCATGTTTGTCGGCCAATCGGACGACGAGCAACGTGGCGCCGCGGCGTTGCTTGCGACGCTTGCTCCGCTACGCGCAGCGTTCCCCGACATGGCCTTCGCACTCGAGGACATGATGGCCGAGAACGATCGGGTCGCCGTACGGTGGGCGATGACCGCGACGCACCAAGGAACATTTGCCGGGACGGAACCCACACGCCGACGCATTTCACAGAACGGCCTCGTCATCTATCGCGTGGCTGACGGGCGCATCGCAGAATCGTGGGCGCTGGTCGACGTCTATGGGCTGATGCTGCAGATTGGTGCGATCGCCCCTCCGGATCAACCGCACAGTATGGCATAGTGTATGAAGGTTTTGCCGCCGACGACCGCGCCGAGGCAGCGCGGTCGTCCCTTCGATCGCGAACTCGATACGATCATTCTCGAAGCGACGGTCGCCGAGATATCAGCGCACGGCATTGCAGGGTCGAGCGTCGATGCGATTGCGCTGCGTGCCGGAGTAAGTAAGGCGACGATTTATAAGCGCTGGCCTTCGAAGGATGAGCTCTGCGTCGAGGCCATCGCCAGTCTCCACACTGAGATCACACCACCCGACACGGGAGACCCCCGGCGAGACCTTGAGACATTCATGGCCGGTGCGATTCGTCTCGGACGCCGAGCGGCAAGCAACCGAATTTTGCCCAGACTCGTCGGCGAGATCGTCGACCGGAGCGACCTCGCCGAGGCGTTCCGCACTGCGGTCGTCCGACCGCGCCGGCGCGCGTGTGCGATTCTCCTCGAACGCGCAATTGCGAGTGGCGCGCTGCGCGCGGACCTCGATCGGGAACTCGCGATCGATCTGCTGATCGGGCCGATCATGTTTCGCAGGCTGGTCAGCGGCGCTCCGCTGTCGGCCTCGCTGCCGCACGATCTGGTCGAGGTACTTTGGAAGGCGTACCGGCCATGACGCTGTGGGTCAGCCTTACGTGGCCTGAACGGCGGCGCGTCTTTCCTTCTATGACGGAGACTGACTGAATGACTATGACCAGACGAGACGTGATCAACGATGCCTTAGAGCGCCTGTATAACGTTGGCTTCAGCATAAAGCTGGCGCCGATCGCGCCGGATTTCGCAGCGCACGGCCCGATGGCCGCCGAAGCGCTCAGCACGCTTGGACAGAATGATGCCGTCGCCGGGTGGGTCGATGCGTACAAGGCGGAGAGACATCATCTCCCCATGCCGCCGCGCAAAGAGCCGATCGATGGCAACAACAAAACGGCGTGGCGAAGTGCCCTTGGCGATTTCGCACGAGCGACAGATTGGCTGGATTTCTTTCGGTGCGAACTCGAGGAGAAGCCATGGCAGAGCAGACCATCAGTGATTGGATACCGACGCTCCTCGACGGGTACTCCGGCGGACTCACGCACGGACTCATTCGCACCGCTTATGCGGTTCGGGCGCTCCCCGAGGATCGGGCTCCGACACGTTTAGAGCTTGACGAACTTTCCCGCGGCCTAGCCTATTGGGCCGGCGTTTACCAAACCGTTCCCGGCGACCCTGGGGAGCACGGCGAGCTTAGCCTCGACGAAGCGCTTGAAAAGCTCCCGCGCGCAGTGGGAAAGAAGCGAATTGCCATGTTGGCCCTCGATGCGGCCCGTAGCAAAATTCCAGCTATCAAGGGCAGGGACCGTATGGCCGTGAGCGATGCGCCAGAGTTCGAGAACATCATCGAGAGCCTTTATGAGGTGTCTGACGCAGAGGATGCGATCAGCACACATACGGCGCTGTTCGCTCGCGTGCTGCTCGCGCATCCCGACGTTTTCCCCGTTCCATTAATTCACACGGTGACCGCTCCGGCCGCGATGCGAAATCTGCTCCGCTATTTCCCGCCGGAGTTCGGCGCACGGGCCTATGGATGTCTGTGGCAGACCAGCGCTGCAATCGTTGCGCGCTTCGCGGATGCACCTGGGCCCGAGGCTGAAACGAATCCGGAAATCGGCGAATCCACTCTGACGCCGGCCGATTTGACCCACCGCGCCATCGAGCACGGTGACGAGCATGCTATCAAGTTCACCGAAGCGTGTCTTCGTGAGGATGCGATTCGTCACGATCCGATCTACCGAGTCGCCGCCGAAGCCGTCTTTCACAGACTCAAGCCGATGTCGCGATGAGTACGATGATGCAACTGACGGTGTTGGGTGCGACTGGAGCCACTGGCGAGCAGATCGTGCGACAAGCGCTGGCCGCCGGCCACGGCGTGACCGCGGTGGCGCGGCGTGCCGAGGCAATGCCTTTTACGGATCCGAAGCTGCGTGTCGTGTCTGGCGACATCATGCAAGCAGCGTCGCTGCGCGAAGCAGTCGTCGGAGCCGACGCGGTGCTCTCGGCACTTGGCAGTCGCGAAATGAATCGACCGACGACGGTGTACTCAGCCGGTGCGGCCGCTGTGGTTACCGCAATGCACGAGGCCGGCGGACGTCGCTTCATCGGAGTGAGCGCCGTCCCGGCTGCGCCGGACGAGCAGAAGAGCCCGCTCAGCCGTTATCTCGTGCATCCGCTGCTGCACCGGTTTTTTGGCGGAGCGTACGACGACATGCGCCGGATGGAGAGTCTCCTGGGCGCAAGTGACGTTGATTGGACGGTATTCCGGCCGCCCCGCCTCACCAACGGACCTGCGACCGAACGGTACCGAATCGCCATCGAGGCTCCGCTGCCACGCGCGTTCTCCGTGTCGCGCGCTAACCTCGCCGCTGCCATACTACGTGCCGTCGATGATCGCGCGCTATTTCGGCACACAGTGATGATCGCCGATTAAAACGCGGTCAATAGCTTGCAAGGACGTACCCATGGAAGAAGCGATGCTCGTTGACGTACCGCGTGAACTGTTCGACATGCGCCACCGGTTCATCCGACTCGCTGGCGAGCCGCCCGTGCACTACGTGGACGAAGGCCAGGGCCCCACGCTGTTGCTCCTGCACGGCAACCCGGGCTGGTCGTTTCAGTACCGCAATGTGATTCACGCGCTGCGCGCTCAGTACCGGTGCGTGGCGCTCGACTATCCGGGTTTCGGCCTGTCAGCCTCACCGCTGCCGGCTATGGTTCACGCCGCGCGAGCACAGCGTCGTGGTCGAGCGTTTCGTCGACGCGCTGGGGTTGCGCGACCTAACGCTCGTTGTGCACGATTGGGGTGGTCCGATCGGCCTCGCCCTCGCGGGGCGACGCCCTGAGGTCGTGAAGCGCGTCGTGATTGGAAACACGTGGGCCTGGCCGACGGATCCGCGAAGTGCACGCGGGCGCTTCGCGCAAATCATGGGTGGGCCGAGATCCACGGTCTTCACTTCTGGAACGGAGACCCGACCGTTCTACTACTCAAGGCCGACCATGGTCTGGGCGCCATGCTCCTGGAGCGTTGCGAGCCGGGAACGATGTTGCGCGCGTTGCCGCAGCTCGACCAAGATGTAATAATATCAACTCTGCTGCGGCGCCTTTGGCGACCGCCTTCAGGACCGCATTCATTTCGCCCGTTGTCGGCTTTGATGCAGCATTGGAGTGACGAGACGTTGGCTGATTCGGAGCGATGGCCCGACACAGGGCTGGTCCGCGAAGGTCTGCGCCTCCTCGAAGAGTTGCCCCGCACGGCGCCTACCGAAGTGTTGCTGGCGACCGATCTGCACGCAGGCAACGTTCTCCAGTCGCAGCGGGAGCCATGGCTTGTCATCGACCCAAAGCCGTTTGTCGGGGATCCGGCCTTCGATACGACGCAGCACCTGTTCAACTCTGATACCAGACTCCGCTCGGACCCGCGCGGGACGATCCGCCGCATCGCGGACCTGTGCGGTGTGGAATACGAGCGCGCTCGACTGTGGACGTTCGCGCGCGCTGCAGCGGAGCCCCGCGACCATTGGCTTCACGACGGTCTGATGACGATAGCGCGGGCGATAGCTCCATAACCTTCGCCGGAACCAAAGTTGAGGTGCTAATTCCACATGCGCCGCGCCGTACTGTGCTCGGTTTACTGATGAATCTATCTTTCATCACGAAACGGGCCTTAGTTTGTTCGCCGCATCTCAACGCCCTCGAGCTGCCGACCATGTCGGTCAAGCCGCTTTGCGGCGACGTCAAGAGTGACGGCGATCCTTTACCCGAGACCACGCCCTGTGCTACAGCATATCTCGTATCGTGGCGACCAAGGGCGAGGAATTTTCTCCGAGGACTAAGTCCGGACGATTCGCTTCAACGGTAGCGCTGCGCGGTCTCCGTTGTTGGAAGCGGGTCTTGGGAGTCGTACCCACCGGCAATCAGTACGCTTCCATCGTTGAGCAGTACCGCAACTCCGAGGTTGCGCGCGCTTTGCATGTTGCCGGCAACGAAGCGAAAACTATCACGGCGTACATTGTAGAGCTCGGCGCGATCGTCGCCACCGGCAACGAGCACGTCACCATCGGGCAGACGCACGGTGCCCTGCGCGAGTTTGAACCGATGGGCGTGCATCGGGGCGGCCGCGATGAAGCGCTGTGAATCGGGCTCGTAACGCTCGCTGGTATCGAGTCGCGCGCGCCAGCCATTGTCCGAAGAACCGCCCGTCATCAGCACCGAGCCGTCGCGCAACAGCGTCGCAGCATGCTTGGATCGGGGCTGAAGCATCGCCGGACCCTGTACAAACCTGCGAGTGGCCGGATCAAACAGTTCGGTCGACCGCAGCGAGGTCAATCCATCGAGTCCGCCTGCGATCAATACGCGTCCGTCGTCGAGCAGCGTGGCCGTATGCGCGACGCGGGCTTCCAGCAACGGCGCGGTCTCGACGAAGCTTTTCCGCTCCGGATCGTACAGCTCGGCGCTTGCAGTCGAGACACCTTCCTGGATCGCACCACCGGTCATGAGGACGGCGCCGTCCGGCAACGTCGTCGCGGTCTGCCCAGCTCGTGGCTTGTGCATCGGCGCGCCGCGCGAGAAGCTGCCGCTGGCAGGGTCATAGATCTCAGTGCTCGCGGTGATACCGTGGGCGGTCCAACCGCCGGCCACGAGAACGCGGCCATCCGAAAGAAGGGTCCCAGTCGAACCCGTTCGCTCTTGCAGTAGGGAGCCGGTCGGCTCAAAGAGACCGCGGACCGGATCGTAGATTTCGGAGGCCCGCGTGAAATCGTGGTTTGCGATCATGCCGCCGGCGACAAGAACGCGGCCATCCCGCATTTTGACGGCAGCAAACGAGGCGCGCGGTGTGTGCATGGAGCCCGTTACGGTAAGTCCGCCGCCCAAGACCCAACTGTATGCCGGTGCGCGGACAATGACGGCGGTGCTCGTCGCGCCTGCGAGCACAATGAGAGCGGTGGCTGCAACGGTTATCCGGCGCGGCGACGCCGCGGCGGGATGAAGTAGCGCGTCCACCCGGCCGACGAGCGTACCGCCGGAAAGCAGAGCAAGCGCGGCGCGATCGACTTCACCACCGTACATAACGGTGGCGCTGCGCCACAACGCCGTCGCACACGTGCGCGAATCGACACTCCGCGCGGCCGAAGCGTCGCACGCAACTTCGCGCCACGTCGCGGACGTGCGCAATGCGAGATGCACGAGAGGGTGAAACCACAAGACCGCGGCGGCGAAGCGCTCGAGGAGCAAAACCCAATCATCGCGCCGTCGCAAGTGCGCAATCTCGTGGAGTACCACGGCACGAAGTTCGGATGCCGACAAGCTGCCCGGCAGTTGGGACGGGACGACTACGGTGCGGCATGTCACCCCAATGGCAAGCGGCGTGTCGATGGCATCATTTATGCGCACCGCGACGCGCGCCGCGAGGGCATCGCGCGCAGTCGTAGCGAGACAAGCCTCGGCCGAATTGACGGCCAGACGATGCGCGCCCACGGCTGAAGCCGCTACGCGTGCTAGGCGAATCACGGCGACAAGAAGCCATAGCGCGACGGCTACCGGCACCCCAGGCAGTGGCTCGCGCGGTACGCCCAGCGTGGCGGCGTGCGCACCGAGCGGCGCGCTGCGCAGCGTGGTCGTCGATTGCGCGCCGCCACGCGTCAGCGCGTCGAGCGGATCTCCGTACGCCGCAACGCCAACTGTTGCTGACGCGTTTGTATCGCGACCGTCGAGCGCGACCGGTGCGAGTAGAGTGGCCGCGAACGCAAGCAGCGGAACGATAGCGACCGCACTCCACCAGCGAGAGCGGGTTCCAGCGTCCAGACCAGGGATACGCGTGACAATTGCGGCCACCACCCACAGGAGCGTTGTAACGACCGCAACGTTGAGCAAGTTATGGGCGACGGCAGACGGCAGAGAAGGCGGGAAGTTCATGATTTCCTCTCATCATCAAGCAGCTCGCGAACTCGCTGGAGCGTTGCCGCGTCGATGCCGCGCCGATCCAGCAGCCGCATCACCAGCGCACCTTCCGAGCGGTCGAAGAACCGTTCGACCATGTGGTCAACAGCGCGCTGACTCGCCGTACTATCGTCGACCACCGCCCGGTACACGAACGTTCGTCCGTCGACGCGGTGACGCACGTACTTCTTGCGCTCCAGGATGCGCAGCATCGTTTGGACGGTCGCCCGTGCGGGCGTCGGATGTAGCGCCTCACAAACGTCCCCGATCGTCGCCTCATTGTGCTCCCATAACACCCGCATGAGGCGCAACTCACTGTCGGTCAGGACACTCGAAGCTGGACGAGCCATGTCCCACCCTAGCACGCTCCGAAGTCGTTGTCAATGAACGAATTAAGCGTAATTCGTTAGGCAGACCGGCCGGGAGGTCCAGCCTAGACAAACGCTCTGATTCAGCGGCTAGCGCCGAGCCAAGCGTCTCAGAGTAAGCGACGACGCGTCTACGGAGAACAACACCTTGAAGCAGCTCCTCAGGAACAAAACATCAACGTCAAAAACGTCAGCCCCCAAGAGTCTTAAACTTGTCCTCCGTGAGGGATACGCCGCACCCGCAGCTCCTGCGAATCTACGGTCGATCGACGTGAGCAAGCTAAAGATCCGGTCGGTCGTCCCAAGCAAATTTACGCCGTAGCGCAAAACCCTCGATGGCGCGGGCTCACAGGTCCTTACGCGTCGATCGCGTCGCGCGCTTCGGCTCGACGAACGGCTTTGGTTGCCCTGCGCTGCCATGTCTCGGTTTGCCGACGCGTCTTTCCAGGTCGATGCTGCGCCCCGCCCGCGACGCGCTGCATGAGTTTTGAGCCGTTACCGTGGGCCACGGAGTGGAATTGTTGTCGTCGCCGAGCGCAACGACGATGACGCCACGGTCATGGGCGTCGCGCAGGAGCGCGGCAGCCTGCTCCGTGCCGAGCGTCGAGACCTCTTCGATGATGAGCAGGTTCGCAATTGGTCAACCGTTCCCGGTCCTGACGTTGCCCCGCAAAAGTGCACCAATCATAGGTAGAGAATTCCTGGGCCAAACGGCTCGCAAGGAGTCTCACCGTGAAGAAGTCACGCTTTACCGAACAACAGATCGTCGGGGTCCTCAAAGAGG
>JAABUO010010520.1_pt1 | contig 10231 bp, 15 predicted proteins | sample 5559291 | NCBI WGS metagenome assembly JAABUO01 (sample SAMN10711878, study PRJNA513372) | rock metagenome | isolation source: Antarctica rocks | place: Antarctica: Victoria Land, Finger Mt sud
TGATCTGCAAGCATGGCTGGGCACTCCCTGCATCTTTGTCTTCGACTGCTCAGCTGCTGGGCTCATTGTCAACTCCTTCAAGGCTTTTGCAGAGCAAAAGACGCAGGTTGGCCTCCTGTATCCTTCCATACATCCCTCCATCCTTGTGTCCCTCAACCTACTCATTCTATTCGTTCTACTCATCCCACTCATTCGTTCATTACTTGTTCATTCATCCATTCATCCATTTTCACATTCACCCACCTGTTTGTTCATTCACATCTTCATTCATTTGCCATATGTCAGATGTCTTCCTAAGGGTCAGGCGTGTATAGGGGTCAGCTTGCTGTGACTGTGTACTTTGGCTGAAGATGTATCAGATCATCTTGCTTTGGATGGCATCCCCAAGCTAGCATTAAGCAGTCACACCAGCCAAGATGGTTTAGAGTCTTGCAGATGCATGCACTGCATGTTTCACAAGTCCTGGATACTTGTTCTGGGTAGTGTACATGCACTTCTCCGACAGAGAGCATCATAGAGTACATTGCCATGGACCAGCGTCAGCTTGAGCAAAGATTCACATTGCACAGTATGTTGAACTTGCCCCTGCCACAAGGGCAGCCTTGGTCTAGCATCAACCCACTGAGCAAGCTGTACACACACAGGAGAGTGAGAATGGGGGGCCGCCACGCAATGGTGGGTCAGGGTATGCAGGGGCGCCTCACAACGGCAGCCCTCAGGATGGGCTCAGTGACTGCATCCTGCTGGCTGCTTGCGGCGCCAACGAGCTGCTGCCGCAATCCCCACACGTCCCCGCAGATGTCTTCACAGCGTGCTTGACAACTCCCATCAAGGCACGCTCCAACTGGTGCAACATCTGATACCACTCGCAGCGTTCACATGATGATTGTGTATCATAACGTACTGCAAGACTGTAAGGCAATAGGGTGGTGCATAGCAGCTCAACTATTCTAGTCCCCTTACAGACGACGTTGAGGGTAACAGCATCAAATCTGTATGAATGGTTGCATGTACTGTACAGCCTGTTGTTTGGCCAGATGCTTGACAGCTGGTCTGCAGGTCCGAATGCAGAGCTGCACAGTGCAGGGGTGTGCAGGGCAACAGCTGTGTGGCGACAAAGCAGCATGAGCTCGTTCTGTCTGCAGGTAGCGCTGCGCTGGTTCTGCTCACGCAGCCTCATGCGGCAGGAGGGGCTCACCAAGGAGCTCATTGACCGCATCCCTGGCAAGCAGACGGACCGCAAAACCCCCTTGGGAGAGCTCAACTGGATCTTCACTGCCATCACGGATACCATTGCATGGAACATGCTGCCCAGATCCCTCTTCCAGCGCCTCTTCAGACAGGCAAACCTGCATACCTCACAATCCCCTCTGCTCACTTCACAACTACATATTCTCTGCCGTCTCCGTCATGCCATTTGAATCTCCTGCATAGCCCTCACAAATCAGAGTTGCCCAACATATTACAGAATCTGCTAGCTATTGTCGAGCCAGCTAACTTCCACAATCTGTTACATTGTCACTTCACCTGAACATGTTCCAGCTCTTGATTGGTATGTTGCCCTGGTTGCCATGCTGCTGACAGTATGGTGGATGCAGTGCAGGACCTGCTGGTGGCCAGTCTCTTCCGCAACTTCCTGCTGGCAGAGCGCATCATGAGGGCGTCTGCATGCTGCCCCATTTCCTACCCCCGCCTGCCACCCACACATCACCACCCCATGTGGCAAGCCTGGGACATGGCTGCCGAGATGTGCCTCCTGCAGCTGCCTGAGTATGTTTCACACTGTTTCAAACTTTCCAGCTGTGCTGTTATGTGCTCACATCTGTCACATGTACACCAAAAAGAGAGCTTGAAGCTGACACTGCAGCAGTGGTCAAAAGCCTTTCACCTGTTGCCACACTTTGAAAGCCCATTCTGGTTGAACATGCAAGTGCATGCCAAATTTGTTGTGGCATGATGTGCATGAGCAATGGCTGTCAACAACACCCAACAACATGTCGACTGCAAACTTGATACCTACATCTTGTGCACAAGCAGTCAGCTCATGTCAAAAGCGGTCCTCAGTCAGATGGTGCATGTGCCTGCTTGACTGTGCGTTGTGGTGCTGTAATGCAGCATGTTGGAGAGTGAGGTTGAGGTTGAGTTCCAGCCCAGCCCCTTCTTCAATGAGCAGCTGACAGCCTTTGAGCTGTGGCTAGAGCATGGCTCTGACGAGAAGAAGCCACCAGAGCAGCTACCCATTGTTCTGCAGGTCAGCCTTACTCACTCTCCCCCTCGTGCATTGCAACCCCAAGCCTGCAGCTGCACAGCAACTGCTTTGTTTGCACCATAGCAATTGAGTTGAGCGTTGCTTGCAACTGTGCAGCAGCTGCTGTTTGTGCCAGTTCACACGTGATTCGATTTGAGCATTACCTGCAAATGAGGAGAGACCGTCTAATAATAATAATATATAGCAATTATACGCTTTCCAGCTCAAGATGCGCTAGATATGTGCAGGACAAGTCAGAGACCATCTGCACAATCTTAAGCATTCAGAGGAAATGTATCCTGTCAGGACATATGTAAAGCTGCGCTGCGGTGATCTCTGCATGTGATCAGCCCAGTTGTTCAGGCTTAGACTCTGCTGCTCTGCATGCAGGTATTGCTGAGCCAGGTGCACAGACTGCGAGCCTTGGTGCTGTTGGGGCGCTTCCTGGACATGGGCCGCTGGGCAGTGGACCTAGCCCTGTCTGTCGGCATCTTCCCTTATGTGCTCAAGCTGCTGCAGACAACAGCCCCAGACCTGCGCCAGACCCTGGTCTTCATCTGGACCAAGATCCTTGCGCTGGACAAAACGTGTCAGGTGGGTCAGCTACCTTTTGCCATGGAAGTCGTGTTGCCGTCCACATATATTGTTTTGGTTGAATTTCCAAGCAGCTGCCTTGTTTGTCAGGATGAGTCTGATGGTGACGGATGGGCGTATTCTCCATTTCTGGTGTTAGACACAGTCATGCAGCTGGCCTGGCTTGCACGGCATCCCTCAGCCTGTTTTGCACACCTGCATCCTGATCAGGCTTGCTTTGGCACTGGGCATACTGTCCACATCTGCATCACTCAGCATTTGATGCAGCACTATACCTTTGCCAATGCTTGTTTCATCTTCTTGCCATTTCTTGTGGCCATTTCAAGCCCAATTTGGAAAGAATGAGTGGCAGATGTATGTGAGCCTGTCGTGTAGGTCGACCTAGTCAAAGACAGCGGTCAGCAATACTTCATCCACTACTTAGACAGTAATGACAGCACCAGCAGCACAGACTCTCGAGCCCAGGCAGCCTTTGTGCTAGCAGTCATATGCGATGGCCACCCCAGAGGGCAGAGCCTGGCTGCTGGGGCAGGGCTGCTGGGGGTGTGCCTCACTCACCTGCGGCATAGCATGGCCAGCTTGAGTGGTGGAGCTTCTGGTGCCCTGCTGCTCATCAAGTGGCTGTGCCTCTGCCTAGGAAAGCTGTGCCAAGACATGCCAGAGGTCTGACTGGATTTAAAAAAATGTCATAACCTTGGTTTTTGCTTGCGTGGGAAACATTATTGGTTCTCACAGAGAAAGACAGGCCAGCAACATCACATTGGCAGAGGCTTCATTCAGATGAACCTGCCCGGAGCAAAGTTATGCTCCCATCTTTGTGCAGCAATAATATTCACACGGTATCCCAGTCTGTTACTGCACGGCAAAAACTACCAGTCAAAACTCTTGATTAGACTGGTCACCATGCATGCAAGTGCCAAAAAGTTCATCCTGTTGGTGCACAGCACTGTGATCACTTGATGTGGCAAATGTGGTTGCTGTTCTGTCCTGTCCATCTGTCTTGCTTTATTCACACAGGGAATGACGTTGAATTACTTGTGATGATGAGTGCAGGTGACTGCCATGGCGTTGAGGGAGCGAGTCCCAGAGCAGCTGGCAGGCTTACTCACTGCCTCACATCCTGAAGTCAGAGCAGCTGCTGTCTTCACTCTGGGCGCCCTGGTCCAGGTGCACATCCTGCAATAGTGTGCCTGTCCTGACCAGCCTGTCTTGGCCTGTATTTCCCTTGCACTTCTCTTACGGTCTGCATGTGACTTCCCTTCCCTGCCACAACTCCATCCCGTCTCTGCAGCCTGAGGAAGGTGTACTGCACAGGGTACACAACAATGTCATAGCTGCATGTCATGTACTACGTCAGTTGTAGGACATTGGTGTTGGGTGTAGGTTTCAGACAATGAGAGTGGGCCCTTGTCTGGCGTGAGTGAGCAGGATCAATTGGCAGCTGAAAGGGCAATAGCCTGCCAGCTGCTGCCAGTCACCTATGACGGCTCCCCTCTGGTCAGGGCAGAGTTGGCTGCTGCTCTTGCGCGCTTGGCCACTGGTCATGTAGTCCTCTTCAAGGTTTGTGGCAGCGCTCTTTACACACCGTGTTTCTGGTGCCCATGATGGTTGCTGTGACTTGTGTGATCTCTTGACCAGATGACCACTTGATGGTGCCGTGTTAGTCTTCAAGTGAATGCATTTAATGTGTGCATCAGTGCTGGCACTTATGTCATGCCAGGTTCAAAGCACCAGCTTGCTTTGTACCTTGTCTTCCTCCTCGTCCTTGATGTGCTGCAATGTTAGCATTTTGATAGGCATGGTTTGAGTCCAGAAGTATTCACACACTTTTGGCTGATCTGCAGGATGCTGTACATGAACAGCAGCGCAATGCTGCTCAAATACTACGTGGGGCTAGTCCAGGTTCAGGCCCTGAGGCTGGGCCAGGCTCTGCCCCTGGCAACACAGGTCAGCATCAGCCCTGCTGCCCATGCTGCACACTTTGATGACACCTATTCTGTGTCATATTGGGTTGATGCTGCTTCACAGCAAGACCTAGGCCTAGGCTGATCTCCAGCTGTGTTGCTGAGACAGCTGACTCCATATAACAAGTATCTCGCTGAAGCTTGTGAAGGGACCTGGATTTGTTTGGCACAATCCGGTGTTGGCCAGTCTGTAGCATGCAAGTGCTGTTCAGCAGATGCCCACTGAGCTGCTGAGGTTGCATGATGCCTTCTCGTTGACACTGCAGAGTCCACTATTGTCTGCACTAACCTGCCCATTGCTATCAATGACTCTTAAAGTGAACATGTGTTCATGTTGATGTGCAGGGCCGCGCAGTGCTCCCTCTGGTGGAGGGCCTTCCTCTGTACCTGCAATGGAGAGGGCCAGCTCTAGCCTTGACGCAGCCTCCAAATCAGAAGGCAATGGTGCGCTGCTGCGTGCTGTGGTTTTGTTTCACCTGTGTGCTTCAACGTGCCATGCTGAAGATGTAGATCAGCTTCTCAAGCTGTCATCATCTATGATCCTGCCTCAAGGGCAGTGTTGCTGCAACAGTGGATTGTATCATGCACACACCACATGTGCTGTCAGGCCATCTGCTGAGAAAGCTACTCCGTGCATGGTCAGCAAGCAGATACTGGTACGTTTTTTCCTGGGCAGCAAACAAATGCAAACACAACAACTGCAAAGTCTACAGAACCCCTTATCATGACAGCTCTGACCAGCGTGAAAGACTTTAATGAAAACAGGCTGCGCTTGCAGCGGGCTGAATGCTGGCGTAGTCAATGAAATGGCTTTGCCTGTTGCAGGTCATGTGGACACTGGAGTGTCTTCTCCTGGGGTGCAAACAAGTGCCACAGGCACATTCTCCCCCCTCCTCTCAGTCAGTATAGCAGCAGCAGACGGCAGCATCCACTCCCCTCTTGATGCTGGCAGCTATGCATCAGCTGATGCAGCGCGTGTCGGGGGTGGCCTATACAAGCACCTGCTGCAGGCTGCCTGTACTCTGGCCACCGACCCTGCACCCAAGGTTGCCAGATTAGGCAAGGCTGCCTTGAGGGTAGCTGATGTGGAGCTGGCCCCAGTCTCTGTCACTGCAGGTTGGTTTTCAGTGGCCCACATCCATGCAGTGCATTTGCAGAACAGCATATGCATCTGCCCGGCAAGCTTGAAGCAAACGATACTCACCAAAGCTGCAGGCCTAGCTCGAGTGAACCTTGGAATTGCAAGCGTGCAATTGGATGCCCAAGCGGCTGCTCAGGCTTAGTCAGGCTGTGGATTGGAAATGCTGGGAGACATAGCTTGACAGGGCACCTGCATACAGCAGTGCAAATTGACACCCTGAAAGCCACACTATAGACTGCCTTCTTTTGAGGCCACTTGCTGCACAGACAACCCTGGACACAGGAGCATGGCCATCAAACAGAGTAGCAGCCTGAAAGCCACATCATAGCTGTGCCTTCTTTTCAGTGCATGCTGCTTCTAGACGTACCTCTCAACAGGGTCATGGACATTACTGCTGTAGTGGCTACTCAACAGTGCCATGCTAAAAAGCAAATTGCGTGAACACCACAGCATCTGCGTATCTGGTGCAGACAGAGGCTGTGCTGGTTGTTTACTAAACAGTTCAAAGGAAATACAAGTTGTCAAGCTCTTTGCAGCTGGCAATGGCGCCCATTGGTCAGCATGCTAGTGAGAGCACATGCCTTGCAGACTGTCTGTCACCTGCAACACAATTGGATGCTGTGCAGGTCAGCTATCTTCAGCCAACAGTGCCAGTGTGCCCAGTCGCATGCACAGCATGGTCTCCAACTCTTCCTTTCTGGGGTTGCCCTCTTCCCTATCAATGTCACGCGCCAGCTCCCAGGCCCTACCCCCCAACACCTCCACCCACCCCAGCCAACCCCAACCTAGCGCTTCCAAGTGGCGATCTCTGGCCTGGCGCACCAGCTCGCGCTCACTTGCCAGCTCAGTGTCTATCTCCAGCTCCCCTTCTTCTCCCTCCTTGCCGAATCTGCCTCCAGATGCCCTCACCAGGAAGCCCTTTGTGCTGCGCATGGTCAGCTTGCCTTCAACACTCTTATCCTGTCTGACTCTTTGCCACCGGCCTTGTGCATACCTGCCAACCATTAGTATGTGAGGGAGCAAGGGGCCAGTCATGCTTGGTTGTATACCTGTATGTGAGGGGGCCAGGGGGCAGTCATGCTTAGTTGTATCCCTGCCTGCTGTCGGCCTGCATATACAGTGAGCATGCATTACTGTGGAATGACCCACTCATGTTGCCTGCATGCACAAGCTATACACCCATGCGGGCATGAGGCAATGATGCCTGCTCTTCCACCTTGTTCAACCAAGCAGTCATCACACCTGCGACCTTGTGTCGGCATATGATGACTGTACCGTCCACTGCATGCATGTAGTCAACTCACAAATAGTAGACAGTGTCTACAAACATGCCTCTGGCCAGCATGGCAGATTGTTCATTGCCAAGTACAAAAGCAGCTTCAAATGGAAGCCGACTGCTTTTGTCCTTTGACAGGTGAATGGTGAGAACATGGGCAGAGCTCCCTCCATTGATGCTGCTCAGTCCAGCAATAGAACCCCCTCAATGAGCAGAATGCACTCCCTTTACTCCAGCGCGTCGGGCCCCACTGCTGCTGCAACCTCCTCCCAATTGCAACAACATGATGAGGACTCAGTACGGCCATGAACTTGCACTGCTGTGTCCATTCTGCTGTAATGCTGTCTTGCATACTTGTGAAGGTGCTTAAGCTATGGCCATGGTTTCACGCTCTGCAGCTGGCCATCTGTTGATGTGAAAGGAACCTTCTCTCAAGCATGCTGGACACATTTAGAGAGGAGAGGGCTATCATAGAGTGCACTCTCCATGCCATGTGTACATCAGCACATCTGGCAGCTGTTTGTAGAAACACAATGCTGCCATCTTGTGTGACTTTCACCTGCTTGCCACTTGCTCCCCTGCACTGCCAGAATGCCTGGTCAGTTAAAGGCATTCTTAGGTGCGGCTGTGGCATGGTTCACATGTTTTACATGTTTCATGTTTGCCTGCAGGCGGGATCCAGCCTGCATGGTCCCACTCAAACAGCTGACACCCCATTGCCTCCTTCCCCTGTCTACAAGGACAGCTGTGAGCACTTCTCCTGGCCCCTGCTAGAGCCTCAGGTACTTGTCATGTGCATTTTGTCACACATGAACGTGATTGAGCCTGCGTCTTGTGGTCTGTATCATTGTTGCCCTGCATTCTGTTTCTTAGTGGCATTCTGGTGGCTTGACAGTAGGTTCAAACCAGATTTTGCTTGTGAAGGTCTATAAGCAAAATTGCATCATTCTATCATACTGACACATGAGATTTGCAATCGCCATGAAATGAGGCAGGCCAAAGTCTGCCTGTGGCTGGCCAAGCAGGTGCCTTGCATGGTACACGCCATCATACAGAGGCACAGTTCAGGGAGATGCTTTATTTGAACACTGAGGAGATAAGCTGTCAAACATCTGCATCAGGCAGTGACTTCACAGCACACATCCTGCATCAAGTCCTTCTGAACAGCCCCGATCACCAACCTGATGGTTGTCTCATCCTGCAGGCCAGCCTATGGCGGGCAGAGGCAACACACCAGGGTTGGCTAGGGGGGTGCATCCCCCCTGACCCCACCAAGATGGCTTCTCGCATGAGGGAGAAGGAGCAGTCCACCCAGCGCTGTGCTCAGCTGGGCTCCGGCGCTCGGCTGAAGGACAATGTGCACACCATTGACAGTGAAGCTGGCAGCACTGTGGCCCTGCTGCTGCACCCCTTCAGGCCGCTGGTCACCTCGGTCGACGGCGGCGGCACGGTGCGGGTGCACAACTACCGCCACTCCACTGTCATCAACCGCTTCCATGTCACTGGTATGGTCACGCTGCTGGTCTGCGGCCTTTTCAGCTTCTAGTGATGCTGCATGCTGTCATCAGCCGCTTCTGTGTCACAGGTATGGTTGTGTTACAATTACTTGAAACAGCACATATTTACTATGATGTAGTATCAGCCTGTGAGTTTCCAGTAATGCTGCACAAAAATTGGCTGTATCAGGGATTGGATATATCGCCAGCAAAGGACCATGCTAAGGCTACAGTGCAACTTGATCTTGTGGTCCCAGTCTGATCTTGCTAAGTGTTGCAGTCCACGTGCATCCTTGCGTGGAGCATGTGTGATGTCTAGGCTGAACACTGTCAGACGCTGTTCACATGCTGCAAATCAGCACGACATGCCATCTCAGCTTATGTGCTGCCTGCCCTTTTTTGTTTTTGCACAGCCCAAGAGAGGGGCAAGAAGGAGATGTTGTAGGGCAAAATCCCACATTGCACATTAGATGCCCTTAGCTCATTGTACCCTGCTACAGGAGATAGGGCAGGTGCACCGTCTCAAATGTGTTAGCATTGTAGGCCAGGCATCAGCTCAAGCTATTTGTCGAAAGTGAATTGGTTTTGAGGGGTGTGCAGGAGAAGCAGCCGCAGAGCGCAAGGGCGAGGCCAAAGTGGTGGCCAGCGTGACCTTCTTGCATCAGCTGAATGAGGTGCAGGATGGCCTGCTGCTTGCTGGCACTGCTGATGGAGCCCTGCGTGTCTGGCGCAATTACGCTCACAAGGCCGAGCAGCGCCTGGCCACAGCTTGGCAGGTAGGCACCCTTCTGCTGCTGCGCTTCACAAGCGCTCTCGTGATTACGCATCAAACAGCACTGATGCCCAATTACTCACTTGAAGTCACCAGGCAAGAAACAGTTCACTTGAAATCATCAGGCACAAAACAAGGGTGATTTCTGGAAGATGGATTTCTGAATGGCAGAGCCAGCGGCCTGTGAAGGTCATGCATGCTGACTTGGCCGTGACCGTGACACTTGCTTCATTGCAGCATGCAAGTCCTTGAGGAGCAGCATATCAGAATGCATGTGCTCCTCAGGCCGGCATGCTGCACTGATGCTTGCAAGGCTCAGCATACACTGCTGTCATTCAAAAGTACGGATAACCTGGGTGCAATGTTGACTGCGGTGACAATAGCCAGAGGAAAATCAGAAAGATCTGACAGCTGAATGACATCTTGCTGGTTTGCTGTACACAAGCATTGTAATTGTGAAGATCACATTCAGCACACACAGTGGAATGCAGATGAACACCAAGACCAGAATCAAAAGTGACTTTGATGGAGTATCTGTCTGGTGCAGGCGGTGCCTGTAGCGCAAGCACACAGCAGCCAGTACCACCCCCAGCAGGCCGTGTTTGCCCTGAATGAGGCATCCGGCAGGCTATATGCAGCTGGAGGTGCAGCTCCCTCTACAGTGCATACCTGGGACATGTCGCAAGAATGCTGTACACAACAGGTTAGTGGCTTGATGGCTCATACCCTGCTTTGTTTGA
>JAABUO010010521.1_pt1 | contig 10231 bp, 2 predicted proteins | sample 5559291 | NCBI WGS metagenome assembly JAABUO01 (sample SAMN10711878, study PRJNA513372) | rock metagenome | isolation source: Antarctica rocks | place: Antarctica: Victoria Land, Finger Mt sud
AATCTGGTTCGGGATAAAGTTCGGGAGTAGTACTTACGGAAGGTCTTGAGGGCGCAACTTTTCAGCGCACATTGCGAGTAGCGTCACTTTTGCTAAAGGCGGAATCTACTTTCATTTAGGTGTAGTTTGCTAACAAATACATGTAGATTTCTCATCATACTCTTTATTACATCGCTCATTTAATATGACTTTCGAGCTTCGCTCATCTTTCTCTTAAACAATTTACGCTTTATTTATCTTACTTATTTATTTATTTACATACACGTCGTTCTCGATCTCATCGTTATGTTTATCGTCTGATAATCTTATCTTCGTCTGAATTTTAATCTTATACTCATTATTCAGAAAATAATTAATAAAATATTCTCAGCTCATTTAAAATCTTCTGCTGACGACGAGCTTTTTAACATATTTAATAAAACATATGAAAGATTACAAAATTACGCTTTCAGTTAAAGATTTTAAATAATCATTAAATTCTGTAAAGTAAACAGAAAAAATTATTCATGCATATATTATAAAGTAAATATTAAAAATTATTAAAAGCTTAATAATTATGTTAATAAAGACGAAAGTACGAATCGTAAGCAGAAACTCATTAAGATTAAAGTTAAAGATTATAAATAACGTTATTTTATTTTTTATTAATCTCTTAATTACGATAATAAGAATAAAATTTAAATATTAAAAATACGAGATTAAACTCATAATCATGATGTAATCGTTAATTCTTTTTTTTATAATACTTATAAGAAGCGTTAATTAAAGCATGTAAAGATAATTAAATTAACTAAAATAAATCGCTTAAGCAAGCTTACTTATCGAGCTTTTAAGCGAGTGCTAGAAAACTTTCTTAAGAACTTCGATCAGAAATTTTATTTATTTAAAAAGCAGTATTATAATTTAATATCTTTTATTATATGATTTAAAGAAAAAATAATCACGAAACTTCTTTAATGTTTTAATAATTTCATGTTCATCGTTTAAATTTAATATGCTTACACGTTAAACGACGTTAATACTTTAATTTAGAAAAATATTAAGCAGATATTTTTATTAAATAATTATTAACGAGAATTATTTAAGAAATTTATAAGCGACTTCATAATAAAGACAGATACTATCTTTAATATTAACGTATTAAAAATGCTTCTTTTCGTAATTATAAGTATTATTAACACGATAATAATATTTTTAGCATGCTTTTCGTTTATTATATTCGAATTTAAAAAGACATTTAATTTCTTCATTTAATGTATGCACGAGAAGCTATTTAATAACTGCTCGTTTTCTTAAGTTATGATAATTAATTAAGATAAGAATTTAACGACTTCGTTATTTATATTTATATTTTATGTTCAGCTTTAGCTATGTAATTAACATGTTTACGAAAACATACGAGCTCGCATAACTAAATTAAAAATCGACTATTTCTTTAAACGTCGTGAAGAGATTAAAAATGCTACATAATAATAAATAAAATCTTTTATTATCATTAAGCTAAAAATTAATTAAGTAGCATTATTTACGTTATTACATTCGTTTAATCGTAATTACTTTTAAAGCGACTAATATTTAAAGAAAAAACAGATAATTTTATATTATATACGAAAATATTATAATTTAAATACGATAATTTTATAACGAAACGAAAGTTTACATTTTATATTAAAGACGATTATAAACTTTTAAATGTTTTTAAAAAACGTTATTAAAATTATAAAATTAAAGTTAAAGCTTTAATATCGCTTCATTCGTAAGACTAATGAAAGATTTCGTATAAATAAATCTCGAGTCGTTAATTTTAAAGCATTTTAATTACTTATAAGTTATGTAATTATCTGAGCTTTAGAAAAGATTAATTCTAAGTAAATAATAATTAAGAATCTCGCTACTCGATTAATTACTAAAGATTTTTATAACTGTAAAATATACATTAGATTTAAACTTTTCTGCAGACATTATCTTTTACGTACTTGCATACAGAAATTTTCGATATTAATATCGCTTTTTCATTCTCGTTAACGATTAAACGAATCTTTTATAACGTTAAGTAACTGACAGATTAAATATTACGATGACTTTATAAATTTAAATAACGCAAATTTAAAAAAATATCACGATGTTAATAAAAACAGATTTCTTTATGTAATAATCAGTTATCTCGTTACTTTCGAGTCGGTTTTTAATTTTCAGTTAGCAATAAGCGATTTTCGCTAATTACTAAAGACGTTTTATTTAAATTCGAGAAAAAATTAAAACATTTCTCTCTGCAATTTCTATATACAAAATGCTTACTAAACATAAAAACACGAAGAGTCAGACTAAAACGAAAGTTAGTCGAGTTAGTAAATTAAATAAAAAACGCGTGAATTTATTTAAACGCATGCTAGCTATCTTTTTATACGAGTACGAAGATTAATTTAAACAACAGATTTTAAAACAAAACGAACATATTTTCTTTTATCGTTAATTAAATAATTAACAGAGTCACTGAGAGAATTAAAAGATTACGCATATCTTTACTAAATATTATTAATTTTCAGAATTAAAACGTGAACATTAAAAGATCTCGACGCTTAACTAAAGAAGAAAAGAATGAGCTATGTAATTACGTGATCAGCTTAAGAGAAAATCGCGACAAGAAAGTCGTGCAGCATATAGCTAAGTTAAAGCTTAACATATTAAATTCTCTTTTTAAGTAAATTATGTACGATAAAGAATACTGTAAAAGAAAGCACGATTAAAAGACTTTATTAAACATACTTATAAAGATTAAACGTTATCGCTGAGCTTAAAAATATGAGCATTTTAACTTTAAACGACGTATCGTGTTTATAAATAAAGCTAGTATACGAAAAGAAAAACGACGAGACTTTTTACGATCATAAGTTAAATCAGATAAGAAATTTTATACAGACGTAATTAAAATTAAATAATTAACGTATTTAAATGAACAGTTTTAAGACTCTTTTATATACGATGCGAAAGATCTTTATTACACATTTTATATAAAAAGAAAAGAAAAGAAATATAAGATTAAAACTGAGCTAGCTGTTAAGAATATAACTGAAAGATCGAATAAAATAATTATCTTTCTCGCTACTTAAGCTCTTTAAGAGTTAAAATCTTAGAAAATCGAAAAGAAGCGAAGAAAAAAAGCTTCTTAAATGAAGAATTATCTGAAAAAGAAAATAAAGACGCGAGAAAATTAATTTAGCGAAGATGTAAATTAATATAAATATTAACAAATATTAAAAACAAAGCTTCTTTCTTTTATGAAGAAGCTGAATATAATTAAACGAGATTTTTTAATTATAAAAAACGAAGCAGCTTTACATAAAAGCAAATGAAACAAGAAGTTATACGATTAATAAAATCTGCATAAGCTCATGAATTAATCATTTCGTTCGCTTAATTTAAACTTAATAAAATAAATTTAATGATAATATCGTTAATGAATTAATAAGTAAAAGAATATTTCTTTAAATAAAAAGAATATGAATGCATTATGAGTAGCTGCATGAGACGCACTTTTTCTTAAGCTTATAAATGACTGAATTAAGCGTATATTAAAGATCATTAAGTTAATCATTAAGTAAAAAGGCGATAATAATTTTCATGTTTAGTTTATTTCTTAAATTTAAATGAGACGCTTTTAGTAATTAGCGAAAATCGCTTATTACTAACTGAAAACTAAAAATCGACTCGAAAGTAGTAAATTAATCTTTTAACTAATTAACTGTTTACATTTCACGTTAACGTGATTATTACACACGAGAAGTTACAGAAAATGAATTAAAGACCTTTTATAATTCTTTTAAAATCTTTCTTTACAAAGAAAGAAATGTAAGCTAAGCTTCGTTAAAAGAAAAAATACGATAAGATTAATGCTTAAGCTTTAACTACAGCGAAGACGACTGAGCGAAACGTTAAGTAACGAGATAAATAAAAGAAGAAAAATAGTAAGATTACATTCTCGCTGCTTTTAAATTTTATTCTTTTATTCTTCATTAATTTAACGACGTTAAATAAGTCTTAAAGTAAATTAAAAGATAGTAAAAATCTTAAATCGATTATTATTAATTTTAACGAATTTTCGCTTTCTTTCGTCTTATTTATAATGATTAAAATAATTAAATTTAATTAAGCAGTAAAGAAAACTACTGTATAAGAGCAGAAGTCTTAGTAATTTAAACGTCGCTCTCGAAATTTTACATTAAAGATAATTATCTTTAAGTTAGCTAAAAAAAGATTTAAACTTAATTTAATAACTGCTATAACATTAAACGAACGAAAGTCTTAACAAAAAAGATTTATTAAATCGACTTTCGTAGTAAATTAATAATAAATTATATTTATAACGAAGAGTATACATGTAATTGCTAGTAAACTATACTTAAATGAAAGTAAATCTCGTCTTTAGTAAAAGTAACGCTACTCGCAATATGCGCTGAAAAGTTACGTTTTTAAGATCTTTTGTAATACTTAAATGTTTTAAGTATAAATTCGAATAATTTCTTGAGTATTACCTTAGAATTATATGAAATTATGCCTGTTTTCTTTCATGAAGATCGAATAATAATCTTTTTAAAAGCTTTAATTCGAAAGCTATTAAAAGCGATTAAGAATTCAATCTTAGTATAAATTTCATCGCTCGTTTAAACAGCTTCATTAATAGCTTCGAAATGTTAGTATTTAAAAGACTAAAACATATTTACATTTAATAACTGAAGCAAATAAGTTGTATAACTCGAAAGATTAAAGAATATTATTTTATTTTTATCGTAATAGTTAATAAATTCGCGTATATAATAACTTTCGTACTGATTTAAAATAAAAAGTCTTCATGCATTCTTTTAATGACGTTAACTAAATCGATTAAAATGCTTTAATCATTATAGTAATATTTAATCGTTAAAGTAGTTTATATTAATTATAATAATAAGCACGTCATCGTCGATATCGTTATTAAATTAAGACTTTAAAAAATTAATATTAGTAAGAATAAGCATTAAGAAAATATCGCTTTTAATATCGTTAATGTACTCGATCGAGATAAAAGACTCTCTGTTTTCTAAGTCTTTAAAGTAAATTCTTTTGTTAAAGTTCATAGTAATAACGAAATCGCTTCGAGCGATTTCTAAAAGAGTTCACCTAGCACTCGGCTAAACCTAGCAGTCGAACAGCCCTATAGGGCTGAAAATTCACATTTCAATTTTATTGCTTAACTACGTAACTAATAAAACCTCTTTAAGGCTCTTTTAATACGCATGCCTCGCTCTGATTAATTAGTTATAAATATTATATTATTTCTCTGCTTTTAATTTTAATTTTAATTCTGATTTTAATTCTGCTTTTAATTCTGTTTAATTCGTAGTTTAATTATTAGCTACTTCTTTTTCTTTTATTTAAAGCTTACTGTCATTAATTTTAAAGTAAAAAGCTCAGAGCTTAAACGTAATAAATCTTTAATCTTTTTATTTTATAGCTTTATTTATTAAGCTAAGATTACGATAGCTCGTTTTCGAGTAAAAAAAGATTTTAAAATAAAGAGCTTAAAATTTAAACGTAATAGAAAATTAATCTTCTTTTATTATATCTTTATTCGTTAATTCTTTTTTCTTTCATTAATAATTTCTTAATTCATAATTTTTACAATATCGTAATTACTTTCGATTTAATTAATCTTTTATTTTTTTCTTTTATTAAGCTTAAGAAGTTTCAGATTAATAACATTTTAAATAATAAATTTCGTTATTACTCGTATTACTGCTTTACTCATCTTTTAAAAAATTTAACTAAAAGCAGTTTCTTTTATTACTTATTTAATAAGCTGTTATACTTGCGAGATATTTACAAATGTTAAAACAACTTTTAAATCTTTATTGATGTATGTAACTATAGCTTTAAAAGACGTAATTAAACGAATAATAATGTTATATTACTGTAATTACTTTAGTTTCTTAATAGAAGAAAAGTACTGAAGTACTAATGCTAAGCTAAATAATAAAAGTTCTGTAACTGTTCATGTTTTTTTAATATTCAGTAATGTAATTACTTCATGTCGAGCCTGTTAATATAGCTTTAAAAAGTTCGTTTTATTAATTAAGTAGCTGCTTTTAAGTTAAGTAACTGTTAAAATTATGTTTAGAATTTAATTACTAATAAATGAACTGAGTAAAATGTTTAATATATAAAGATAGTTATAACTAGAAGTTTAAGAATACAGAAGAAAGAAAGTTTCTGAAGCGATATTTATGTTTAAAGACTTAGAGTTCGTGCTAAACTTAAAAGAAAGATGTTATAACTTAAAGAAAATGTGATACTTAAAAATGTTAATTAGTTCGTGTTAAAGCTATATTAAAAGATGTTAAAATTTATTAAAGCTTTTGCTCGTAATGAGCTCGATCTAGCTTTAATTAATTTTAACATACTCGTAACATTATTTTCTTTTTTAAATATTCATGTTCGCATGAATAAAAGAAAAGAAATTAAATTTAAAACATCGTGTTTATTTAATTTAATATAACTTGTTTAAATGAAGTTTATAAAATTCGATTAAAATCTTATTAAAGCTTTTAAATTTTTCTTTATTAACATAATATCATTCGTCATTTCGATTTAAACCTGTTCATTTAATCTTGTATTGTAATCGATTTTAATAGCGTTTAAAGTTTAAAATATCATTTATCTTTTAATGTTTTTCGTTCTTAATAATTAATGATCGTAATGATTTTAAATGTTAATTTAATAAAAAATTCTGAAAATATAAACGTAATAGCTTAAGACTAAAGATTAAATGAAGTAGCTTCATACTTTTAAATAAACGAAGCTAATAAAAGATCTTTACATTAACAGTAATTTAATAAAGTTTTAGCTATTTGTTTTTTAAATTCTTACATGATTTAATTATTTTTAACGTTTTGAAAGAATAATTAAACTTAATTATTTATCTTATAAATTATATCTTAATGATGTTTATTAATCTGTGTTTTAATCATTATCTTAATCTTTTTTAATTATTAACGATTAAAAATTAAAAACTCTTTCATCTTAACTGTAATATCGTTAATCTTTTTAGCTTTAATGCGTGCACGAGTTATTTCGTAATTAATCGTATTTAAATCGAAACTTATTCGTAAATGAAAACTTTTATTAAAATAAAACGAAGTCATTAAAATAATCGAGAAAATATTAAAATTTTCGCTGAATTTTATCATTAAAAGTTATTTTGCTTAATCATTTTGCATGTAATTGTAATAAATTCTTAACTCGCGTTTAACGTTTTAATTAGCTCGTTTTAATTAATTAATTATTTTAAAATAATAAATTATTAATAAACTAGCTTTAATTCTTAATCGCTTGCAAAGACTTCATTATATCGTTAATATAAATTAAGAATCTCTGTTAAAAATAATAAAATTAAGTAAATTATAAAGTTTATAAACGTTTTATAACATGATTTAAATCGTTTCTTCAGTTAAGATTTCATCGTTTTCTTAATAACAGAGTACGTAATAACGTTTCTTAATAAGATAATAAATTATAATGCAGATTACGTTATATTCTTTAAATAAAGATAATCTCGTAATAAAATTCATAATTATATTCTTTTAGCGTTTTTATAAAATTAAAAGAAATTAATTAAGTTCATTAATATCGTCGCGAAGCGTCTTACTTCGTTAATAAACATGATAATTTCAAATGTATTATTTAATCGTAATTTAATAATTTAATTAATAATAAAATCGTTAAATTAAGTTTATAATTCTTTAATTATTAAGATAAGAAGTTAACGATTAATCGTAAATTTTCTGTAATAATTTCGTATGTATATTTTCGAAGACTCATAGTAAATTCTTTTTAAATAAAGCTTTGTTAATGATTTAACAGTTATTTAATTTAATGTCATGTAATTTAAGCTCATTATCGCTTATTGCTTGTTAATATTTAATACACAGCTTATTAATTTTATTAACGTTTAATACTCGTTAATAAAGATTAGCTTTTAATTTCGTTACTAAAATATTTACTTTATTTAAAATTAAAATGATTTAATAGCGATTCTCGATTAGTTTAACGATTTCGAAAGAATTAATTATAAACATACGTGTTAACGCATTAACTTTAATATTATTCTTACTTAATTAAAAGATAATTTAAAAGTTAAACTTTAATAAAATATTTAAATAATTAACTTAACGTTAAGTTAATTATTTATTTTTTATAAAGATCTTTAAAGTTTAACGATGCATGAACATTTATGTTACGATTTTAACCTTTGCTTCATTTAAATCTAATCGTGTTAAACTGAGTTAGCTTAATATAAATCATGTTAAACTATTATAAACTAGCTTAAAGCTAATGTTAACACGCTAGTAATCTAGCGCGTCTTTTTAAATATAAAACTCTTCGCGTGTTGCATTTTCTTTCTTTCTTAGCATTTATTTATTAGTTAAATGATATCTTTATAACTCGCTTTAAACTAGTTTTTAACAGTAAATAAATGCTAATTAACTACTCTGCTATTAACGTGTAAACGATACGAAACAAGCTACTCATTAGAAAAATTTGCAAGAAATTCTTTAAATTTGCATTAAATAAATTAAAACATTAAACCTTCATTTTATCTTTATTACAATAACTTTTATCTTCTTATTATTATCATAACACGCGACGTTAAGTTAATTAAGTCTTAAACAGCTCGTCTGCTTAAAAGCACTGTTAATAAAAGAGTCTTACTTTTACTCATTAATGTTTTAATCGAAGCTGAAGAAGCTATAACATTATAAAACATAAATATTAAAGAATAATTATTTCATTAAGTTAATAATTAACTCGATAAGATCATTAATATACTGAACGAGCTTTAAAGTCAGCGAGATTTAACTTTATAGCTTAACGAGCATTAAATTCTCGTATAAAACGATTACAAAAAGAGAACGAAATAATTAAAGATCGCTTTCGAAAAGAACGATGAGCTAGAAGAAAAAATTAATCAGTTATAAAGTAAGCGATTAAATTCTAAAGTGAAACAACGTTAAGCTAATCGACTCATGTTTCGTTAAGAGACTTAGTTAGTCGAGCATTTAGCTAATTAAAAGAAACGCTCTTAAAGCTTACGAGAATCATTTACTCTATTTAATAACGATCATTACAAGTTAGTTAAATTTTCGAATTCATTTATCTTTATCGAAACAGATAATTTTATTTAAGAAAGCTAAATTATTAAGATATTTAACAAGCTTAACGTTAACGCGAATTATTATTTTATTAAAAAGCTTCGTATTACTTATATAGTAATTAAATTAAAAGACGATGCTAACGAGTAAACTTATGCAAAGCGTCGCATTAATGTTTTTTCATTTTATTAATTATTAATCGAGTTATTAAAACATTTAAACGAGATATATAATAATTAAAATAAAAATTAAAAATGTTATCGCGAATACAATGCATTAAAGCAACTTAATAAGTCGTTTAGCGCTTTTTATTTCGAATTTACAAAGCTATTTAACTTTCTTAATTACGAAGATCGCATATTAATAAACGATCTTTAAAATAAAATTAATAATTATTTATAGAACGCTTTGTTTATTAATCTTATAAAGTTTAAGTCGCTTAATAAACTTAAGACTTTTCTTCAGAGAGTGAATAATAATTAACGAGTTAATTATTAATTACGTAACGAGTAACGAATAAATAAATTAATAATCGCTTCGAAAAAACGTTTTGTTTCTTCGTTAATATTAACATTAACATTAGCTTCGATTACTAGCTATGTTAAGCCGATTATCTTTTTTATTTCTGAGCTCGTTAAATTGCTCATCATCTGCTACATCTGTAAGGCTTCGAGTTACTTGTTTAAGAATTACTCTCAGAACAAGATCGACACTTTTACTTCTCGTGCTTTTATCTTTCGCTTACATAAAATTATCATTTCAGAAAACAAAGAGAATGAAGAAATGCTTAACGAGAAGAATGAGACAAAAAACTAGTAACTTTTACTAAAGACGCGATGAAAGAAATGTTAATTTCTTTAACGACGAGCATGTCAGATAATTCTTTTACTTCTGAATCTTTAATTATTAAATGTGTACTTTTTAGTAATAAAATTAATTACTTATTAAAGTCATTAATTAACATTAAAGCTGTTAATTATTCGTTCATTAATAAAGTAATCGCGCAGATTGTTTATAATTAGTTATAAATTAAGTTCTTAGCTTTA
>JAABUO010010523.1_pt1 | contig 10228 bp, 9 predicted proteins | sample 5559291 | NCBI WGS metagenome assembly JAABUO01 (sample SAMN10711878, study PRJNA513372) | rock metagenome | isolation source: Antarctica rocks | place: Antarctica: Victoria Land, Finger Mt sud
CTATACCAGCAGCGCTCTGCTGGGTGTGATTCTGGGTGACAGCCTCACTGCCATTGCCACAGGCCTCAGCTCCTGGGATGGTGGCCCGGCTGTTGCAAAGGCCTCGGTGCCTGTTTTCACGGTTGCACCTGCAACAGCATCAGTCCCATCAGCAGCCAGGCGCTGTCATCACCTCGATAAGCAGGAAACAAGCATGCAGTGCGGCAGACTCCTGGCGCATAAACATGTGGCCTGGCACAAAATAGAGTCTAATCAGCCGGCTGTGCTCGTACCACATGCATTGTACAAGCTGCCTTCATCAAGAATTGACTAAGCATATGGTTGATGCAACTGCTCTGAGTCATGCCTTGAGCCAGATGCCCTGAGTGAGTTCATGCAAAATTGGCTGTGAGTCATGAGATCAGACAGGTAATGACAGCGAGAACAGTGTATGAAGCTCAGCAATGCATGACAGCATGAATTGGCTGCAGATCTGCTCAAAAAAGGTGTTATGCATATGCTCAAAGGATCGAAACGTGTGGCTGGCTCACCAAGCACTCTTCTTGCAGCCTCTCCAGGCTCCAGGCTGCATGCAGCCCTGCCCAGCCTGCACACCCTGGTTGTTCTTCACAACTAGCGAGATGTTTGCTGGCGAGGAGACATAGCTCCTGGGCTTGGACTTGCTGTCACCTGCACAGCAACAATATTGTCAAGGGCTGATGGCTGTTGTCAAGGGCTGAGGGCTGTCATCTGCACAGCCACTATATTGTCAAAGGCTGACGCATAGCAGCACTAAGCGCATTGCTGGCGTCGCATTGCTACGCATTGCTGGCGTTGCATTGCTGCCACTACTCATGTTTGAGTGCAGCAGCAGTGCTGAGGCACTCTGCTTTCTGCTCATGCTTGGCGTGATGCATCCTTGTAAATGGTTGTTGGCAGTAGCAACCCAAAGGGATGTGCTGCTCAGGAATGACTGTAATTGTGGTTAGGGAGAACGACTAATTCCTAGCTAGCCAAGACCTATGTGCGTCTTCAGTCAAGTGGGCACATGGCTGCATGGTTGATAACACCAGCAGCAAGCAGGTTCTCCTTGACAGACAAGCGATGATACAGACCAGAAGGCAAGGCAGCTGCACAGGCAAAGAATGATCACCTTTGCTGGAGGCGTCCTTGGAGGCTGTGCCTGAGGAATGCGTGAAGGAGATGACTGCCGGCCTAGTGGAGTGATGAACAGTGATGGGTGTGAAGCCCGCTGTGCGCGGCACAACTGCCTCATCATGGCTGCAGGGCATGAACAACTAAGGTCAGAGCAGCTGAGTCTCATTATGAGCTGTTGATGCATAAGATGTAGTTGCAGTTACCACGAGCAGAAGAACTGAACACATTCAAATTTTGCAAAACAGGTACTGCAGCAACACTATGTTGCAGAACGCATGCCGTAAATGAAGTTGTGGATGCGCAGCGCTCGCAAGCTGGAGAATTGCATCATCTATGTGTAACCTGACAAGCAGATGCAGATGTGATGCAGAGCAAGTGTATCAACTGTGAACCTGCCGCTGCATGCTACGTGCTGCAGCTTACCTATCATAGGCATGCATGGAATGCTGCTCTTCAAGTCTGCGAGCCTGGAGTTCAAGCTCTTGAGCCATGCAAGGTATGCGTTCTGGCTGCTCAAGAGGCATTGACATCCGCGCTGAAAAGCCAAGAGTGGGAAGCTGCTCAGCTGTCCATGGTTCATTGTCCTCCTGCGGTGATTTTGAACTTCAGAAGAGCACACAGCAGGCAGGAGACCAGCTGTGCAACAGGTGACTCTGAAATCCAACAGCGTATGCAGCAGCGCCTGGCAGCACCTTTGCACTCCGCAAATGCAGACTTGTCAGCACAGGCAAAATTGTCACTACAGCAAACTCACAGCACAGCCTGTCTGAGCTGTAGCAGACGGTCCAACGCATAGCTAAGACAGCAGGCAGACCAGAAGAATGCACAACAGAACATCTGGGCCAGACAGCAGAGCAAGCGCAGAAGCATGCTGACTAGGTCAAACAGGCGGGAAGCTGTGCGCTTGTCGACTGAAGTGGGGCTGAACGTCCATGCTACACCGGATAGTGCTGGCAGCAGAGTGGCCAACATGCAGCAGATGTGATGCATTGTATGCACGCCATGGGCTTGGTACCACTTCGTGTACCTTCCATCGGGCGCCAAACACCGATGAACTTGACATCCTTGAATTTTACAGCGAGCAGGCGGCCAGGCTTACCGTGAGCGTACTCATCAGGTGCGATGACATTGGCGAGGAGATTTGATTGGGGTGTTGGCCGTCTGACAGAAGGTCTTCGACTCCCGTCTCGCAGTCAAGGCAATCGAACAGACTGGTCCTGCTTGACTCTTCTAGTAGGCTCTCTCCAGCATCGAAAAGCAATAACTCCTGAGCTGCCATAGCCTTCGTAGTCTCGCTGCGCAGCCTGTTGCCTGTCGCTTGAGGTCACACCGGTCAGCTACCACCAGCTTACGTGTGTGCACACGCTGCAAAGAAAGTTCAAACAGGTCCGCCTGACGTCCAAGCTGTACGATGATTGCACGGGGTAGCTTGCTGAGCTGAAGCGCGAGCTGTGCTTTTGGAAAAGCGCGCAATAGTCTGAAGCACCCGTTAGGCCACTTGGCGCGAAAATGGTATGCACAGATGTCACTCAAAGCGCTTGCAGCTCACAATTTTGCACTCAGGCATGTGTTCTCGAGTGCATGGATCATCTTGCATGGATGATCTGGCGTAATCGGGGATTACAAGCCTATTTACAGCCGTCAGATTGGTTGAAAGCTGGTTGCAAAGGGCATCTTATTGGGTCAGTTAGATCATCAGCTTCTCCCGCGGTTTCACGTCATGCCTGTCAGCTGTCAGGCCTGTCAGCTGCTTGACCCTGCCGGTGCAATCTGGCACCCGCTGAAGGCGATGGAAAGGGTTGAAAGGGCAATGCACTGCGTGTCTTGTTTCACACATCTCTGCATTGCTGTCAGGGTGCATTTACTTGCCAGCAATGTCTAATGCACAGAGTAGGCGCTCAGTGGCACGACATTACACGTCTCCATCACACATGTATTCTTCAGAGCCCGTCGTCAGGGCGTTGACATGCATGCAGCAAGTTGCGCATGCTAGGACTGCCAGCTGGCGAGCTGTGCATGCCATGATCTCACTAAGGCCTGCCACTTACAGCCAAACACTGACTTGACTCCAGCTGGAGAAGCCATAGCCGACATGTGAGCACGTACTGTTGTTTATGTTGTGCTGAATCCAAACATGCAATGTACTGTGAAAGAGCAGCTACATGAAGCTCCACATGCTTTCCTTGGTAGATGGCATTGCAGATGTACGTTCCCAAGGATGGACTCGCAGAGCTTGGTAAAATGCCTGGATCACAGATGTAGCGTGCTACAGCATGCTGTCAAGCAAGGTTGTTTTGGGCTGTGTGATACATTGAAATGCATCTTGGAGGCTACAGTCATGTAAGTACAACCTGACTTGAGAGCTGAAAGCTTCATGGCGTCTACTGCTGACTGTTATGTCAAGGCTGAAAGTCCTGATGACCAGCCACGAAGGCAAGCACAATGCATGCAGAGCTAAGATTCGAGAGTGTGTCAGTTGTCATACTCCACATGCTTTGTACGCTTAACATTGTCATACTATATTCAAGGCAAGGGCAAAAAATGATGATACACAGTTTCCAGGAGGGGTGCATAAACTTGTAACGACGTTGGAATGCACAAGGTTGCCTGAATTCCTCAACTACGACACCCTTCCACCATCCCTATAACCCTGCAAAGCAGCATAGATGGACTCTGCACAGAACATATGGGTTCCAAACTGCTTTTGTGCATACTGACTTGCCACTACATGATGTTCACGGGCGGTCAGCAACAGATGTGTTAAGGGACAAAGGTAGAGTGATCACTACGATCATGCAGACGTGCTAATCTGCAGCTTTAGGGCAAGTAGCTGCACATAAGGGTTCGGCCAGCTGGCAAATAGCAAGTAATAGGGGATTGCCAACAAGTCGACACACGCCAGACCTGTCTATTGTAGTTGCTGTCCCCCGTATAAGGCGCGCCAGCATAGCCAGCTCCTGAAGGTCCTCCCCTTTGTGATGAGGAGCCATGATTGTCCTCATCCCCATCTTCCATGGAGGGGTGCATGGGGGTGCGCCCACCTGACCAGGCATTGTCTCGTAGGGGTGTGGCAGCACCTGTGAACACAGCAACATGCTGATACACTGCTGTGGACTATGGCATACAGGCGGTCTGGGTGCAGTGATGAGGAGCGCAATCTTGTACTTGTCTTATGACTGTCGAAGGAGTTACAGGGCTCTGATGAGTGACCTATGAGGTGAAGTGCATGAATGCACTTCAGTGGGATTCTGTCCAAGTACATGGCAGTAGCTGTGGGCCAAATCATAGCTGCAGCAACCTAAGGACTCCAGCGCAAACTGCTTTGCCTGGTGAATAAGCACAACCTCACGCTGTGTTGTCTACACAAAACATGCAATACAGTGAAGGCTGCTGTTGATGCCAAAACGTTGCAGCTTTGACCACAAACCAATCCCGCACAAATATGGCAGCAGAGACTCACCAGGGTGCATGGGGGTTTGGCTGGGGTGCATGGGGGTCTGACTGGGGTGCATGGGGGTTTGGCTGGGGTGCAATGGGGTGCGTGTGGCCCAGGGTGCAGCAGCCCGGAGAGGTGCAGCACTGCTGGAAGCTGCTGCTGCGCCTTCATGCCCTTTCAACTGCTCTTTCTTCACCGTGACTGTCTTATACTGTGCTTCCAACTCTATCCTAACATCAGTTTCTGTGGCTGACACTACTCTGCCACGGTAGCCCCTGCAGTCAGTGACACAGCACATGTGATGAATTTGTGTCTTCTGAGTGTGAGGTTCAATTGCTCCATGGCTGCAGCGCGCACTCTCAGATCAAACTTGGTCCCCCCCGGGGGAAGGTCATTGCACCTGCCCAATGATCCCTATGATCTTATCCCCTCTTTTGGTGTATGTTGCCTGATACCTGATCCAGACGCAAGCCTTAGCATCGCTTCTGAAATGAACAAACATCAATGAAACAGAGACACAGGAGACAAAAACATAAATCATGCATACAGTCACTTTCATGACATTTGTCACTGCAGCCTAATTGTGGTGGAGCCCAGCAACACAATCACAGCATACCGTATAGCATAGGTTGAACAATGCTGGCCAAACATGAGTGGATGAGAGGGAAAACAGAGTGCCATGTAATGCAGCGTGTAAGCTCTCTTGGCAGTCATCAGGCTCTTGTCATGCGTAAGAGAACAAGATGGAAACAGCGTTCAACATAGTACTGGCTAAAGGGTCCCTGGGCAACACAAAGTCAATTGTTAAATGCAATTAAACAGGAGGGTATCAGAACTCAAGGTCACCTCGCCTGTAAATAACAAAAAGGCTCTTGCCAGATGCGAGAGAATGAGATGAACATGGAGTCTGACGTAGTCTTGCCTGTAGGGCCCCTTGGCAACAAACAGGCTTTTGCCAATGAGGTTGTCTTCCCTGCGAGTACGCTGTACGCCAGAATAGGCAGGCTGCCCTCTGCCAGCAACCCCGCCCCTGAAGGACCCCATGCCCATGCCCATTCCTCCAAAGGGGGTCCCATTGTCCAGTGGGCGAGGCGAGGCCATGACCATGGGATTGAAGGCATTGCGTGCTGGGGTGGCCCAGGGGGCCGGTGATTTGAACCCTGCTCAGTGAGTTTTTGCAAAAGGTGAGATCAAAAAGGTGTGTAGAGCACGCTGCTGTATGCGTCTAAGGATTGTACAGATTCGTTTATTGTGCAGAAGCATTTGGTGCAGAAGCTGCTGCAGACTGTATTGAGGCATGACAGGACAGATGCTTTGTTGAGGGAGCTGCAGGCATGAGAGGAGAATGTTCAGACAGCTGAGGGAACCTGCATGCAAGCAGATTGTGCCAGGGTGCACGCAGAAGGGTGCAAAAGTGCCAAAACAATTCAACTTGCGGGTGAAGCCAAGAGCTCTTCATAGCATTTGTATCACGTGACTAGTCCCAGAGTGACTTAGACAAAGAGGTGTGTGTGTGATTTCTGGCCCCAGCAAAATAGGCAGGGGCAGGCCTGAGCAGCCATACCTGCAGCGATGCCAGCAGCAGCCCTGGGAGCCCCTGCAGCCCGCCCACCCCTGAGTTGGGTTTTGCGTGAGTCCACACACATGAAGCCACTTGTGTCTGTTGCCAGCTTGTCCCTGCAAGGGTAGACAGCCCCATCAGGGAAGGGTAGACAGCCCCATCAGGCAAGGGTAGACAGCCCCATCAGGCATGGGTAGACTGCCCCATCAGGCATGGGTAGACAGCCCCAACAGGCATAAGTAGATAGCCCCATCAGGCAAGGGTAAACAGCCACATTGGGCATGAGTAGACAGCCCCATCAGATGTGGACAGACAGCCACATCATGCATGGGTGCAGCTAGTGCTTACATATACACCAATGTGCTTTACGTCGCATGCCTGCTGGCAAGGTCATGTGCTTTGTCTGTGCAAAGCATGCAAGCAAACCTGCAAACTGGTGCAGCAATTGCAGTTGGGTGCTACTGTTTTGTGTGCACTGAAAGACTTCATGGTTCTGAACATGTCAAGCTGCACTACAGACACTTCCATGCATACAGTTTGCGCAGCAGGTGTTTATAGGATAGATAGCACACATGGGGTTTAGAAACATCTGCGTTCACTGCCTGCATGTGATGTCACATGATGGCAGAGGCAACTCGCTTGACCAGCAACCACAGAGCGCTGTCTGGATGAACTTGACAGTGCTACATGATGGCAGAGGCGACTCACTTGACTACCAACCACAAGGGGCCTTTCTGGATGTACTTTACAGTGCTACATGGTGGCAGAGGCAACTCACTTGACCAGCAACCACAAGGCGCCTTTCTGGATGTACTTGACAGTGCCACTGATGCCTTCCAGGCGGGCATTGCCTTGACTGACAAGGTCCACCATGTCGCCGTTGTTGACCGGGTTGCCGCTGCTGTCGGGCGCAGAGATGTTGCGCGCGCAGTACAGCTTGCGCTTGATGTCTTGCAGCGTGGCAGTGCGTATGTCGGGCACCTCCGGCGTCATCTGCAAGATGCACAAGCCAGATGGGGGGTGCAGAGCATGACATGGAGCAGGCTGAATGCATGCAGGACAGGTGAGAAGCCCTGAGTGGCACCTGTACCTCCAAAGACATCTGGGATGCACAAGGCAGCAGTAGAGCCTGCAGGGCAGGAGGGGCTCCTTCCTCATATGTTGGAACATTACTTTTCAATGTATAAGCTCGATTTTGATGCGCAGGTGGCACATGATAAAACAAGTCTGATCATCAGTTCTCGCTACTGGGGAGCACAACGGACGCATGAAGGATGGCTGAGCTGTATGTGTGAAGCACTTGGTGTGCAAGCCTGCAGTAGGCGCCAGGTGGGAGCCCCCTAGGGCAACCCGGGGAGCATGACGGGGGTATACAGGATGACTGCATGTAGCTGTGAAGCCCCTTGGTAACACGGTGCAGCTGCTGTCACAGCATGTGTGCTTGCAGAGAAGATGTGTAGAAGCTGTGTAGCATGCAGGCAGAAGCCACTGCAATGAGATCTTGTACACATTGAGTCATAAGTGTCCAGCAATGTGCAAACAAATCCTGACAAAGTGTAGACAATCTGAAACAAACTTCAAACAAACCGCTAACAAAAAGTTAACAAAAATACCAAGAAGCAGACATTGTAAACTGAGACAGAGTTGTGAAGCTGACTGGACAGGAAGAGGGTAGCGACTCACTGCGTTGCGGTTGGTCAAGACTTGGCAAGTCTCGGCATCCGCCTGTATCATGACGCCCACCGTCTGCTGATCCAGCTCGATCAGATCATGCAGATCGTAATCGCCAAACCTGCACAAGTCAGCTTTGTGTCTTTGCATGACCAGGCTGTAGTCGTTAATATGCTATGTAGACCTCATGCAGACCCTTTTTGGCATGATCTGGGCTCTTGACGATTTGACAGTTCGTGAAATGTATTGGTGCCCATTGTGTTGAGGCATGGCTGATCAGGGAACACATGTACAGCATCAAGTTTTGCCCTGAATTTCGGCGGTGGCATGGTCTCGGCTGAGGTTTGAGACAAAGCCTGTGTTTGAGAGATGCAGATGCCGCTTAATGAGGTGCAAAGTGGGTCTCTTTACGTTTGACATGCTGCAATGAAAGGCCAAGTCACAAGGACAAAACCCACCAGAAGTGCCATCACAGTGTCTCGGGACAAATCACAAGTGCTCAATCACCCAGTGATTAGTATACAGACAGACAGACAAACAGGCAGACAGTCAGTCAGTACAGATGAGACAGACTTGACACACAGCAGACAGACAGACCAACAGGCAGACAGACAGGCAGTACAGACTCGACACACAATAGACAGCTTTGCCAGGTTCAGCCTGACCTGTCAGCATTTGCAGAGACCTTGGCAGCGGTTGACGACAAGTCCCGGGCAAAGACCTGGAACTCCTGCTGGGCGACCTCATCAAACACGTAGCACACCCTGTTCTTGACCTTGACCACAGTCCCCCTGCGGCCCACATACGCGCCACCTGTCACTGTCACATGGTCTCCAGCCTGTGCACAACAGCATTGAGTTAGTCATCTCAGATTTGACTCTTCAGTATTTCCAGGTATTGCTTGTCCGCTCCCCTGATGAGTCCCAAAGACAGAGAACGGAGGAAGAGAGACTGACACCTAGTGTGGTTGCCAAAGTGCCCTTGGCAGCCAAGTAACATGCAGCATGCTGCTGATTGTGTTGTAGCCTTCAATCTGCAGGTGTTGTGGGTGTGTTGCTACAGCTGTGCATGGCCTAAATGGGAAGTTCGGCAGAAGCTTGCTGCAGCACTGCAGAGATGAACTATCATGGCAGGCGGATGCCACATGAATGGATAAATGAATGAAACGAACGAACGAACGAACCAACCAATTGGGACAGTGTATTCAGCAGCTTTTTGCCCAGGAGGATCACAAGTGACATATCATCAATGTCACGATGCAAAGTGCTGTAAATCAGCTCAAGATGAACCAAAACTTGCTCAACAAACCACAGAGAGTGCAACATTGTGCCCCCAAAGCCCAAGCGCACCAAGAAACATAGCAAGTGTCACTGAGCGTTGCCTCAAGCCGACCTGGAAGAACTTGACCACATGCTGAGCGTCTATGGTCAGAGGAGCGTTCCCCGCCAGCTCTGCCAGTGACGCCTTCACCATGAGCTTGCCCTCCTCATTGACCGACACCACCACTCCATCCAGGTTCTTGAGGTCCCCCTCTGTCACCAGCACCCTGTCACCCTCCTTGAAGGTGGTGGAGGAGCTGCTGTCGGTGCCCATGGTTTGGACCAGGGCTGCAATCTCGTCGCCAGGGTCTGCCGCCTCTTGTGAGGCTTGAGCAACCTGCAAGCAATCAGACAGTTGCTTTGCTGGTAGATGGTGACATGCTGGGGTCTGCCACCTACTGAGCGACCTGCAGATAATCAGACGGTCACTTTGCTGGCAGATGTTGACACACTGGGGTCTGCTGCCTCTTGTGAGGCTTGAGCAAGCTGCAAACAAGCAACCAGACAGTCACTTTGCTGGCAGATGGTGACACACTGGGGTCTGCCACCTACTGAGCAACCTGCAGACAATCAGACAGTTGCTTTGGCAGCAGATGGTGACACACTGGGGTCTGCCACCTCTTGTGAGGCCTGCGTAAACTGCAGGCAAGCAAGCAGACAGTCGCTTTGCCTGCAGATAGTGACACACTGGGGTCTGCTGCCTCTTGTGAGGGCTGCAGACAGTCAGACAGTTGCTCTGGCTGCAGATAGTGACACACTGGGGTCTGCTGCCTCTTGTGAGGCCTGCGTAAACTGCAGGCAAGCAAGCAGACAGTTGCTTTGCTGATAGATGGTGACACACTGGGTCTGCGACTTCTTGTGAGGTCTGCGTAAACTGCAGATAAGCAATCAGACAATCACTTTGCTGACACACTGGGGTCTGTCGCCCTTTCCCTTGTGAGGCCTGCATAAACTGCAGACAAGCAATCAGCGTTGTTGTCTGACGCTGTCAGGCAATCAGAAACTCACTTTGCTTGCAAATAGTGATAAACCAGGGTGTGCAGTCTCTCGTGAAACCTGGGCAGCCTGTGCACAGCCAACAATGGAGCAGCGTCAGGCAGTGCG
>JAABUO010010524.1_pt1 | contig 10228 bp, 16 predicted proteins | sample 5559291 | NCBI WGS metagenome assembly JAABUO01 (sample SAMN10711878, study PRJNA513372) | rock metagenome | isolation source: Antarctica rocks | place: Antarctica: Victoria Land, Finger Mt sud
CAGGCGCTGCTGCCGCCGCCGGGGCCGCGCCCGCGCCCGCCGGCAGCCCGGCGGCGCCCGGCGCGGCGCCCGGCGGCAGGTGCCAGCTCTGCGGCGTGACCTGCTGCTGGCCGGGCGGCGGCGACCCCGTCGTCGACCCCCCAGCGATGGGCGACGGCGCGCCCGGCGAGTCCTGCGACCGCGTCATCTTCATCTGCGGCGTGTCGGCGCGCGGGCGCACTGAGTTCTACCAGGCGCGCCGCCCCCGCTCTGCGGGAGGGGGACAAGGTGGGGGCGCGCTTGTCCTGGCTGCGGCGTGGTTGCCGGCTGCGCCGAGCGCATGCAAGGAAGTGCATGCGCGGAAAGATCCAAGTGGGCGGGATGCTTAGGAGGGCACGCCCTGCCGCGCGCCTGCCGGGGGCGCCCTGAAGCAGCAGGCACATCGCTCTGCAAAGTCGGGCTGCAGCCGCGCCTTGGTGAGCTGAGGTTGCGGCGCCCGCTGGCGCGCGCAGCCGGTGGTTGCGCACTTGGCGGGCCTGCGCGACGGCGCCGGCCGGCCGCTGGTGACGTGTTGTACCTTTGACAATAGAGGCATTGGCAGATCGAGCATTCCCACTGACGGCGCTGCCTACTCCACGCGGGTCATGGCCGGCGACGTGCTAGGTGTGGCTGCGCATGTGCGAGTGAGCGCAAGTGCAGCGTGTCGCGCTGTGTGCTGCTCTGTGCGCCTCATGCAATGCTTGTTTGGTGGATGCTGCAGTGACACGGGAAGAGCCCGCAGCGGCTGGCAGCTTGCGTGCGTGAAATGTAGCCGCTGGTGACACCATCCGTGCCGCGCCTGTATCAGCGGGCTGGCAGTGCAACTGCGCTGCCAGCTGCAGCCTGTGTGCGGAGCACGTGCGTGCTTGCTCTGGATATGAGACATACGTTGGCAGCCTCCCGGAGTGCCTGTCGCGTGTTCAATGGGTAGCTGCGCGCATCGCCGTCGACTGCACCGCAGGTGGCGAGCACATGCGGCACATGCCCGAGTCACTAGCATGTGTGTGACATGTGAGGGCGTCCTGGGTGCGGCTGCAGGGCTGATGGACCATCTGCGGTGGCCCCGGGCGCATCTGGTCGGCCTGAGCCTCGGGGGTGCGCGCCCCGACCGCCCACACCCCCCACTTTCCCCCCGCGCCGCACGCGTGGGCGGTGTTGCAGGAGGGGTTGTCAAGGCGACATGCCATTTCAGCCTCCCGCGTCTGCTTTTGCTGCTTCAGGGCGGCGGGCGGAAATTCTGCTGCCGAGTTGCTGCTTCTGGCCCACCATGGCGCGGAGCGTCCAGGCCGCCAAGACCCTGCAGTGGCCAGCAGCACAAGAGGTACTCCCGAGCGTGCATGCCTGGGTGCATCGCGAAAGCTGCCGTGCTGATGAACTCCCCTGCCTGGCTGCATGTGCGCCCTGGGTGTGGGGAATGAGCACCGGCGCCGCATGGGTGGCAACAGGTCAAGTTGCACCCAGGCTGCCTGCGGATGGTGCGGGCCTCTGTAGCGGGACGCCGCTGGCAGAGGTTGGCTGTCCGGCTCCACCAGGCCGCCTGTGGCCGGCGCAGGCTTCGTGGCGGTGAAGGCGGCCGCGATGGCGCCGGGGCGCGTGGCGTCGCTGACGCTGCTGGGGACCACGCGCCACGGCTGGCACAACGCCGCCTCGCTCGCGTGCACGCCGTGGCTGGCCGCCGAGGCGCGCGCGCCCGCCCGCCCCGCTCGCCTGCCCACGCCGCGTTGCCGCGCGCATGCGCCCGGCCGTTGCTGGCTACCGTGTGGAAGTGGACAAAACCGTACGTTTATTCCTGGTGTGCAAAGTTCTGCCCTGTCCTGGGCTGCTCGTGACGGGCCTGGGCAGGCCGCGTAGCGCAAGGGGGCCCGGCAGTGACGGGGCTGGCCCGGGCGCGGAGCGGCAGGCGGGCGTGTTCCCCATGAGCCGGCGCAAGATCGCGGCGTACCTGCGCGTCAACTTCTCGCCTGGCTTCCTGGCGCAGCGCGTGGGCGGCAAGCCGCGCCGCGACGCGCTCATCGCCGGCACCTGGCGCGCGCACACCGCGAGTCTCAGGAGCAGCTCTGCTTGGTGGGAATGGCGTGAGGGTAGGACCGGGGTGTGAGGCGTGCCAGGCTCAAGGCTGTTCATGCAGGAAGAGTTGCCACGGGGGGCAAACGTGTGGGCTTGCCTGCAGCTTTCATACCTAGGTAGGCACTGCCCTGCGGCCAGTGGAGCTGCTCGCACAGTTCCCCTCTGCAGGCATGGCCATGAGGCGCATACACGAAGGGGGGCCACACATGCGGCAGGGCCGCAGGCAAGGTAGGAGGGACAGAGTGAGGTGATGAGCACAAGGTGTGTGCGCGCCAGGGAGGCGCTGCGCTTGGGCCTGACCGAGAAGTTCTTGGCGGAGGACCAGCCGCCCGCCGGGCAGCATGGGCACATGCGCGCCGCGCTCGCGCACAGGCGCGCGTCCCAAACCCGCAGCGCCCTGTGTGACGCTGAGCGGCCCGCGCGGCCCTGCGCGCAACGCAGCCACGTGTGGCAGGCGCATGCTGCAGCCCGCCGTTGGCGTGCAGGCCCGGCCTGGGGCACTCGGTGTCGTACACTGGGTGACCCCGCAGCGCGCTCCTGGCACCACGCACGGGCGAGCACGGCCGCCGCGCGTTAGCAGCGGGCGCCGCCGCGCTCTATCAGCAATGGTGCAACGAGCGGCCTGGCAGCTGTTCAGCAAGGGGAGAGCCTGCTGGTGAGGGAAAGCCTGTTGTGTATGCGCAATTGCGATAGTGCTTCACTGAAAAGCACGGAACCTTGCATGAAGGCAAAGACGCATGCACGGCTAGACAGGGACGGCCGTGCGCCGCCGCGACGCAGGCTGAGCGCGGCGGAGATCCGGACCATCCGCGGCGCGCGCGTGCCGGTGCAGTGCATCTCCGGCCGCCAGGACCTGTGCGCGGGCAGGTTCTGGGTGGCGCGCTTCGCGCGCGCACTCGGCTGCCCGCACATCCTGCTGGGTGCGCGCCGGCGCGGCCTCCCTGCTGACGCTGCGCTGCGCGCACCTCCCCCTGGCAGGCGCCATGCGTGGCTGCATGCGCAATAGCTGGCCAGAGGCATGCAGAACATTAGAGAGGTCTCCTGCCCCCATGCGCAAGATAGGTAGTCCGCTTTGCCACCACGGGGTTGCGCATGGGTGGCTGCCCCCCCCCCCCCCCGGCCTTGATCCTCCGGAGTCCAATTTTCGTGCGCGATATTTTGTTGGCATGCTCTGTCTAGCTGAAAAGATGCTGAGTGGCTGAGTTGCTCCCTCTGTGTGGGGCCAGTGGGCGGGCATGCCGGCATCTGCTTGGAGAGCTGCGCGCCCATCTGCGCCGCCATCGAGGACGTCATGCAAGTGTCGGTGCGTGCCACTTGCATCGCAAGACGAAAGCATTGGTCTGGCGCAGCCAGAGAGTGCATGCCTGGTTGCTTTTAAGGGTTCTTTCAAGTGATGAGGCTACGCACTTCGGGGCGTGCACAAAGATTCAATGCCTGCCATCTACAGAGTTCGGGGTGTGCACAAAGACCAAGTTGTGACCATTACAAAGGTTTACCAACTCTTTCTGCAGGTGCTGCGCGACTGTGCGGACAAGGGCGGGGCTATATAGCATGTGGAGACCAGCCCTGACGGCTGGTGAGGACCCAGAATGTGCACAATACCAGCGCCATATACCTCGACTAAAAACGAGGAAGGTTTTGTTTAGTCTGTTGAAACGCGTGTGGACGCCAGCCCATGTTCAGAGTGTGTGAGAGCGGTCCAGCTGAGGGTACCTTTGAGTTTGTACATAGGCTGCAATGATGTAGCCCTTTCCGTGAAGGCCTGTTTTGTTTGAGAGTGTAATACTGAGAGTCGTGAGGCCTTGCACAATGTGCTGCGAGCACAAAAGGCAGACAAGCAGTGACCCCAGCACAGGCATGTTGGAAGGCAGGCAGGACCTGACGGCGGCCATTGGCTTCCTTCGGCGCCACATGCGGCATGTGGCATGCCTCTCATGTAGACTGTAGAAGTTAGCCAGGCCCTGCCAGGGCCTGGCTGCCAGGGGTTTCGACATGCCTGATCAGGCTCATGCCTCTCGACATGTCGAGCTCTTCGAGTTGCACAATTGGCGCCCACACAAGGACCAACTGCGCAACCATCTAAGAACGCCATGGCCGCCCTATCAATGCCCATGCTCTTGCCAAGGCAGCCTGGCATGGGCCTGCGCAGGCCGCAGAGGTGTCCTGCGTGCCGGGCGGCCACGGACACAGCGTTAAGCGGCCTGGCATACCCGTTCGCGCCTACAAGCCGCAACTCGGGCAGCCTGCGGCTGTTTCTGGACAGCGCATCCCCTGTGCAGTGGTACGGTATAGTACGCTTCCAATGCCGCCTGCTCAGCCCACTGCTGAGCCTTGTCCACTCCCCCAGGCCTGACACTGCTGCTGTGTGTAGGGAGAGGTGGGCGCCGTATCAGCTTTTCTATGGCGCGCCTTCCAGCCTGCATGCCGACTGTCAGCTCAAGCAGCTCGAGCTGCAGCGTGTGTCGCCTGAGGGCTGCTGTCTGGGAGGCTTGCAGGCTTTACTACCAACCCATCCATCCTCCTCCGCGACGAGGTGCCGCAGTGCAGCGTCCGGATCCTATCTGTGCTTGCGAAACAGGTGAGAGCATATGCCCTGCAGTGGCCACATGCGACCGAGAATGTGGCCGTGAATTGTCAACCTCAAAAGGACACACAGGCACAGTCAGGAAAGTGTGAGCACACATCTGAGCACAGCCTGGTGGCTGCGCCACTGCTTGCAAGCTCGCGTGACCACAACACAAACTCTGAAGCGCTGGTGGCGAGCCACACCAGGAGCCTGAAGCTTGCCCGCCCGTCACATACCAGGGCAGCCTGGGGGTGGGGGGGCAAGTGCTGTCGGCAGAGAAGCTGGCGCGCTAGCTGGGCGCGCAGGAGCCGCTGGTGACCAGTCTGCGTGTCTGGCGGCCTGCCTCAGCCGTGCAGGACAGGAATGTTGGGCTGGAAGTCAGCTTGAAGGCAGACGACGCAGGACGCGCAATTGCAGGCCCCAGCTGCCCCTGTGCCTGAGCCCCTTGGCGAGGTGGCCCGGCGCGCGGCCGCGCAGGCGTGGGACCTGGGCGGGCAGGAGCTGCAGCTGCAGGCGTGGGGCGACAGCGCAGGGCGGCTGTTCTCCGTGGGCCTGGACCTGGCGGCCATCGACCCGCGCGTGGTGGTCAAGCTGCCGGCCACTGCGCAGGGCTTGGAGGCCGCCGCCTACCTCAAGGACCGCAGCGTGCGCGTGACAATGACCGGTGCGCGGGCCGCCCGCCGTGCGCCCGGGCTGCCTGGTCAGCGCCTGCGAGCATGCTCGAGCAGGCGCCTGGCTTGTGTGGGACACCTAGATGGGTCCTGAAAGCAAAGGAGTGCGGTGTGAGCATGGTGCGCTTGGGGCCATTTCGCGCATGCAGCACTGTGAATTACAGTCGCAGCACATTTCACAGACTTGTATGCAAAGTGGGGGTCGTGACAAGCAGGGAAGGTGTACATGACTCAGCAGATTGCTGCGTGTTGCAGGCTTGTACGCGGCGCACCAGTCCATCTCAGGTAGTGGGCCCTGCCTTTGACGCAAACTGCTGGCAAGCATGCAGCTCTTCTTCCTGCCTGCTCACGCGCAATCCTGGTTCCTGGCATGTGATGGTGTCCCTTAAATCCGCAGCCATGGCGATTGGAGCCGATTACGTCGCACCGTACCTAGGCCGCATGGATGATGCCGGCATGGATGTGCGCACCCCGCTCCTCTGGGGAAAGCATGGGAGGATGCGGTGGAGCGGCTAACCACCAGCACTCAAGGGGGATGGTGTCCGACTGCCTGCTGAGACTGTTGCCAGGCTGCGAGGCTGCCAAATGGTGACCTGTGACACTCACTGCGCTTGGCTTGCTTAAGAAACGCCAGGGTGCTTGGAGCGAGTGTCTGCACGAGCCTGTCATTGGCCGCTTGCTTTCAATGTGATGAGGCAAGGGTATTCACTATGCTTCAGAGCAGTGCATGACACTCGCCTCTGGCTGACTGCGTGCTTATCTGCATGCGCTGCAGCTGCCGTGGCAGGCTCTTCATCAGGGGATGCAGCAGTTGCAGTGCGGGCTGACGCCAGCACGATCATGCACGCAGGGCCAGGCAGAGGTCGCGCGCATGCAGAAGACCGTGACGGGGCTGGGCAGCCAGATGCGCGTGCTGGTCGCCAGCGTGCGCCGGCCGTCCGACATGGCCGCGCTGGCTGCACAGGCACCGCCCCTCCCTTTCTGAGAGAGCCATGTCCCGAAGCTGTCTTCGATGCCAATTTCAGAATCTGCATGTGCGGCGGGTTCTGTGCAAGTGCAGAGCCCGTGCAATGCTGTGATGGTCCAGGGACTGTTGTAATGTCCGTCATGAAGCTGCCGCTCGTGCCGCGCAGGGATGCGACACTTTTGCCCTCTCGCCCGACGTCGCGCGCGCTCTGTTCAAGGAGCCGCTGACAATCGAGGCGGCCGCTGATTTTGAGCAGGCGGCGCGAGCGCTGGGGGGCACTTGAGTGGTTGACAGCGCTCCTTGCTGTCACAACCCTTGCCAAACTGCTCCCAGGTTTGAAGGTTCTCTGTGCCTTCACACTGTCCAGAGTTACTAGCCAAGTCTCGCAGGAACTGGGAGTGATAGGTGAGTGCTGTCTGTTAGCAGCAGGATATGTGCAGGTATTAAAGGGGGGAGTTGTCAGCAAGCACGAGTCACCGCAGTGTCGCTGAGCATGGCTTTGCTTATCTGCATGCCAGCACCAAAGAAGAAATCAGGTCCAGGGTAATGCTACACCTATCAACCCCCAGGTGTGGGACGCACTTGCCGTGCGCAATGACTATTGTCCAAGCTATTCAGGCATGCCGCTGTTTCCCGTAGCCTACGTTTGATGCTGTCAGTGCCATTTATGTTGTATATTAGGACCTCAGTCCTAGCTGGGGAGCTTGTCAGTTGTGCGGGGAGGCCAAGCCGCGCAGCAACCGCCGCGCGCCACCGCGAGCGCGATGCCGCATGCACCAGCCCGCCTGGGCCGCCGCCCGGCTTCCTCGTCCCGCGCCGCCCGACGGACTGGCTGCGGGCCCCGGCCCCGCCCCGCACACCTAACAGCTTCCCCAGCTAGGGCTAGGCGTCCTAACATATGACATAAACAGAACTGACACTATCAAGCTCATGACTATGGGATACAGCGTCGTACTTAAAGTAGCTTTGACATAGTCATCCCATGAGAAACCTGCTCAAATGCAGCCTTGATCCCTCTTCTCCTGAAACACACAGTACACCATATACACGCTGAAGAGCGCGGCCGCCGTGGAGTGGGCATATTGGTCGCAGTGCGCAACCACCCCGCCTGCTTCAGCCAGCGGTGGCAGGGCCATCATAGTAGCCTGTGGTGAAGGTCACATCATCCATGCAACCCCCCCCCCCCCCAAGGCAAAGTGGCGGCCAGCATACCCTGCAGGTGCCTAGGCTATAGGCCTGACCCCGATCGGATTCGTCACAGAGCGCACAGAGCTACAAGTTTGACAGTGATAGATCAAGCATTTAACCAGACAGCGCAAGGTACATTGTGAGCGGGTGCGTGCAATTGTGCAGGGCTGCACCAGGCAGACGAAGTCCAGTGAATAATCCATTGTTGTACTGTATTGGGCAGGAGTTACACGCCTAGTCTCGGGGCACTGGGCTGTCGCCTGCTTGCGTTCTGCTACTCACACCATATTGCGTGAAAAGGCGCTGAGGCCGCACGCCGGTATTCTGGGCGTAGTGGGATGTGCGCACACCCTGAAATTTTTAGATATATGTTGCAAAAGGTGGGCAGCCAACTCCTGTTGCATGAACGATATGTCACCTACCTCTATCAACCAATCTCAAGAGGATGGGAGGCAGATGGCCTTCGCTGGCGCCACATTTTTTGAAAGATATTCACGGCAACGTGTCAGGACTGCAGGGCAGTCCTGTTGCCAAACGCTTCACACAGACGCTATTTCCCAACAACCTCCAAGTAGGTGGGGGCAGCATAGTCACTTTAGTAAAGTTTCGCGGTAAGAGTGTTTGCCGTGGGCGCATACTGTGTGGCGTGCACACTCTGCGCAGGTCGCTGCTTCGCAGCTAGCTTGCCAAGAGGTCTGGAGCAAAGCCTTCTGTTGCGCCTGCCGCTTAGTCTGCACAGAGGGAGGTATGGGTCAGCGGCTGTCACACAGTAAAAGTGGGTAGCGCACTGCAGGTCTGAGCGCTCACCAGACACGCAGCCCCTGGCACAGGTGGGTCCCAGAACGCTGCGAGGCCTAGAAGCAGAAGCGAGGTCTTGCGGCTTGTGCACCTTGGTTGCTGCGCAGAATACTGACACATCTTGCTATGTAGATTTTATCTGTGCAAGGACACGCCTCTGTAACCTTTCTACTCAAGACACAGCTATGCTTCTGACTGTACGCGTGGCTCACATTGCACCCCCTACGCACACAGAGCCAAGGCTGCTGACTTGCCACGGCTGTGGTCGAGGCTCAGAACACTGCTGCAGGAGCTTGCACAGAGCTCCTGCGGGCTTGAGAAGGATCTTGCAGGCCAGGCAGTATTGGCAGACACCCTGGCATCGCGGCACGCATCGCATGTTGGGGCGCTGAGGGTGGTGCCGCGGCAGATGGGTGCAGCGATGTGGCTGGCGGTGCTGCTGGGCTGCGCAGCAGCGCTGCCCGCAACGCTGGCGCAGGAACCTGCTGTCTCACAGAGTGCGGGTGGGCCCGGCCGTGACCTGACTTACTGCATATGAAGTGCTGCTCTCCAGGGAGGGTGGCGGCGTGGCTGCAGCCTGGTCAGTGCTCTCCTGCTGACCAAGAAGCTGATTTGCCTTTGCATAGCATGGCCCCTCTGCGTACCCTGCCTGCTTGTCTGGCACTTGCTGAAGGCGGGCGGCGCACAGGCGGCGCCCTCTCGCCGGGGCCTGGACAGCCCCCGCCGCCGCTGCCGGACACATGGTCTGGCAACGCACAGGGCTTCTACTCTGTCGTCGACGACCCTGAAAATGCCACATGCCAGGCGCGCGAGCCAGCGCTCCTGTGCACGCGGTGCATGGCACTGGCTCGTACATGCGTCCATGCCTGGACCAGCCTCAGATTCTTTATTGGAGCCTGATGCATTGTCGTTGGATCAGTGTGCAGCCCCCCGCGGGTCACGGCCGACCCTCAAACCCCCGCCGCAGGCGCAAGTGTACACCGCACTGGAGTGGAATCCCGACCTGACGTACCTGAACAAGAGCCAGCCGACATCGTCGCCCCGGCCGCCCGCCTTTAACGGCACCATCCACATCTCCGTCTCCGGGCTGAACAGCCCGCTGCGCCAGGTGGGCTGCCCCACCCTGCATGCGTGCATGCAGCCGCCGTGCCAGGCCCACTGAGCCAGTGCTTTGCTCGGGGACTCATCAGCCCTGCATGCCAGTTTGTGGAGCACCGCTAACGTTGACCGCACCTCGTCTGTATATGACAGGAGTTTCAAGCCGCCCTGTGCCTGCGCCAGGGCCCCTACATGCTCAGCGTGGAGGGCCCGCCGCGCACGAGCTACACGGCTGCGCGCGGGGGCGACCTGCTGAGCTCCGGGGCGGTCGGCGGCGGCGGCGGCGGCGGCGCGGCCGCGCAGAACAGCAGCGCGGTCGTCAACGTGCGCGCCGCCGGCGGCAGCTCCTTCCGCGTGGTGCTGAACGTCTCCGCGGCAGAGCAGGCACGCGCCCGGGCCGCCTCACGCTGGCCCTGCGGCAGGCGCAGCCGGCGGCAGGAGCATAGCGGCGCGCGGGCGAGGTTGGCGAGGCCGGCGCTGACACGGAGGGCTGGAGCAGGGGGCTGGGGCCGGCATGCTTGGCCGGGCCGCGCTCCAGTCAGGCTCGCAGGCCGCCGGCATGCGCACCCGAGTCGCGGCGCCGCGCGCAGGACTTTGCGCCGCGCCACGTGGCGCTGGGCGGCGCGCCGTGCCGGCTGCTGCGGCGCCAGGCGCGCCCGGTGCCGCTCAGCGTGAGCCCGGCGCCGGCGCAGCGCGCGGGCGCCAGCGCCGAGGCCGCCACCGGCCCGGTGTTTGCCTACGAGCCGCTCGTGGACGCCGCGGGCGCGCCCGTGTCAGCCGAAGCGGTCGCGGAGCAGCTGCGGCTGCCGCAGATGACGCGCGCGGGGTCCGCAGCTGCGGAGGCCGATCAGCCGA
>JAABUO010003984.1_pt1 | contig 10227 bp, 10 predicted proteins | sample 5559291 | NCBI WGS metagenome assembly JAABUO01 (sample SAMN10711878, study PRJNA513372) | rock metagenome | isolation source: Antarctica rocks | place: Antarctica: Victoria Land, Finger Mt sud
CTGACGCTCGCCCATGTGGCAAGCCAAGCGGTTGCGAAAGCAAGGCCTGCGGAGAAGGCAGTTCACAAGTGGAATGTCTTTCGAGCGGTTTGCACCGCGAGAGCCCGCCTGGGTGTCTCTGAGCGGGCACTCGCCGTTCTGGATGCGCTGCTGACGTTTCATCCTGAAACGGTTCTCACGGGCGAGGACCTGGTCGTCTTCCCATCAAACCAGCAGCTCTGCTTGCGGGCTCATGGGATGGCGCCAGCGACATTGCGACGGCAGCTCGCTGCCTTGGTCAACAGCGGTCTCATCGTCCGACGCGACAGCCCCAACGGGAAGCGCTATGCGAGAAAGAGTAGGGACGGTGATGTCGAGCTAGCATTCGGTTTCGACCTGTCTCCGCTCGTAGCTCGGGGCGAGCAATTGGAAAGCTGGGCCGAGGAGGTGCGTGCTGAAGAGCGCGCGCTAAAACTCGTCCGCGAGCGGATCACGCTTTGCCGACGCGATATCGCGAAGATGATCGCGACCGGCATCGAGGAAGGCGTGTCGACCCGCCCAGAAGGGCAGGGGCCGGCCGATTGGGCTGAAATCCACAGCGTTTACCGAGCTATAATCGACCGGGTGCCGCGCACGGCAGGGGTGGAAGTCATCGGGCCGATCGCCGGCGAGCTCTCGATGCTCGCCGATGAGATCCTCAACCTGCTGGAAACGCACGTTAAATCAGCAAAAATGAGCGGCAATGAGTCTCAGATTGAGCGGCACATACAGAATTCAAATCCAGACTCCTTAATTGAACTTGAACCTGACTTTCAGAAAAGTCGGGGAGGCGAGGTCGAGCCTAAACTTGAACCCCGGAGAATGCTGGAAGACTCATATCCGCTTGGGATGGTTTTGGACGCCTGCCCGGACGTGGTTGACTACGCCAAGGGGGGAATCGGGAACTGGCGAGACCTCCTGGCGACGGTAGCGGTGGTTCGGCCTATGCTGGGGATCAGTGCGAGCGCCTGGAACGATGCCAAGACCGTCTTTGGGGAGGTGCAAGCCGCCGTGATGGTGGCGGCGATACTGCAGCGGGGCACTGCGATCAACAGCGCCGGCGGCTATATTCGCGGGCTGACGCGGAAGGCGGAGGCCGGAGAATTCTCGCTCGGGCCTATGCTCATGGCCCTGATCAGCGCTCGAAAACGTGAGAAGCGGCGAGCATAGAGCGCCAGCCCTGCGGAGTGAGGGGCGCGGACATCGTACGTCGCTTTCCAGGGGCGACGCTCGGAAGTTCGTCTTGGTTGCGCTGGAAGATGGTCTATCCCGTCCAGAGCCCGAGCGGAACCGCTGTGACAGCGCCCAGGGTGTGAACGAATGCGTTATGCCGCGGTCACGCGTCCACGTCATGTCTTGCCGGTTCGAGCACCCAACTCTCGTGTGATGGCGTTCAGACAGAACTCCTGGAGCGTCTCGCGCAGGCGCAGGGCCCGCTTGAGCTCGAGGAACGTCACGGCATCGACCTTCACCGAAATCTTGACGATGTCGATGTTGGCGCGCGGCCCAGGCGTCACCGCCACGTGTCCCGCCGGGCCGTTTGCTTCCTCGGTCGACGGGCTCGGGACCTGAGAAGTTGGCCGGTCAGCTGCTGTCTCGGCTTCAAGCGTCCGCAGTTGCGTCACGCCGGCAGATCGCGGCATGAGTTCGCGTGACTTTGCTGAGTGCTGAGCCTCGGCGAGCCGCGTCATCGCTTCGGACGGGGTCGGCCTCGCTTCCTTCCTGATGCCCTCGGGGACGGTCGGCTCGAAGCCCGACAGGTCGGATGCCGCATCGGTCAGGAACGACGCGAACTGCGTGCGCTTGCGCGGTGCAGGGGACGGCGACGTCGGGGGCTCGTCAGGCGGCATTGGCGATCAGCTGGACATTGAGGATGGTTTGAACCTCGCTGATGAGGTCGTGAACGTCCCATCGGGCTTCGTGCAGGTTAGGAGACTTTGACGGCAGGGCCGAGAGGGTGCGCCCCGCCATCAGGTTCTTGTAGAACATCCGCTGCTTGAGAACGGTCGCGGCCATCGGCAGCTTGTTCTGCCGGATGAACTCGATGGCCTCGATGAAGGCGGGGGATCGCTTGTCGAAGGTCTCGTAGCCGTTCATGACGACGCGCACGGGTGTTGGCGGGCCTTTGGCGTCGAGGGCGCGCGCCAGGTTCACGACTTTCGCGGCCTCGACGAGATCGATGACGATCGGGTGCGAAGGAACGAGGATGATGTCGCTGTTGCGGATGGCGACCGACATGCGTTCGTTGGCGACGCCCTGATTGTCGATGATAATGACGTCGTGCACTACGTCGCTCAAGATGCGCCGGCCGAGTTCGGCCGGGTCGACGACCTGGACGAAATCCATGTTCGGTAGTGGGACCTCGTTCTGAAGACATTGCCGCTGCCACAAGGTGGTGGAGGCCTGCGGGTCGGCGTCGATCACCAGAACGGTTTTCCCGAGCGCGGCGAGCTCGGACGCGATGAGAGCCGTGAGGGTGGATTTCCCGCAGCCGCCCTTTGGGCTGGCGATCGAGACGACCTTGGGCATTGAATCTCCTGCGCAGCGACCGCGCCGCTCCTCTGAACGAAACTAGAGATTACATTCCGAGCACGTTCGGAGCAAGAGCGGAGCGACGCATTGGCGTACAAGAGCATGTGTTCGTGGCAGGAGCGGCGCAGAGCTGGGTTGCCGCATTGCCACAAAGGCGAGAATGCGGCGTGGAGCATGTGGGTCATTGCGCAAGGGAGCAGACACGGCCATGCATCATCGAGCAAAGGCTCAGGCCCGCAAGGTCGCAAGTGAGCAAATAAGCAGGACAGTATTGCCGCAATGAAGCAGGCCTAACGTTAATAGATATGAGTCGAAGAGTAATAAGTGTAGGTAGGTGTTGAGTGTGTTGGCAGGATAGCCTAATGTGATACCACATGAGGCGGGGCGCTTGCTTCGCGGCGCCGATGCGGCGTCGTTCCGAGCGCCGGAGGAGGCAGTCCTGCTGCAGATCGGGGCCGCGAAAAAGCAACGCGCAGAAGCGTCGGTGCGCACCTTGCGCCTCGACGATGCGGACAGGGCCGTGCTCGACCGTCTCGTCGCCGAGACCGGCCTGCCGGCCAGCGAGGTCGTTCGGCGCTGCCTACGGGCGGTGGGGGACGGGGACCCGATCGACCGCGAAGCGGTTTCAAGGATCGAGGAACAGCTGCGCAAGATCGGCACGAACCTCAACCAGATCGCCCGACGGTACAATTCGGGTCAGGTGGTGATGGTCGACGAGATGGCCGAAGCGCTCGCCGGCGTCGTGCAGGTGCTCGACGCTACGGAGCGAAGCCTGCGCGAGATGACCAGGACGGCGCGGAGTCTCTACCGGGCGCGGGCGGGAGTGGGCCCATGACGGGCCTATCGCTGCTGCAGGGGGCGCTGCGCTCGGCCCTGGCGAGCCAGGGTACCCAAAGCGGGCAAGGCGAAAGCTACTGGCTCGACAATGACCGCGGCTTGGACGAGGTGCGTCGCGGTGGCGGAGCCGCGGGTGGTCGGCGCCAAGCGGACTGTCGGTATGGAGCCAGCAGGGGATCGCCGCCGGGAGGAGGGGGGTTTTCGGGCCCGGCGTTTCCGACCAGCTCCTCCCGGGTCAGCGGTCTGGCAAGGGGCGGGCAAAGCGCGGTCATCAAGGTGGTGAGCTTTGCGGCCGGTGGTCAGCGGGTCGGGGCTTTGGCCGCCTATGTCATGCATGAGCGCGAGGGTGGCGTCGTCACAGAGGACGAAAGCGCGGTCACCCTGGACAGGGCGGCCGTCACCGAGAAGCTCGGCCGCTGGAAGCAAAGCTATTCCGAGCGCAAGCCGACCAAAGACGTCGCGGCAATCCGGTTCGACCTAAGCGCAGATCCGGCCCCGGAGACCGCGACGATCGAGATGGCCGTGACCGGAAGCCTCGCTGGGCATCACCACGCCTTGCGTATGGTCGCGAACGGGGCAGGATTGTTCGAGGTCTCGGCGGTGGTCGTGGCCGAGGGCCGATCGTGGAAGGATGAAGCCGGCAAGACGAAGCGGCAAGCCCGCTACAAGTTCGACCAGAAATTCGAAACCTTCATCGCCGGGCGGATCGCGTCCGCCACGGGAGCGGAGGTCGAGGCAACCGTGATCGGAACAAGCCATGGCCGCGACGGCCTGGCCTACCGCCTCGGCCGGCTCACGATCGGCGGTGCTGCGCGAGACGAAGATGGGCGCGAGATCGCGACCGAGGCGCATATCCGTCAGCGTGCCAACGCCTGGAAGAAGGACCTCGGCTCGAGGACAGCGCGGGACGTCATGCACCTGGTGCTCTCGGCCAAAACCGGCACCGATGGCCAAGCATTCCGCGAAACCGCGCGGGCCTTTTTCGCGGCCGAGTTCGGTGATCGCGAATATTTGTTCGCGGTCCATAACGACCGCGGCCATCTGCACGCCCATGCCATGGTGCAGGTGAAGAACGCGGACGGCCGCCGGCTCAATCCGAACATTTCGATGTTTTCGGCGTGGCGCTCGCGCTACGCCGAGCTGGCCCAGGCGCACGGCATCAACATGGTCGCGACGAAGCGGAGCGACATGGCGGCCGCGCCCCCTTTCACCCAGGCTGAGGCGGCCCTGGTGGCGCGCGGCACGGCGCCCGAGCACATCCGTCGCAAGGTCGATGCGAAGCGCGCAGGCGCCGTCCATGTTCCGGTGCGACAGGAAGGGCGTCAGCGGGCGCGGGAGGCATATCAGGCCTGGACGGCGGTCGACACGAGAGATGCGGCTCCAGCGGCCGCGGAGCGCATCACCGACCATCGCACGCGACTGTCGGCGACCGTAAACCTGTCCCACTCGGGGCAGGCTCTCCGCCTTGCATCATTGTCCATCATCGAACGAGGAGCATCCATGGCACGCGCGACCGCCGATTATCTCACTGCGGAGTTCAATCGAACCAACCAGGTCCTCAACCGCGCGCTGCCGATGCTGCAGGGCACCGACAAGGTCGAGGCCACCAAGCTCGCTGGCGACTATCTGAGCTCGCTCGCCAAGCAAGTCGAGGTCGCACAGGCGATTGAGGAGGGGCGGTTTGCCGAGCGAGCCGGTACGATTGAGGCCCGCGAGGAACGGCAGGCCGAGGACAGTTCCGAGCAGGCTCGTGTGCTGCGGTCGACGGCGAAGGAAACGGAACGCAACCTGCCCGACGCGCTGGCTGGCGACGGCCAGCCGCCACCCGAGGCCGCGGTGCTGAAAGCCGCCGCCATGGAAGCGGAGAAGTCCGCCTTGCGTGAGCGGACCCAGTCTGCTGCCGCGTCACTGGAAGAGCAATCCCTCCGCGCCAACCCGGCCTCGCCGGTTCCGGTCCAACCCGACCTACCCCGTGACGCCGAAGAGCCGCACGAAGAACAGGAGCTGCTGATCGACCGGATCCAGGCGCAGCAGATGACGCAGGGGAAAATTCATCGGCAGTAGAGCAGGGGAGGGAACGAGACCTCATGCCTGTTTTCCACGACACTCGGGCCGCCCACCGCGCATTTCTGGCGGGAGGTGGACGTTATCGATCGGTTGCCACGCCGACAAAGGCCGAGATTGAAGCCATGCTGGAGCCGAGCCACAGCGACGTGATTGCGTCTGCTCATCCGGGAGGCTCGCCTGATATCCATCACCAGAATCGGGCGAACTCGGGTCCCCGCTGACGTACCATCTCCAGGCCTGGGCGCCTATGGTCGAAGCTGGACAGGTGAAACACGAGGCTGAAGGAGAATGTCGGCAAGAGCCACGCTGACCAAAGAAGCCCTGCTCGCGCTTGGCGCCGAGAGGTTGGCAAGGCTGGTTCTCGACGAGGCGGGACACAATGGGTCGTTCAAGAAGATGGTCGCGGCGGCGCTCGCCGGCGCCAAGGGACCTGCTGCCGTGGCGGCCTTCGTGGATCGACGTCTTGCTGCGCTTGAGCGGGCTCGTGGGATCATCGATTGGGAAAAGCGCAGGGCGTTCGCGACCGATCTGAAGGCGACACTCGCGACCATGGTTAGCGAGCTCGGGGGCGCCGATCCGGCCGCCGCGGTTGATCGGATTGTGCGATTCCTCGCGAGCGCCGAACGCATATTCGACCGCGTGGACGACTCTTCCGGATCCATACAGACGATCTTCCACGACGCAGCGGCAGCCGTCCCGGCACTTGCCAAGCAAATGCCCGATGAGAGCAAGACCGTCCTGTTTGAGCGCCTGGTAAAGCTCCTGTCGAACGACGGCTATGGATTGATCGAAACGGTCTTTCACGACACGGTTCCGCTCCTGCCGGCATCTGAACTTGTTCTCGTCGATGCAGCCCTGGCCGCCTCGCTCCAGGAGATCGGATCCGTCCTGGAAGACAGCCAAGATTGGGCGCGACGCGGCCGACGTGACCGCGTCATCCGAGCCCGTCAAGCCATCGCCGATTGCGCCGGCGATGTCGACGCCTTCATCGGTCTCGAGCTGGAGCGACCGGCACGCCTTTCAGACAGCCTGGGCGTCGCGGAACGCTTGCTTGCTGCCGGGCGTGCCTCCGAGGCCCTCGACTGGGTACGCCGACCCAATCGTCCGGGGATCCGTGCGATGAACGAGGAGGACCTTGCAGACGCGACGCCTGGGGTGGACCTGCCCGATCGCGAGCGGGTGCGACTGGAAATCCGAATCCTCGCGGCACTCGGAGAACATGACGCCGCGCAGGCGCTAAGATGGAAGACGTTCGAGGAGGGTCTTTATGAGGACCTTCTTCGCGATTACCTGGCCCGGTTGCCTGACCTCGAGGACTTTGACGCGCTCGACCGCGCGTTCGCCTACGCGGGTACCCATCCTCGGCGTTACCGGGCGCTCGCCTTCCTTCTTGCGTGGCCTCGGCTCGACCTCGCAGCAAAACTCGTCATCGACAATCATGGAACGTGGGACGGCCGACACTACGGGGCGCTTGTGCCGGCAGCCGAGGAATTGGAGCATGATCATCCGGCGGCCGCGGTGGTGCTTTACCGAGCCCTCATCGACGACATTCTCGAACGGGCGCGCTCGGCGGCTTACGGCCATGCCGCGCGCTACCTCGCGAAACTTGATGGGTTGAGCCCCGGCGAGGCCGGCATTTCGCTTGGATTGATCGATCACGCAGGACATCGAGCCGCGCTGAAGCTGGTCCACGGTCGGAAATCGGGTTTTTGGGCCCTCGTCGATGAGGTGGGCTGACCGAGTCGCAAGGGTGGAGGCAGATGTAGGCCAATCCACCAGGATGCAACTCGGGGTGTAGGCCGAACGCATCGCGCTTCTGGTCGATGCCCGCCAGTTCTTCGGCAGTAGCCGCCAGCTTGCATGCGCGAACTTGTCCCATATATTGACTGCTATAAAGACGGAGAATGGGACATGTCAGAGGCGAAGCGGAACACCGGCAAGCGCCGTCAGAAAGTAGCCCGGCCCGTCCAGTCCGATAGTCTCGGCAGGCCGCACGTGATGTCCGAAGGGTCTCAAGCAGCCTTCAGTGGCTCGAGCTTTGTGACGAGCTTCATGGACGAGGGCGTCGTAGACGTCGGTCGCGTCGCGGACGCATTCCGAATGTCCAAGGGCCAGCTCGCCCAGACCACCGGGCTCGGCGTCGCCTCGGTATCCAAAGCAAACCGGCGCGTGGCGCCCAAGGCGCAGACGCGAGTCACCGAGATGCTCGAGATCATCAGCCGTGTGCGCGACTGGGCCGGAGGCGAGGCGCCAGCGATGGCTTGGTACCGTTCGCAGCCCATTCCCGCGCTCGACGGACGCACGCCCGAGGCACTCGTGAAAGCTGGGCGCGCCAGTGCGGTGAGGGAGTACCTCGACCACTTCGCTCTCGGCGGCTTCGCTTGAAATTTAGCGGACGCTGTTATCGCGCGCATGATCCAGCTTGGTCGTTCAACCCGCTCTCGGGAGCGGGCTCTGCCTCCACCGGGGGCCGGTTCAACCGCAAGGGTGAGCCGACGCTCTATCTCTCGCTCGATGTGATGACATCATTCGGGGAATGTACCCAGGGCTTCACCAAGCGTCTGCCTCCCCTGACTATGTGCGAGTACGACGTGGACGGCGAGGCATCGCCGACCTGCGCAACGATGCGGGGCGGGCTGCCCACAGCATCACGCAAAATGAACTCGGCTGCGCGTGGCTCGATTTTCAACTTGCGGGAAGGAGGCGCCCTCGTGGTTGGCGATCGATCGGCTAAAGGGGTCGGGCCACAGCGGGATCTTGGTTCCGAGTTTCGTGCCGGGAGCATCGGAGGCGAATTTCAATCTCGTGCTCTGGCGTTGGGGGCCGGACCTACCCCATAAAGTGGACGTCTACGATCCCACAGGCCGGCTGCCTAAAAATCAGCTCTCCTGGCCGGCGATGGCGCATCGCAAATAGCAGGGGCTATGGCGCACAAGCACCTCGGAAACGGTGTAGAGATCGCGCTCACTGAAGACCGCTTCGCGACGGACGCTGTCGTTCAAGACCGTTGGCAGGCCCGGCGTTGTTAATTCAAAGCAGACTCGCCCGCCTGCTCATGGAGATTGTCGGACCTCCAGTACGTTGCGGCCGCCAAGGCCGGAACGTCGGTCGTGTCGAGCGTCTTGGTAGAGGACGCCGACAAACGGCTCGTCACTTACGGCAGCGACGGCTCCTTCTTGCTGTGGGAGCTCGACCCCGATCGTTGGATAACCCTCGCCTGCGCCACGGCGAACCGGGCGTTGGATTCGGACGAGTGGCCGGAACTCCGTTCCGACGACGTCTACGATCCAGGTTGCCTCGCGAAGGGCGACGATCGCTCAGCGGACGCTCTTATGCAGACAGAAGGTGCACCGCTCTGAGGACGTCAACAGAGGAGATCCTTCGGATCGGCAGCGCCAACACCTCCTCCCATCGGCGGCCTACTGGGTCGGCTTGAAACTTAGGCTGGTGAACAGAGTTATGTGCGCGTATGCTCATCGAGTTCACCTGGAGGCGTCCCATGCCCGGCGAGATGGCGCTCGAAGCTCTTGCGACCGAACAGCTGCGAGCCGATGTAACTCGATTGATTGCAGAGCGTCTTGCTGCGCCCCTCGAAGCGGGGGCAAAGTCGCATCGGTCGAAAGCAGTCCGTCCGCAAAGTCCCGAGGTCGGGCCCGGCGCCCGTTCCAGTACCCTGAAGTTGAAAGCGCGGACGGTGACGGGCCCGCAGTTACTCGAGGCGGTACACGCCGCGATCGGCCAACTCCTGGGAGATCGGTCGCAGCTGCTCGTCCTCCGCAATGCCAATCCTGAGCTAGCGCCCATTGTGACGGCCGTGCTCGAGCAAGTGCCCCGGGCCGTACGCGCGCGACGTCAGATCCTGACCGAGCAACACATTGACGCGCTCGTCAATGTCTACATGGCCAATGATCCTCTCTCGACGGCGTTGCCCGATCTGGAGCGGGACAATGCCGAGGCTCAGGCGAGCTTCCTGAAACGCTGGCCGGTGCTGACCGCGGAGCAGTTGGCGGAGCGTGCGCGACATGGCTCCACCAACCGAAGCGCCACTGCCACCCGGTGGAAAAGTGCTAGGAAAATCTTTGGCGTCCGTACCGGTCGCCGAGAGGTCTACCCGGCGTTCCAGTTCAGGGAAGGACAGCCCCGAGCGGTGATCGGGCACGTCCTTGAGGCATTGCCGAGTGAAATCAGTCTCTGGCAGACGGCCTTCTGGTTCGTCGCCCCTAACGGCTGGCTCGATGGTGCGGCGCCGGTCGAGCGCCTGGACGATGAAGCCAGCGTGAGGGAGGCCGCGGTTCACGAAGGTGAAGCCTGGATGGGCTGACGTGGCGATCCCGCCGCCGCCGGACCCGTTTCCGGCGTTCAACACGACGTCTGTCCCCGCAGGAACGCGTTTGGTGCGCGTCCATGCGCCCGCTTCCGACGGGGCGGCGTGCAACCCCTGCCTCGGCGGTCCTACGCGGTTCGCTCCTTTGGCGCTCCTCTCCGGAGCTTGCCTGCCGACGCTGTACGCCGCAGCGACTTTCGAATGCGCGGTGTACGAGTCGATCTTTCACGATCTGCCCTACGGCGCGTCCAACAAGTACATCCGTCTCGATAAGGTGGCGTCGCGCGCGATCAGCTGGATCGGGCTTACGACCGATCTCGTTGTCGCAAGCCTGCACGAGCCGGACCTCAACAGGATCGGACGCACGCGGACCGAGCTGATCGACACGCTTCCGAGCGCCTACCGGATCACTGCGCGCTGGGCCGAAGCTTTTCATCGCGCCGATCCGG
>JAABUO010010531.1_pt1 | contig 10225 bp, 6 predicted proteins | sample 5559291 | NCBI WGS metagenome assembly JAABUO01 (sample SAMN10711878, study PRJNA513372) | rock metagenome | isolation source: Antarctica rocks | place: Antarctica: Victoria Land, Finger Mt sud
TTTAAGACCGTGAAAATCTGCAGGACGTCTGTGGTACTTGTGGTCGTGTATCCCCTGTCATCCTCAGTAATGGTCTGACCGTAGTAGATCAGGCGTACTCACAATTTCTCTTTCGGGAGGTGGCCAATTCGATTCTTCCGTTAATTTATATGTATGATATTTGTCGTCATGCTGAACGACTACGTATATTTTCGAGTTGGTCATCCGCGCTAACTCGTTCGCTTTCTTGAATAGATTTGTTCTCCGCTTGCGAAGCTTTTCTCGAAGAAGCCGTTCACTCTTCACTATCGCCATACTTACTGAATACTGTTACGCTTTCTGGCGAGGAAGTCGATAACCTCGTGCAATGTCTGTAGGATGGTTTGATATGCAATAATCAAGGACGATTGTCAAGCACTTCGGAATTGGCTGCATTATTAGAAGGCGAACTAGATGGCAGCATCTATAACTGGCGGCATCCAGAATTGGCAACATCCACAGCTTGAGGCATCTACAACCAGAGGCATCTACAAGTAGAGGCATCCGGAATTGGCAACATCCACAACTAGCGGCATCCAGAAATGGCGGTATCCAGAATTGGCGGCACCCATAATTAGTATATGAGGACTGGAAGCTTCGGTATATATTTCAGCAAGTCCCGCTTATAACAGCAATGGTGTCAGAGTTGTCGATTGAGATAATAGTGAAGCGGACTCAAGAAATATGTGCCTTATTATTATTTTTCGACTAAGGCCCTACAACGATCGCCCTCCGCAGCTTTTTAAAAGTCCGTTGAGCAGATGGCATGATTACGACGTACTTTCCGATAAGCCGTCTCAACCGTCGCCACTCGATGTCGCTCCTACGGATGTGCATACTCGGGGAAGTGGGGAATCAGTTTTCCCTGTGGCTCCCTAAGCAAACGGAAGCGCTCCTCTATACACTTTAGAGAGATCCTTCCATAAGTCAAATTAGCATTCGATTGAACTGGTTTTCTGATCGGTCGTTTGTTTATCACGGTATGGGTATGGGGGTTCGGGTTGGGAATTTTTGACGGCTGAGGTATAGGGTTGTATGGTTAGAGATCATTCTTGTCTACGCACACGTCTATACCAATGGAATTAGTTCACGTCTTATTGTTTGTCCTGAGGTACCCCAATAGTACATCTTAACCAGTTCTGTGAAATTTATAGATTATTGCACAAAGGAGGGGTAGTAGAGGTGGAGGTGGCGATCTATTACAATGTTTAAGAACTTGAGAAAGGGAGAGTGAGAGAAGATGATTAACGTCCCTCCCTGCATGGCGGAAAACCCACCGTGCCGGAAAATATGAGGGATACTTTCACTTTAAGCGACCATAACTGTGCGCACACGTTGAGTTTCACTAAATTAATTTATAAATAGTACGCTATAGCTACTGTCAAAACGTTTAGGACCTCTTCCAACGTGTAAATTATATTCGTATCATTACTCTCTCGCCTGATTTACCCAAAGTCTTCTCCTATAGCAAAACAATCTCTATTCGCTACAGTACTACGGTAAAGCCTATACCATTTTACACTACATATATAAAGATTTTATCCAAGCCTTAGAGCCTTATTACGATAGTAAGAAGTTAATATTACCCTTGCAGCGGCCCTGGCATTCGTTATTCTTGTAGCGTTACACGCTGACTGATACCCAAAAAATCAAAGCCATACGATTCCGGTTAGTGCAAAACAGCCTATTAGTCGTATCAAAACAGTATGTAATTTAGTTCGTGTAAGCTGACAAGATAGAGTCTGTTGCTAATACGCCTGTGTAAACGGGTTTAGCAAGGAGCTTTTTAAAAACGAAAATTTGGAAATACGTGGAATATAATTTGGAGGGGCTTTGACACTAATTATGCGGTGACAAATGTTGAAGCCTTGTTTAAGGAGAGAAGAGGGTGTAAACGCGGGAATCCGGCACCGCCGTGATCGTCCTCGAGCCCTTGGGTGGCGTAACCCTGCTCTCGTTGGCACAGATCAATTTCTACCGGAAAATGGCGCCCTGCGTTCATCTGCAGGCCAGTAAGTGGATAGCCCTAAATATGCGTGCGCTAGCCGCTGCAGGCTGCAGTACTGATAGCATCCTATTGGCGCCCGAAGATAACGCGTTAAACATGGTCCGAGCCCGCTATCTCACAGGCCACCTGGCTGTTCACCAAGGTTGCAATCAGCACGATCCCAAGGTAAGACGGCCCTACCACAGCATTGAATTGTCTAACTACGTCCCAGAACAACACTATGCCGCAAGACAAGAAGCTTCCCCAACCCCCTCCAGTACCGCAGGAGGGTACGAAGGCACGACCGACCTCGCAGCATCAGCAAATGACCGCGGCGTCTGGAAAAGTGTTCGAGAAAGGGGAGCATATTTCATCGGGGGAGCGCATTAAGACTGTGACCAGGCCGGCCTTAAAGGAGGAAGGCGAGTCCAGCGGAGGAGGCAGCGCAGGGGCTGTAAAGGACGAGGGGAAATAGTCTATTCCTCAAATAATTCTTGTACGGCCTGATGGTACCTGTCTTTGTCTCTCATCTTCTGGGCCAACGCCCGCTCTCCGTCTATTGACCACAGTGGCATGATATGTCTAACGAACGTGGGATCCAGGACGAACTCCGGCTCGAATAGGGGTAATACTTGAAACTGGAAAAGATAAATGCAGCCAATCCTTTCATTCAGTGAATGTTGATAAAAAAACGCCTTGGTCTCCCATGCCTGTTGCATTGCTTCAGCTCTTGGCGAGAGTTGTTCCGATTGGCAATGTTCTTCCTCTCGAAAGATAGCTGTAAACTCGTCGTGAACTGCATTGAATCCCTCCGGGTGGCTCCCTAAGTCACCAAGGTCTTGGCCGGGATTCAGCCAGTATGGAGCTACTTCCATCTCTCGTGGGAGGGCTGCCGCGTACTCGAGATCGATTACGCTTGTGATATGCCAGTCTTGGTCCACGAAGAGGTTGCTTGGGTGTATATCCGATAGCTGGAAGATGAACGGGCCGTTGCGGATTGATCTGGAGAAAAAGTGTGGTAGCAACATTCGCATGCATGCGAATGTTGCCATTTGCAACTTCCCGTCGCCTCCGCTGGAGATAGCGTTGGGCTGATCGCGTAGATTCTGGTCGTGCAAGTTGACGAGGTCCATCCCGTAGTCGATAGAGCTTGAAAAAGTGTCTGACCGCCCGATACCAGTATTAATTCCTTCGTTTTCAAGCTGATGGAGGGTCATCGTCAGCGGCCGATTATTGAGTTGTAGATAGCCCGATTCATCGATAGTAAGCGATCCGATCCGCGGCATCGGTACGCGTCCAATCGCTAGCATTATACGGGCAAGGTCATGAAAGAGATTGCGCCTCTTAGTTGACTCGCCGTAATATGCCATCCAAGTATCTGACAGTATAGCTATTCCCTCCTTTTGCACGTCTTCGAGAAGCAGGTAGCCAGTACTTAGGCCAGAGGATCCGTGAGAGAGGTATTGACAGGGTGTAGGCCAGCCCAGCCACTTTGAGGCCTTACGTCGAAGTAACATGAGTAACCGCAGGGGTAGAGACAAATAGTCAAATCGCGTGAACTATTCTTTCAAATTAGTATGATGTATCTATGGGATAGGCCTGACAACTTACACAACGCCCATTAGAGAGAGCGTAGCCTAGCAGCTGAGGCTTTGGCACTTCCGGACAGTGCTCATCGAGCCAAGCGTACGTTGCGGCTTCGGTGACGAGCTTCTCGTCCATATTGCCAGGGAAATGGAGTTCGCCAACCTTGTGGGGGAGGGGAAACCTGATCATAACGCGCTGAATTGGATGATCCGCGACATCAACGGGAATGCATACATTGAAGCTTCCCGGTTTCCACTTGTTGGGGGGAGAAACTTCACAGCTGGGAGGTCGACTGGCATTTATATGTCGAGCAACTGCTGTAGCGATAATATGGCGACTGTCGTTGAGGTACGTGAAAAACTCCTGTTGGCGCTTCGGAAGATCGAGCTCCACGAGCATGTTCTTCTCTGAGAATTGCGCATCCTGTAGGCTGACTTCTTTGCGGAGTGTACACTTCTTCATGACGCGTACGTTTTGGAGGAAAAGAAATTTGCGGGACACCATAAGCTTTATACCTACTGACTAACGTATCTGATACGGTATTATATAAACGCGCTAAAGTCAAATGTCAAGATACGCTACAGGCCCATCTGCACGGATAAATTCGGAGTGTATTTCTTTCGAGGACTAATTGTCTTTCAAGTTAGGGATATCTTCTTTCATCATGGAACTATCAATCTGGTACTCCGAAATTTGAAATTCTAAAGATATTAGTAGTACAGCAGGGGTGTAAAGCAAAACCAGTTCTACACGCTTTTAAGGGAACGAGCGACAGCGTGATAAAGACTGCTGTAATTTTTTGGCTGTATACTATTTTCTGAAGAGAAATGCCTAGTGAACAATACTATTTAAATCAGAGCTTGATCCGATTGTGGAGAGAGAATTGAGATGCCAGAATAATAAATTCATTCCGGCACGGAGGGTTTTCCGCTACCTAGGGGGGGACGTTAGGGCATACACAAAGCGAAAGCAACACCACAGAGCATCCAGTTCTGGCTTTTTTCATCAAAACATCTGCCAAGGCAACCTCAAGATCAATGATATACGCACGACTCTCGGCAGTGCTCCAAAAATGGCTCTTCTAGGAGTGCTCCAGAAGTGACCCCCTCAGAAATTTGGGGTTCTTATATGGGGATCAACACACGAAAGAGACATCAGCAAAAGGTTATTGTACAGTCATATACTGACCAATTTTCAGGTATAAGAGCACTCTTACAATGAAATCATATAAGACAACCCGGACCATGTCTGCAGTCCGACAGATTTGGCGCTCTCTCCTGCGTAAAGACAATAGTGTGGACAAATGGCGCTCCATCTTGACCGATCCATCGTCTGCAATATTACTGCACCAGCAAGACAAAAATGTTAATCAACTGCAAAGCATGTTGCAAGAGCTTTCTATCTCCGGTCAGGAGACCTTCGCCTCCACCATCACGCTCCTTACGACGAAGATATGCGTTGCCGAAATGGAGGATGAGTTCTCGTATATTCGCACCGTTCTGGAGGTCTTCGTCCTTTACTCCATCACCACATCAGACTTCGCCTGGATGCGTGACAGCCGCGCTGCATACATAGGGAGACAAGCCGAAATTATGTCAGAGATCACCTTTTCTCTTAGTCGAGTGCCTTCCCCTCTGGATGCTGGTTCAAGTGAGGGTTGTCTTCGGTTGGCTGCGTTGCGGGAGAAGATATCGCGCCGCGAACACTGTCGCTCCGAGATCATTAAAATGATTGTCGAGTTGGCAAACGCCATGCCGCTAGATCTTCCATTCGTGACTTACGACCACGAAAGTCCATCCCACCGGCTCAATGCCGTCAAATTTGTAAAAAAGTTAAAACCTACTGGGTATCACTGGATTGCTATGGCTTACTGCCTTGCAATAGAGCACAAGGTCTACGATCCTCCTCCAGCATACGTCGATGGCTTAGGTCGACACGCTATCTGAATGGCTTAAGCTACAGTTGGAAGGACTTAATAAATTAGAAGCTAAAGCGTTGACAATAGGTGGAGGGTAAAGATCTACATACCCATCATGCCAGGCCAATCATAGTATTTTCCTCGATGTCATCGTTGGCCATTTTTCTCAACCAAGATAATCCAATTTCATAATCAGTATAAATCAATTCAAGCAAATGAAGTTCGAAATCAATAGATTGTACCTCCTTAATTTACCAGTCATTGCACATTTTTGGACATACCCTGACCTATTAAGCACCCCCTCGGTCTTTTCGGAGCAGCTAGCGGGTTGAGCGGGTATCCTAAGTTGCTTGTGCACGGCTGCGAATAGATAGCCATCGAAGGCGTGATCGCGAAGTATTTGCGGCATATATATTGTAAGGCTTGGCCACATAGGTCCTCGTCCATTTGATATTGCAGATCATGTAGCCCGAGATGGCGCCTGTGGAGCTTCATAAGTAAAATCAGAAGCAAAACCCGTTGAACTGTTCGTATTTTCTACCACCGTTGCTGCCGTCGCGTTTTTAGTCCTCTCCTGTGCCTGCAGCTCCTGCCTTTGCTGCCGGCGCGGCGTTTGGGGCTTTTTCCTTTGCATGGGAGTGTTCTCTCCCTCTTCAGTGTCATCTATTGAAGTGTCACCTTCGGGGTTCATATCATGATTTGATGACCCAAATCTGTTGAGCCGTTGATACTTGCCCTTCTCCACAGGTTTTCGCCCTACCCGTAACTGTTGTGCTCGAAGTGCTGCACCATCGTCGCTCTCTTCAGTCATTACTCGTCGCTTCCGTGTTCGATACTCTCGTACGTCATCCTCATACGTACCACCATCTTGCCCTTCCTTATGTGCTTTATCCTCCTGCAAAATCTCTTGGACTTCGTCCGCTTGCCTGCCGCCTTGGGCCTTATCATTATGTGCTGCATCCTCATATGCTCCATCCTCATGTACTCCATCCTCGTAGGCTCCATCCTTATATGCTCCATCCTCGTAGGCTCTATCCTCGTGGGCTCCATTCCCGTGGGCTCTACCTTCTTGCCCGTCCTCTTGCGTTTGGTACTCATTGCCCCCCTCTTGCACTCCATACTCTTGGCCCGCCTCTTGGGCCTCAGGCTCATATGATCTATCCTCTTGGGCTTCCTCCGTTAGCCTCTCCTCTTGGCCCTTCACTTGCGCTCTATCCTGTTGTGGTCCGTGCTCTTGTGCCAAACTATTTCCATCTTTGGGTGCTGAAATATTCACTTGAGTACCACCTTTCTTGACGGCGTCTATTGAATAGTTCTTCGCTCGTACTTCAGGTGCACTTTGATCGGCATATATTCCTCCGTACTCGAACTCTAAGGGAGATGGCAATTCAAGATCTGCTAGTGTTTCTTGACCTTGTCTTTATAGCTCTCCCATATCTCGCTCGTCTCTCTCCTGGATTGTTCCTGACTCATCCTGCTTACTCCCTAATACCTTTAGCTCCACGCTCTTTTGCTCTCGTTTCTGCTTTAATTTATCCCTCTTTAACTTATGGTGTTTCTCTTGTTTGTGCAGCTCGCTGATGTCTGCCGTAAGCTTTTTTCGCTGTTCGTTTTGCCTCAGTCCTTGTTTCCCAAGATCGCTTGCGAACTCCGCAAGCTTTTGTTGCTCTTCTTTTTGCCTTTGCTCTTGGCTCACGAGCTCGTCCGCGACCGCTGCGAGAGCGTTTCGTCGTTCCTCTTGCTTTTGCTCTTGTAAAACTAGCTCGCTTGCGTCCGCCGCGAGTGTTTGTCGTTTTTCCTCCTGCTTTTGTTTTCGATTGAATAGCTCTTTTTCTTCCCTCGCAAGAGTTTGACGTTGTTCCTCTCGCTTTTGCTCTTGCTCTCCAAGGGCATCGGCGTCCCCCGTAAGCTTATGGTATATCTGTTCTTGCTCTCGCTCGCGTTCTTTTAGCGCGCTTGCGTCGGAGATAAGCTTTTGTCTTCCTCGCTCTTGTTCTTGCTCTTGTTCTCCAAGTGCAATTGCGTCCTTTGCAAGCTTCTGTCGGTATTTTTCTTGCTCTTGCTCTTGCTTTTCAAGCGTGCTTACATAGGACAAGAGCTTTTGTCGTTGTCGTTCTTGTTCTTGCTCTCGTTCTCTGAATGTGTCTGCGTTGCCTGCAAGCTTCTGCCGGAACTCTTGCTCTTGGTTTTCCAGCGTGCTAACGTCAGACAAAAGCCTCTGTCGTTGCTGTTCTTTTTCTTGATCTTCTTCATAAAATACGCTTGCATCCCTTAAAAGCTTCTGTCGGTACTGTTCTTGTTCTTGTTCTTGCCTTTTAAGTACATTTATATCAGATAAGAGCTTTTGTCGTCGCTGTTCTTGCTCCTGTTCCTGTTCTCCGATTGTACCTGCGTTCAATACAAGTTGCTGTCGATAAAGTTCTTGCTGTTGCTCTTGCTTTTCAAGTGTGCTTGCGTCGGACAAGAGCTTTTGTCGTTTTTGTTCCAGTCTTTGCTCCTCTTCCACGAGTGTACTTGCGTCCTCCGCAAGCTTCTGCCGATATTGTTCTTGTTCATATTCTTTTTTGTCAAGCTCGCCTGCGTCGGACAAGAGTTTTTGTCGTTGTATCGTTGCTTCTTGTGCAAGGGCACCTTGTGCTTGGAACGGAGGCCTTTGTTCCTCTCCCTCTCCCTTTCCATCTTGCATCATTATGTCTTCTGTTTGTTCCCCGTCCACCTCCATGTGCTCAGCCCCTCGAGTCGGATCTTCTCGTGGCGAATTAACCGATTGAGTCAGACGGAAAGCCGGGGACAATAATTCTCCTGTGGCTGTAATGAGATGGTGTTGTGGGTTGGAGTCGTCCGGCATCCCATAGAACTTCAAGTACGTGGATCTGAGCCTGAAGTAGGACGTGATGCCCTCGGATTGTTCATCCCTATCGTCATGTAAATGAGTGATATACAAAAACTTGCGGTCCTCTTCGTAATTTTGAACATATGGCGTTCCGCATCTGTCTTTTCTAGGTTCCCCTGGACCATCCGTTACGAGCGCAGGCCTTTCGTTTCCTCTTATTATCGTTGGGTCTGCTGACTTTGGGAATTGCTTTAACTCGGCGATCTCGGACGACTCAAACCCCAAACAATTAGCAAGATCAGCCATCTCGCGCGATGTCGTGGTGTCTAATATGGCCCTTGGCTTTGCTAGAAGGTCCTTCCCGCTGGGCTTTTTTGGGACTTCACAGTGATAGCGCATGGCGAAGGCGCACAATTGTCGATATCCCAGGTCTATTCGACGAGCGGAGTTTGCTGGCACAGACTTGAACGTGGTCTCGTTTTCCTGCACCAGAGCCGAGTCTACGCTCTGATTTATACCAGTATAGATCTTATTCATTGCCGTGGAGAGAGTTTCCCGAGGGCCTATGCATACCAGCCATTTTAAACAGTCGGCCCATGCCTCAAGGCATTTAGCGTTCTCGAAGAACTCGAACAGAGAAGGAACCAGACCCTTAAAGGACTGTAACCTAATCCAGATCCCTTCACGTTCTTGTTGGCTAAAACGGTAAAAGATTTCCCCCCCCAGCAGTTTACCACGTAGAATCTTGGCATCTAGCGTTGATGCCCATGGCGCGGTGAACTGTAACGCTTCCACGGTGGCTTGGTCTACCTTAGCCATCGCGGTCTTGTCTTGCTGAAGCAGGTCAGACCAGAATTATTTGGTGTAACGAAGATAATATAGGATTTCCTAGCAATCAATAAGCACATTCATAAGGTCGGCGACGGAACGTATACCTCATCGCATCTTATCGCGAATATCTTATGTAGGGTACTAATTCTCATCCCGGTTAAGAGCGCAGGTATCTCCAAGAAAGCATCAAATGCGAGGGTAAATTCCCTGTGCCGGAGTAGTTGTTTTAAATTTCGGGCTCTATGTGGAGAGAGACAAGTCCACCATCGCATTTCCAAACTGGACTGCTTTTGGGACTGATAGTTGCGTATCTTCCGATAGACCTCACCGTCAGAGGGTTTCCCTTCGTTCGCATACTCTTCCATGCTGAAATAAATTGATGCGATTAAGGATCAGAGTAAAAGGGACTATAAGGCTTTCGGTTTTCCCTCCTGATGTGGGAATAAGAGCTCGCTGACTGCCACCATGTTTCCTAGGGGAGATCTCCTGAGCCCATCCTTCCAAGAGCTTTGAATACCTTGAGTCAAACTGATCCAATATTGGCTCATTTAAGCTGGCTCAATGCCCAGGCGATTATTCCCGAGAGAAATTACCCAGGAGAATCCGAGCATCCAATTCTGGTACCTCGCTCCAATTCTGACACCCTGGTCCTGCCCCTGACGCCCTACCTTGTATTCTGGCATCGTGGCTAGCACCGCCATTTATCCTAGGAGATCTGTCCTGAGCCGATTCTCCCAGGACCATTAACAAGGCTTGACCGTCATTGACCTAGTACCAGCTCATCGTGGCTGCCTCTTGGTCCCAGGAGGATGCCCCTAGGACAAACTCCCTAGGAGAGGCGGAATATCAGGTAGCGAACCGCTCCAATTGCGCCGTGCCGAACCAAAGCGGGGTGCCAGAATTGAAGGGGTGTCAGAAGCGGAGCAGGGTGCTTGAGTTGGAGCAAGGTGTCAGAATTAGAGCAGGGAGCCAGAACTGGAGCAACGAGTCAGAATTGGAGCAGGGAGCCAGAACTAGAGCTGGGCGCCGGAACTGGAGTAGGGTGACAAGA
>JAABUO010010532.1_pt1 | contig 10224 bp, 11 predicted proteins | sample 5559291 | NCBI WGS metagenome assembly JAABUO01 (sample SAMN10711878, study PRJNA513372) | rock metagenome | isolation source: Antarctica rocks | place: Antarctica: Victoria Land, Finger Mt sud
GCTCAAGGCAGACTAAGTAAGGTAGCGCTAGGCCCTCCCAGCGGGCTTAGCTACATACACTGATCTATCTTTACCGCCCACCTCTGGGCGCTTCAACCACCACCATCCATCAGCACAACGAAATAGACCTGTCAACACGAATCCGTTGGACAAAGATATCTCTTTCTAAGCAGGCGTCTATATCTGTGTTCTATGAATGGCTACTTAGCCTCCCGCCCATGTAGTTGACATATCGTATTACCGTTCTACTAACCTCCTCATCTAGACGAACAAAAGGACCATAATGGCCGACTCTCCGCAAGATGTTTCATCTCCGTATATTCCACTTTTCCTCATGTTGTAGTTGTTTGCCTTGATAGACTTCTCATTTGTCTCTTTCCTTACTGTATCACCATCGGGTCTTTCCATGTCAGGGTGGGGCTTTGAAGTTATTTCAGGTCAGTCGTACTCGGCGTTCTGCACAGGAGGCACAGCCATGTGCTTCGTCACTCAGCTTTACACCTCCTGCATACTCTATGGCTTACACCATGCGGTTCTCTACATCAATCCAGCAATGTCCATGACGATCGTTTTGTTCGTAGTATACAATCATAGAATGCTAACGATGAATGCAGTTCGTTCACAGCATGTCGATGGTTCTTTTCCTAGTCCCATATTTCCTATTACCACTTCTGATCCGGGCTGGCCCACTTTCTACGGCTTCTTCTACGGCTTCTCTACCACCCTCCTTGGCCGTCATCGTTCCTCCGTGCGCTCAGAGCTGCGTCAAGTCGTCTATTACCCAGAACTTTCCTACCTGCCAACAACAGCAGGACTTCAGCTGCTTGTGTATCAATAGTGCTGTCTCAGGCTTGACACTGGGGGAACAATCCTTGAGCTGTCTGGCTTCGGCTTGTCCCTCCGACGTATTCTACGCCGATGCTGTCGCTGTGTATAAGGTGTGCGAAGGGGTACAAAATTCTAGTCCCATGACACACACGGTACTTACAGCAACACAATCGACCATCAAAACTATCTCAGGCAGCGTGCATATTCCAACAAGCGCGCCAAACGATACAAGCTCGACGGTATCCAGCAATAGTATTGAATCTTGTTCGACATATCCTCCAAGCATTACAACTACTGCAATAGTCACCGCAACCAGTAAATCTTCTAGTACATCATCTTCGTCTTCATCTTCAGTATTATCTGTTTCACCTATAATACCAAAATCTACAACGTTCACATCAACTTCAGCTTCTACACCGTCGCTTCCCTCATCGACCCACGCTACTACATCCTCTTCGACGTCTTCTGCTACCCCAGCAGCAGGCCCAGTTCTTACAAAACCTCAAATTGCAGGCGTCACGGTTGCAGTTGTAGGTGTTGCAGCAATTTCCTTCGGTATCCTATTCTTCATACTTTGCCGCCGCCGCCGGCGGAATTCGAAGAGACGTAACAGTGGTTCCTCATTTGGTGGAGATAAGATCATCGAGAGTCAGCAAGGCTCACGACGTACTTCCGCTGTCATGGCTAGGAATCCAGAAAATGGTGGTCGGCCAAGAAATCTTCCCACGAATATTGTGTCTCACACGCTTACTGATTCTGCCGCAAACAATGAAAGCAGATGGACTCTGTGGCCGAAAGCTGCCGACGAGGAAGAAATCGGAGTAGTTGTTCATCATGGAAGGGGGTCTCAAGCAGTAGATGACAATTCCCCTGTGAGCGCCGCAAGCCGCAGGACAAACTCTCAGTTGCTCCCTGATAAGCCAACGTATTCTTTATATCCGTCACCCCTTCGCATCAAAACTCAAATGAGTCCAATCAGTCCCATCGCCGGCAATACGGATAGTAGACAAAGGCCCGCAATGCCTCCGGCAAGACCCTCGCCTCGAGGCCGCAACTCCTCGGACACGAGCCAAGCCACTCTTCAACGTGGACGGTTCAACGAACAATTATCGCCTACAGATCCTTTCGTTGATCCTCATACCGGCTCTCATCCCTCGACGCACACAAACCACCAAAGCCAAGTACCTCCAGTTCGGCTTCCATATCCGAGTGCTTTGAATTACGGGCCATGGACGCGATCCGCTGAAACAATCCGCAAACCAGTACCTGCACGAGAGTCGCTAAGCGCGCCGAGATCGCAGCCACTATTGAACCGATCTCACCCTGGCTTCGAGAATGGTAATTCGACCGGTGACCCCCGCAGCCAAGGTTTGGCATTATCTGATCTCTTGCCAAGCTCAGAGACTCGATCCCAGAGGTCATTTCCCCAAAGAAAGAGTAGCCGAAGACCAGCAACGTACTTCTCTATGAACTCTGACACCAGCTTCGAAGACGCAGAAGACGATGATGAGATGCCGAGGCAGCACCATAGGCTTCTATCTACGGCAGATCGCTCTTACCACGGGCAAGTCAGATATCCAAGGATTCCTAGCTCGGTTGCGCCTCTCACCAACCACCAGCCCTCACTCGGAAGTCCCAAGCGTCCTCAACGCCCCAGAGTACAAGTCGAGCTGAACCCGGCACGAGACAAAAGCTTCTCCAAAGCTCCTGCCTCTCGCGATAATCCCGCATCTCTTCTCGCCAAACGACGCGGTACCGGAAGAGCCAGTGAACTAGCCCAAGAACTCCGAGATCGCGAGATCGGCGAGGACGAACTTCACCAAACGGCGAAGTGGAAGATTTTGGTTAGCCCGGGCCTTGATGGAATAAAGGACGAAGGCCCCCCTACGACTTTTGGATCGCCGAGGACAGGCAGGAGTATGGAACGGGCGTCGCCGACGTCAAGGAAAAGGGGGAATTAATGTGGACGTGTAATTATAGGTTTTGTACGATTATTGTTTTTATGTATAAGCGGCATGAGCGAAAGGTACATGGAGTTTTCAAAGAACATGGACTTATGATAGGAATGGGCAAGGAGCATTTGCACTGGGTTAGCGATGGCGTAGATATATTCGTGTTGTGGGCCGGGCCTAAGATATTGTCGGAGTGCTTTTCGAGATACCATGTTGCACATAGTATATCCTTTTAATTGGCAATTCTACCCCTCTAGACATGATCACGAAACATTTTTCCCCCTTCCACTTCTAGCCTCGAAGGTGAGCAGCTGCTGCTTTAAGGTGAGCCGGGGTGAGAGGCCCTGAGCCGTACCTGAGCCGAGGTGAGCTCCCGCGGGGCAGTGCAGGGGCGCAGCACGCTGGAGCCTCCATTGAGCCCGGCTTCAATTGCCTTCGTTGGCGGCACGCTGGTGCCTACAAGCGTTGGATACTGCTGCCTCGCCCCCCCAATTATTGCTGCCTAGGTCTACCCTCGCTCACATTCCGCCTGGCTAAGGCGATTCAATCAGACGGCTTGGCATGGCCCGACCCTTTCACTAGTCTAGAATCATGTCCAATACCATTTAAAATACTGTCCATCCCCCTGCCTCGTCTTCAATATTTCCTTCACATCTCCTTTTCCCTTTTCACCTGGCGTGACATTTGTTGCCTCATTCTCTCTGCTGTTGGCTCCCGCTATCTGTCTCATGACCCGTCGCTCGAACATCAACCTACAACCTGGAATATGTTGACAGCTGCGACGACCGCTTCGCCGGCGCAGCTCGAGCGCCACCGACCCAGTCAAATAAGGTTCCACGGCGATCACGATCCGGCTTGATCCAGCGAAACAGCCAGGCCCTCTCATTCATCGCCTCGGACATCGTCCGTGCTACAGCTCAGGTCGAACGGAGACGATTCCTTTCCAGAGCATGCTGGAGCACCTTTTCCCTTGACTCCGCCGCTCCCGAGCCTCCTGCCTCTGCCATCCTTTGCCGGCCACCGTTCCACCACTTCTCAGCTGATCTGCGACTCTACTACAGTACTATAATACTGCTTGAGAAGCCAAACAGCAGCAGTGAGTCAGGGCCAGCGAATGGAATCAAGGGAGCCTTGACCTCGCCTCGATTGACAGCGGTCTTTGCGTGTCTGCCAGGCCGCGCTGACAAATATGCCTCAATAGCGTCGTTCTGGTGACGTGGCCTCGAGACGTTGGTTTCGCTTTTGGCCAGGCATCGCGGAGGGCGCAGTGCCAACGATCCTTTGCAGAAGTCTCAGCTCGAAGATTCAGGCAACAGCAGCTGACGAGGCAGGAGGGATGGACATCTCCGAGGGGGCGCAGCGAAGATTAAGCCGGCAGGGAACGTGAATCGAATACGAGGCTCCAATGGCCTAGAGCTGCAGCAGCGCGTGTCGCAGGGCATGAGACGGAAGAGTGGGGATCGAGCGTACTCAGTCTGGCGATTGAGCGGCGAAGGTCAGAGATCGGCGATTGAGGCTGTTGGAGAAGAAGAGGTCGGTGCAGGAGCGAGGGAAGAGGCTGCGTGGAGGCTCTCCTGAAGTTTGTTTGCTGGAGAGGGCGCCGCCATTGTGGACACGATTCAGAAGCGCATATAGCTCTCGTCTGTCCCCGTTCTGTGCGTTTTGGTTCCCCAACGAAGTTCTTCGCCTGCTCATAATCCGCGATTCTCTCGCGTTTGAGTCACAATAATTTTGATCGATTTCGATTCCGTTAAATTCTACTAGCCACCCACTAAAGCCGACTTGGCTGGCGAGAGACCGTCGATAACGTTCACTTGTGATATTCCCGCCGTCCAAGGATCCTCTCGATCTACTCATATCACGGGCGGCCACGGTGGCGGCGGAAGGGGATGACGATGGACTCCCATCCTTCGAGGAACTGCTGTCTGGTGTCGGAGGAATATAAGAGTCGCAAAACACGGGCTCGAGACGAGATGGAAATAAGGAGCAGTCAAAAATGTAATACTGGTTGGATCTCAATGCTACGACCGAACCTCTTGATCGCGAGACCTCTCCCAGCATCAATTACTTCAGCACCGAAACGGGCGGACCGTCCGCAAAAACGATCACGGATCAGCAGCGATCATAGGTCCTCCCAGCGCTATCACCGTTACATCACCGCTTCCCCGCAGCCTAAGGCCCAACGAGTGTCAGCACAGGATGGAGAGGAGGAATAGGGGATTAGAAGGATCGTTGGCAAATGATGCAGGACGGGGCTATGAATAAAACGTGCGTTGGAGGAATACATGGCTGCCCAGAAGCTATGGAGGAAATGCGCAGCGGTTGCTGCAGGATGTTTGAGGCAAATCAGCACGCGCAGATCGGGGTGGGTAACCTTTGGCTGCTTTTGCCGAGGAAGAAGTATGTATATAGGTTCCATAATTGTATCTTACTACTTCCGACCTCCGAGCGCACCGCCTTTACTACCCCGCAATAGTCACGCCTCGTCGAAACGACGCAAATCCTTCACGAAATATTTATGTCACGATCAGAGCCAAAGTCTTAAAATACTATTGCAAAACGTATCGGGTGATCATTCAGCATGGGGAAAAAGAAGAATGACGAATACTACGCGGTGATTCGCGGTTTCTACCTCACTGTTCCAACCATCTTCTCGTCCTGGTAAGCATTCCACGTGCAATGGGACCCTCGTATCCTAAGGTCACTGATCAAGCGCCGCTGCTTCAAGGGAGATGCACACCCTTTGGTCACCGGTTTCCGGAAGCCAGATTTCGGCGGGTTTAAGACTTTAGCGGGCGCTGAAGCATACATGAAGACCACGGGGTGGAGGACTACAAATACGAAATCAAACAAGGGGCTGGGGAAACAACACCAGAGAAAAAGAAAATTGCGTATTACGCGGTAGCGAATGGTCGTACCCCAGGGATTCAGGAATACTACTAGTAGGTCCGGGAATCTATCCACAGGTAGCCCTTTTAACTCATGGACAGCGGGAGCGGTGGTGCGGAGCCAGAGGTGGTGTACTTTTCGGGCGCCTGTCATAAGCATTTTCGAACATTGGCACAGGCAGAAGCCTTCATAGCGGATTGGGTGGAGATGTATGCTTGCGTCGTTAAAGCCAAGATCAAAGAGGAGTTGTTGGATGACTGCCGACCGACGAAAATGAAGGGGACGCCAGTTGGACTTACTTTGAAGACCGAAGGCGGCGGCGCTGACGACGAGCTTACAGACGGCTTGAGCAGGATGAGAATTTAGCAATTCTTGATTGGCTATGTATGATCTACAAAATAACATAAGCTTATCTCTCTTAAGTTCTGCGTTGAAATTTGATTGCGGCCTCAGTCAGGTTGATCGTGTTTACTACCGAAACTATAATCTACATGCTGTCCAGAGGTTTTTCATTGTTTGGCGAAGTCATCTTTTTGTCTATTTACTGTTTGGGAGTTCTCAAGCCACTGTTGAGCCAGGAATCATCTGCCCGAACGCTTCCATCCTCAGTGAAAGGTGATAAGTTCAATGTCGGCTTTGATGGTATATGAGTACAGGGTGCGCTGGAAGGATACATGGCTCTCCAAAGGCGAGATGGGGAACGCACAGGACCTGCTGCGGGACTTTAAAGCTCAAAGTCGAGCGCAAGGTGGACGAAAACATGGCAAGTCCGCCTGCACAAACAAGACCCGGTAAGTATTGGTTGATATGGTTGTCCAGAGAAGTAATGCAAATGGATTTCATTCTGTCTAATGTCAAGCACTCCCAAATTCCTCTTCTCTTGATACGAGTCTTCGCTCTCCGCCCTCGTCGATGGACTCAATGAGCATGTCGGCCCCATACCAGTGTAGTAAAATCAATATAATAGCAAAGCATAAAACGATTTCATAATCTCCTGAGCCATAATTTCGCGGTCGAGATGTAAAATAAACCTTAGTTGCTCTCATTACTTGACGGGGAAATGTTCGGTCTGGATGAAGTTCCCTTTTTCATCGTAGCAACATCCTGAATAGTGGTCTCTTGGATCAGCTTCACTTGGATGCTTGTTATCCCTGGAAAACAATCAGTCTTAGGTCACCCTATGTTAGGGTAAAGTCATCAACCGTGAGACGACTTTGGCAGTACCAGCAGGAAGAGTGGTAGGACTTTCTAAGACAGATTTCCTAAACCCAGGCTCTTGGGAACTTGCGGTTGATTCCGTCCTCTTCCACTTCTGAGTCTGCGTCGCTACCGCTAAAACCACTTGCTTGCCGCCCTTGTTAATGGTAGCTACGTTCACACTCTTAATGATCTGGTTGGAGGACATGATGCACTTGGCGCGTTGCGGGATTGGGAATGGGTTTCGTATATCACAGAGCGTTCAAAGGAAGGTCTTCGAAAAGAGTTATATATTTGCACCAAGCAGTATATTTTTTGAGATGCAAGGGAATGAACGATAGGAGAGAAGGACCAGTGGAGAACTCATACTATTAATACGACTCTTCTCTTCCAAAGAAGTGTCCCCTCGCCTTCGCCGTCAAAAGCTCAAAGCGCGCGCCAATCGAGATATCGAGGTCGATTGGTTCGGATGTTTGGAAGCACGCTAGCGTCACAGCTATTTATACGGGCGTAACGCCTCCGACGCTAGAAAAGCCGCTAACGTTCCCTCTCTCTCGGCTTATCCTTTGGTTTCTCAAACGTAGTTTCAATATGCTTGGTTTTCTTGCCTCACCACGTCGTTCCTCTTCCTGTGGGAAAAATGCGTCCCACCGCACGGTTTCTCCATTCGGCTTCTGCTACGTTATCTGTCGGTCAAAAATTGAGTGGCAAAGCCGGTAGCTACAAGGTTTTGGACCAGCTTCAAAAGGGGAGAGATATATGGACAGCCATGTGAGCCATCACAAACTTTGCTTACTGACTCCATGATCTCACTTGACGTCTGCCCAGTGATGAATACGCTTGTAAAGTGGTTATAAAGGCAGCCCCAAAACAGCGCCTAGACAACGAGCGCAAGGTGCTCGAGGCTGTTCGCGACAACTCCTACGTTCGCCAAATGATCGATAGCACCGAAGATCCGCCTTCTTTGGTGTTGAAGTATCTGGACGAGAACCTGCTAAGAATATCAGGCCAGAAACGACTCGAAGGCTCAGATCTCAAGCTTGTGGCTCGGAATCTTCTTGAAGCACTTGCCGCACTTCACGAGAATGGCTTTGTGCATACGGGTAAAACTTCTGTCTTTCAAGCTTTGGCCTTTTTTCTTCTAACATTCAGGATGGTACAGATGTCAAACCGGATAATGTACTCGTCAATTACGGTGGCGCCTCATCCCGGTTCAGCGAAGTCCAGTTGGGCGACTGTGGTGATGCGTATCGGTTCAACCCCAAGGCAGATCCTTTAGAGGAAGGTCACGTAATTGGTGCAGCAATATTCAGGAGCCCTGAGGCAATGCTAAATCTAAGGTGGGGACCACCAACTGACATATGGTCCCTTGGAACAACAGTTAGTTCTTGGCCTCAGCTACGCTCCTAACATGGTTCTCTGACGAGATCGCGCAGCTCATTAGCGTCATCTTCGGACACCACTGGCACGTCTTCAAACCAAAAGATGTTGAGCCAGATGACGTCAATTATGGCTTTTGGGTCCTCGTCGAACAAGTGAGGCGCTTTGGACCTGTCCCCCTGAGCTACGAGGAAATCGCAAACGAAGACCGCCTTGGGATTCTCACTAGTGTAATCGACTACGTTAATGAGAATCAACTGCAGTTGCCGTTCTCGATGTCTGAAGATGAGGAACTTCTTAAGGAGGATAGGGACTTCATCGTGAAATTGATGAAGTTGGATCCAAGAGACCGGCCGACAGCCATTGACCTCCTACAGGATGAATGGTTCAAGTCGTAAAACAAGATATGGAGTTCGCACAATGCGGCAGTCTCCGGAGCCAATTCTTGCCGCAACCTGGTCTCTGCTGGGTCATGTCTTATTGATGTTGGGCATGGTTGCCAAGGTATTGAGGACTAAGAGGAAACATGGGAACATTGATGAGTTCTTGGACGCTGAACTCTTCAATCGCTGTTTCAAATTGCTTGCGAGAATTGATGCGCAATGTTGGTAGCCAAAGGCTGCTAATATAAGCTTTGCTGTATTTCCTCACGTACATTGTACGTCCTCCCTAGAAATATCTGTAGGATATAAGTAGTTAGACGATCCGCGACAGAATCTGGTTGACGAAGGGCCGCAGAGAAGGAAGGTGAGTAGGGTGTTCGTCTTGCTAAAAGCGTATTGCAGTAGAGGCGGCGGGATGGCAGATGTTTTCTCCGTTCTAGCGCCAGAAGTTTCCATGAAATTTTCACTTTTTGACAGCACCTAATTAACTACTAAGATTGTGGCCGTCAATCCGATCTAAATGTAAGACGCGTTGTTGGCCATCTGGCCAGCACCACTGTAGTCTTTCTGAAATTCCTTGTCAAGGCCAATGACCACCTCCAAGTGCGATCGCGCCAATGGCACCTTTTCCTCCACAGCAAGCGCATGAGCAGTAGTTATCATGTTCTTGATCTAGATTGAGGATCAGCAAAGCTTCACACACGTCGAGTCAGCAACGAACCTGTCGGCCGTTGACTTCTTTCTCTGAGAGCCAGTCGAGGTCAGCAGTTGTGTATTCTGCTGGGCCGCTGGCTGTTGCTACTTTCTTCAGGAAGCTTTCCCATATCGTCTTCCTCGTGGCCAACCCCAGAGATCCGTATTGCAAAGCCACGGAGATCCTGCTCTGGATCGCATCATCGATATCTTTAACACGATTGTTCGTAAGGACCATGATCCCCCGATAGTACTCCAGTGTACGCAAGAACACCGACACAAGGGCGTTATGTTGGTTCACGAAAGAGCGTGACTGAATAAACACGTCGGCTTCATCCAAAAGTAGAATGACCTTCCAGTGATGAGCAAGGCGAAAAATGGTCGTCAATTGCTCCTCAAGCGTCTTTGCGTCCTGACCGAGCTCCCCAGCAGATATCTGAAAAGTCAGAATACCTAGACTGACACGGAAGGGTATAACGTACCGCGTAGAGCGGCCTCTCAAGATATTCGGACAGTCCTTCCACAGTCAAGGTCTTGCCCACTCCGGGCGATCCACTAAATATGTGTCAGTCCAAAGTTGGGGATCGAGCGCCGGATGGCCTACTGCAGAAGTGTTATCAAGCCTTGGCCCTTTCCCTCAACAAAGTCATCGATCACATTGCCCGATGCGCGGGATATATGAGCCTTCGCAAGAGCAGTGATGACCTTCTTCTTCGCTAGGGGAATTACGAGATTGTCGAAAGAAGACGGATTCCAGATAATGGCCTTGATATCGTCGACCTTTTCTTTCGTATAGACTGATAGCGCCTCTAGTATCAGATGAATGTTATTTATTGTGCTTTACCCAGTTATAAGATATCCTACTTCTCCTACTACTTAACCTTCAAACTCTCAACCATAAA
>JAABUO010010533.1_pt1 | contig 10223 bp, 15 predicted proteins | sample 5559291 | NCBI WGS metagenome assembly JAABUO01 (sample SAMN10711878, study PRJNA513372) | rock metagenome | isolation source: Antarctica rocks | place: Antarctica: Victoria Land, Finger Mt sud
GTGCGCACGGTGTACCGCGCCACGTCGGCGGGCGTGGGCGTGGGCACGTCCAGGCCTGCGGGCGCGGGTGAGGCGGAGCGGTGAGCGAGCCCGGCGCGCGCGCGCGTGCCGGCTGAGCTGCTGTCATTCCAGAGCGCTGTATGTTCACGCGGCGGAGCAGGCGTAGCATGCAGTGCTGCCGCGGCTCTCCATCCCTGAGAGGTGATACAGAGCACCATAGCTGCTGAGTGATGTACATGCGCGTCTGGGTACCCTGAGATCATACACGGCCCTAGGTGCAGGGGCCAGACGCGCCTGGCAGGATCATGTTGGGCTTCAGCAGGATGCAGTCCTGCGCGGCCCCCGCCGGCAGCGCTCAGCAGCAGGCGCGGGCCTGGCCGCCCCACGCCTCCGCGGACAGGCCCGGCCTTTGTGCGCGCTCGCAGCCGAGCGCAGCCCTTGCGCATGCACGGACCTTGAGGCACAGCCCTCTGCATGGCCGCCCGGCAACAGCCACGCGCATGCACAGGCACAGGCAGGCGGTTGGGGCGAGTACTTCAAGCGACTGTTGTCATCATGCATCATGCACTTTTATTTATGGGAATGATACCCCTGGGCAGGCGCGGCGCGCGCCAGCATCACGTTGTACTCGTGGAGCAGGCGGAAGACGTGGCTGTACACGCGCTCGGACCAGAAGGCGGTCTCCTCGATCGTGTAGTCGCCCGGGCCCAGCGTCACCTCCGGCTCCACGATGGGCACCAGCCCGTTCTCCTGCCGGCCGCCGCGCCGCACCCCTCAGCGCCCCCCACCGCCCGTCCCTGCCTTCTCCAGAGATGCACCAGATCACGTTCGTCGCTGAAAGCGCTGCGGGTCGCAGCGAGGGCTCTCTGCCGCGGTGCGGCCAGCCCCGACGCGACACAGCTACGGCAGGAGAGGCACCACCACTTGAACACGATTGCAGGGGACTTGCGTGGCGCCCTATCTGCAAGAAGTGCGCCGATGACGCCGCGAGCAAGGGCCGGCCTGCCCCACGGGGGTGCAGCCGCTGCCGCGCCGGCCAGCGGGCGCGCCGGGGGGATCCGCGCACCTGCGCGATCTGCGCGTACCGCGCGAGCCCGTGCGCGTTCTCCAGGATCGCGGTCGTGGACGGCGTGGCCGCGCTGCCGATCTTGATGACCGCGCGCCACCTGCGCGCCCGGGCGCACGCGCGCGCAGGTCAGCGCCCGCGGCGCCGCGGCGCTGCCGCGCGCGCGCGCAGCCGCGGCCACGGCCTGGCGCCGCGTCATGCGCTCGGCGGCCATGTGCTGCTCCGCGTCTGTGCAGACGGCGCGCGGCTCAGGCCAGGCCTCTGCATGGAACACGCGCGCAGGGCCATCGCGCAGCTTGACTCAGACGACGCCCCTGCGCAGTGCAGTTCACCACTGCCCAATTCTATCCTTGCATCACTGCACGCCGCGCTTGGCGGTGGGGTGCACGTGCTCAGCACCAGGGCATGGTCAGGGCCACCCCCTGCGGTGCGACAGGCTGGGGCGCGCTTGGCAAAGCGCGCGCCCTGCTTGTAGTATGCCTTGCAGCGGTCGCCCAGGCCGTCGAGGCCCTGCGTTGCGGTCTCGCCGTCGGTACCGGGGATCACCTGCGCCAGGCGTGTTTAGCAGTTAGGACTTTCATCACCACCTTGTAGCACTTGCAAAGACCCCACAGTGTGTTCATGCTGCCCAGTGCAATGTCCAGGACTTCGGTGTGCAAGACAGCGCATGGTGCAAGCCAAAGCAAACACATGGCGCCGCGCTCGCTTGCGCTCCAGCCCGCCGCGCCTGCAGGCCGGAGTCAACTTTTATGCCAGCGACGATTCCCGCACTCCTCAGCACATCGACGAACGGCTTTCCGGCCGCGGTGGACTGGTACAGCGTCTCCTCAAACATGATGCAGCCGGAGATGGCGTCGCTCAGGCCGGGCGCGGTGTACAGCAGCTCGCGCCAGTCGCGCCGGTTGGTCTCCGTGTTCTCCGCGTCTGCGCGCCGGCCCGGCCCGCAGAGTCAGGTCTGAGCCCAGCCACTCCGCCTGGCAACATGGGTTCCATCGCGCGCCAGTCGCGCCGGTTGGCCTCCGTGTTGTTCTGTCCAGGCGCGGGGGCGGCCCTGACCATCACCTCCCGCGATCGGGGCTTCAGCCCAGCAACATTGAGCACCTGCACATCTGCAACATTGGTGTATGTCTGGTCCTGACCCTGCAATGCGCCTGTGAGCCAGCATGCAGCACCCCATGTCTGGTCCCTAAGCATGCCGTCCAACGCAACTGCAGCGCGTCTCGGCACCTTGAGAGTGCAGATCAGAACAGCGTGCGTGGCAGACCGCATGCCAGCCCATGCACTCTGTGACTCAAGTATGCATGGCTTCAGCCTTCCACAGTGCCGTGGCGCAGGCTGCAGATAGCGCTGCCCACAGCTGCCCATAGATTGCCATCTTGGGGCAGGGTTGCTCGAGTCGGCAGGACGGGGTGCGCCGCACCGACGGTGGCCAGCCGCTTGCCGGTGGTGGCGTTGGACTCGTTTGAGGCGAGGATGCCAAAGCCGCGCCGGCTGATGTACTTGGCCGTCGCGCGCAGCTCCTCAGTGAACGAATTGTTGCCCTCTATGTCCGGCAGGCAGGCCACCCGCGTGGCTGCCCGCCGCGCCCGCGCCACGCCACGGCTGCGACGGACAGCGCGCACCGCCTGCCCGGCCGGCGGCGGCGCCGGCGCGAGCACAGCCCCGCGGCAGGCGCGCAGGCCAGGTGACGGCCGCTGGCAGGCTCCTGCGCCGGTGCACTCGCCATTGTCGGCTATCTGCGGCTCGGCGGGGGAGTGCGCCTATCAAGCGCCCACTGCACTGAGGACAAGGCCGAGCAGCTCTGTGTGCGGAGGCACAACCGCAAACTCGACTCTCTATCACTGCCTGGCATGCAAAGTGAGTCGCAATGCCGGTGCGGCTCACAGCATGGATATACAATGCGCAGTGACACCCACAGTGTCTATGGACTCAGCAAGCCTGACAGGCACTGGGCGTGCGCTACGTGATACGTCTGGGCAATGCGACGTACTGTGTGTGCAGGTGCTTGGTACCAGCCCAGGAAGCAGGCCTTGCGAGGCCATTGCACAGCTTAGATAAAACTCCGGTCACGTTGACGCCAATGCTGCGCGCCACAGGCACTCAGTTCAGCCCGCACAGCAGCGCCTGCCCAGTCAGGCAGCGTGTAGCCGGTATTTGCCCAGTGTACGTCACATAAAACAAAGTGGTCGCCATGCACCCGCACCTGGTGCGCCGCTTGCTGCAGCTGTACACTTAGTAGTGGAGGGCGGGTTGCTGTCCGACAGGAACGCAAGCGTCTACTGTAGTCCAGACTTTAAAGTAATTCGCTGAACGAGGGCCACAGACAAGATAGCGGGTTGTACGGTAGTCATCAGAGGCATCAAGGTGTGTCAATACCACACTTTCCTGGCACAGCCAACGCAGTCTATTGCACGTACTGGGCGCGCATAACTGCTTACATTGCTCAACGCAGTGACACACTGTTGCCAAAATTTTGTTACGCAGCCTGCACTCCGAACAATCAACTCCCTGACGACCACAGCTCCTTTGCTAGAAAAACTGCTATCCTAATGACAAACACGTTGACAGCCAGCGCTACATAAATCACCTGCGCGTGGCAGGACTCACAAACCGTGCGCATGCCCTAGACCTCCTTGAAGTCCTTGGCAAACTCCTCCCAGCTCGCGCCCTCTTTGGGACGAGAGCGCCCTGCGGCGCAAACACGCCCAGCGCTCAGGCTCGCGCCACGCACAGCGCCTCTTGTGGGTGCAGGCACATCTGGGTGACATGCAGTCAGGCGCATATGCCTGCCGCTCCAAGAGCATGATTTGCACAAGGTTGCGCACACCCTTTCACAGGTATGGTTCAAAGCTGGACAACAAGCAGACTCCTTGCGAGGCATCACAAGAACAAGCTGGGCGGCTGAAGGATTGCACGGAACGCGGCACGGGCGCACCAGGCGAACACTGCGCCTCGCGCGCAAACAGGCTGGCGAAGAGCCCGCGCCAGGGCCGGGGCGCTGGCTCGACATATGGCCGGCTATGCGCGAGGCCGTGCGCTGGTTCCAGCTCAACCAGGTGTTCACCTGCAGCAACCAGAGCACCACGTTATGTGCCCGAAGCTTTTGTTTTTGCACACACACAGTGCGCAACGCTGTAGTACTAATGCAGCCTACAAATGTTGACAGGACTGCTGAGATTGTGTGCCAGGGTCGTGCACACATAGCTTTGCGCATTGCGGTGCAGGCGCAGGGCCACGCCAGATCCACACTTGTGAAAGCGCAACACTGCATGATGCAAACCAGCGCGGCAAGGGTGGCAGTAGGCTCACGCCGGCACCACACTGCTCACGCTGCGGCATACGTGACAGTCTGCCAAGCGGAGCAGGCGCTCGCACCAGCGCCCGCTGCGCGCTGCTTGAGCTGCTGCGCATACTGCAGAAACTCCTCGAGCGCCTCGCCGACGCTGGCGTCCAGCGGCGCGCCGCTTGTGCTCGCTGCCAAGTGCCTGCAAAGAGCAGCAGCAGAGGCGTGTCAGGTCCCTTTCGGGCTGCCAGTGCACTCCAGCACCTCGGCACAGGTAGGTCTGGGAAACGAACCGGTCCGTATCGGCCAGCTGACCCACGTTGTGGTCGGCCATTTCCACGGTCTCCATCTCCACCACCTCGGGGCCTCTGCACGCAGCACGGCGGTCAAGCAGAATCCACAGACGTCATGCAGCGAGTGCAGCGGCGGTCTCAGCACGCCCGCACGGCCTCTCTGGGTGCCTGCGACAAGCAGGGCGCCAGGAGCGCGCCTGCCGCAGTCTCGCAGCTTTTTGAGCAGCCGCGTGCACTTGCGCACGGGCCGCCCGCCCTCGCCCTCGCCCTCATACTCCACCCTGCAGATGGTGCTGGTGAAAGTGGAGTAGCTGCACGACGCGGCCTGCTCGCCGTGCGCTGCGCTGTGCGCGGCGCCAGTGTCGCGCTCGCCGCGCTCGCGCCACCCCGTGCTCGTCCAACCCTCCATCTGCGTCGACCCGCGCACCCAGGTCCTAGGTTGGCAAGCCTGGCTGACGCAAGCTCACAGCTGCCCAAACTCTTGCTCCACTTTTGGTGCCTTGATGCCCTTCCATGAGCCAACCCTTGTCCAGCCAGGGCTGAGTAGGCCGCTCTTCCTTTGCTCCCTTTCCTAGGTCAGCTCTGGTCAAGCACTGCTCTGAAGGGGCTGCGGCGCCCGCACGATGGTAACCGGGGTGGCGGGCTGTTGGCGTGTTGCGCCTTGCAGCATGCCGCGCAGGTTGTGCCGAGTGCACGCTGTCGGTGGCAGCCAGCGTGCCTGGGGACGGAGTTGGGATAGCGGCGGCTGGCCGCTGTGGGGCGCAGCCAACATGCAGCAGACGACGCGGGAAGGGTCTGCCGCCGCCCTGCGCGCGCAGAACGCTGCTGCGTGGGCCACCTGGGAGGCGCAGGCCGAGGCGCAGGCAGCCACGCAGCGCGAAGCCGTGCAGCTTGTGCGCGAGACGCTCGCACGTGGCGCGGCACTGGAGGCTGCCGAGGCTGCCGCGGCGCGCCTAGCAAGGCAGGGGCGAGGGCGGGGTGGCTGGGCTGGCTCGCAGGCCGAGGGTGAGGGCGAGGCGAGCCGTGCCAGCGGCCGGAGCAGCGGTGGCAGGCGCGTGGAGGGATGGGGCGCTGCCGGTCGGGACGAGCGGGACGGCGAGCGGCTGGCTGCGCTGCAGGTGCTTCCCCACTGACGCCAACTTGTTATAAGTCAGTATGCGCGCGAAGGCAGTCACAGCTGCAACGCAGTGTTGCCACTGGACACAGAGAGCTGGCACCGGGTCCGACGCGGGCATGTGCGGGGCCGGCCAGGCCCGGGTGCGAGCCGCCGCAGACCGAGGGCGCCAGCACGCGGGGCGCTCGCTCTCCAGCCGAGAGCTGCTTGCGGTGCGCGCTCCCTGGGCCCGGCTTGTCTTGATCTTGAGCTTTGCGTGGACTCAAAAAGCGCGGCCAGGCAGTTGCTGCAAGTAGGATATGGCGCTAGTAGCAACTACTTGCAGCGTATGCGGCCAGTCCGGCTTCTGGGCAGGCTTTCCGCGCCGGCCTGTGCGTGGCGCAGCATTCCGTGAGCGCAGGGCAGTAGAACGCCGACAGGGTGCTGCGCTGCGTGCTGCTGCCTCCTGCTGCTCGCAAGGCACTCGGCCAGGCGCGCGTTGTCGCCCTGAGCAGCCGGCTCTCGTGCGCGTGCAGGGCGGCCACGGTGCAGACCCGCGCGCGCAGCTGTGGCGCAAGGTCTCCGGCCTGGCCGCGCTGGCCGACCAGCTCGCGGCAGCGCGCGGGGCCGCGGATCCCTATGGAGTTGATAAGCGGCGGCGCGCGGCGCGCGGCGGCAGAGCAGCCCAGGACGCGCCTGACGCTACGCCCGCGGCCAGCTCGGCTGCGCGCGCCGCGGGGCCCGCGCGCGCCGCAGCCTGGGAAGACGCGCAGAGTGTGCAGCCGGCCGGCAGCGACGCGCACGCCCGCGATGTGCGCCAACCCGCGGCGGAGGCGTCTGCAGGGAGCGACTGGGAGGCAGCTGGGGCCACGCCCGGCGCGGCCCACGCGAGCCGCGGCTGGGGCGCAGCGCTGCCTGGGCGCAGCGCACGCGCCTCACAGGCGCGGGCCTACCCCTCTGCTGGCGCGAGCAGCGGTGCCAGCGCTAGCTGGGCGCCGGCTGACGCCGCGAGCCGAGCCGGCGCCGGAGGCGCGACGCCGCTCGCCCCACCCGGGGCGGGGCGGGGCGCGCCGCAGGCGGCTGAGGCGGGGCGGGCGCGCCGCGCGACGGCGGCCGTGCTGGGGTGGGGCGGCGCGGGCGGGGGCCCAGGCGCGGCGGGCCTGCCTGGCGTGCGGGAGGCCGCGCGGCGCGGTTATCAGGAGGGGGCCGCTGTGGCGGGTTGGGGCGGGGGGCCTCCGGGCGCGCCAGAGGTCGGCGGCTGGTGGGCGCGGCCCCGGGCTAGTGAGCGCGTGAGCGCAGAGTGACGCCCTGGGGGGGTGCGAGGCGCGTGCCTGCAGTTGCAGCGCGCCGTGTCTCTGTCATCTGGGGTTGCGCCGCAGGCGCTTTGTACTTGAGCGAGGAGGATTGTTCAAGCTGAAGAGCACTGTACAGTGAGAGGCGACTGGACACGAGAGACGTGAGCGGAAACGCTGGTCTAGGTTGTAACCCTAGCCTGCTGTCCATGCTTTGGTCGAAACTCCTTGTTCGCCATACGTCCGGCAGCGCTCTGTGCGCTTGCACAAACAGCCGACTTTGCACGCATAGCCCTTGGCAGTATGAGCAACGTAGTCATACAAAGCTGAGGGTCAGGAGCGCGCTGCGCCCATGGTCGCCATCAGCCTCGAGCACGCCCTGGGCGCCTGGGAGCGCCTGCCGGACGCGCCCGAGGTGCTGAGGCGGGCGGGCCACGCATCCGCGGCCGCGGGCGACACCATCTTTTTTATATGCGGCCGCACGCAGTGCGCCCCGCTCCGTCTGCTCTGCCTCACAGCGGCCGTCCGTGCTGATACGCCGCTCGGGCGTGTGTCTGAGCGAGGCAATGCCCGCGCAGCCCGCCTGCCAACAGAGCGGTGCGTGCTCACGCTGCCGTTGCGGCAGGGACACCTGGCACGCGGACATCACGAGCTTCAACACGGTGACTGCGCGCTGGGACCGGGCGCACGCGCGCGTGCCGTTCGCGCCGCGCGCCTACCACACTGCGACGCTGGTGGGCGACGAGATCGTGGTCGTGGGCGGCTCCGACAAGGACGAGCCCTTCGATGACGTGTGGGCGTACAAGCCGGCGGACGGGCGCTGGCGGCAGGTCTGCGTCAAGTGCGCCCCCCACGGCTGCCGCTCTCCTGCTCCCGACTGGGGCGCTCCCGACGCAGCTCTGTGCCGCAGCTCCAGGCACGGCGGCTCGCACTGCAGGCCCGCCTCTGCAACGTGCGGGCGTATGGAAGAGTCTGCAGCGGCCCGCTGGCAGTGCATTCTGCCCGCTGCTGTATACCACAGCTTCATTGCAGACTTGCTTCGGGAGCTGCCGGGAGCGCGCTCTGTCGTGCTCAAACTTGAGCCCTAACAGTTTTTGCCGCGTCCTATCCCCGTGCGCCATGCGTCAGCCTTTGGTCTGTCCAGCCTGCGTCGCGCGAAGCGCCCAAAGCCTTTAAAAGCAATATGGGTGTAGGCTCCAACTGCGTACAGCACCACGCCGCTGGCCGGTGGTACAGCACACGCCGGGGCGCATGCAGAGCCTGCGCGCTCACCGCACGTGAGCCGCCTGCCTGCCCGGCGCAGGGGCCCGCATATGCTGCTCGCGCGCACGGCGCACGCCGCCGTCGCGCACCCGACCATCCCGGGCGCGCTGCTGCTGTTCGGCGGCTACGGCGGGCCGGACGGCGCGTACCTGAACGACATCGTGCTGCTGCATGTCGATCGGTGCGCGACTTCTGCGCCCGTGCTCTCCTGCGCCCTGTGCGACTCTGGCCTGGGTGGTCCGCTGGTGTGAAGCAGCCAGCTGCGAGTTGCGCACGACAATGTACCTGCGGGCGCGCGCATCAACCAGGGTGGACGCTAACGGCGCCGCTGCATGTCCCCCGCATCGCGTCGCGCGCTGCACTTCACGCCCACGCCCGCGCAGGGCGCAGGGGGCTGGGCGACGGTGCTCCAAGCCGCTCCTGCGGCTTTGCGATAAAGCGTTCAAGCACTGCTGGCACGTGGCAGAGCCTTGACGGTCTGCGGGCCGCGCGCGCAGGCGCGAGGCGCAGGCGCTGCGGCCGGGCGGCGCGCCGCCGCTGCCGCGCGGCTACCACGCGGCGGCGCTGCTGCCGGGCGGCGCCGGCGGCGGCCCGCGCTGCGCGGTGGTCGGCGGCAAGGGCGACCCGCGGAGCGGCGACGCAAGCGACCTGATGCCGCCGCGCGAGCTGCTCGGCCTGTACGACGTACGCGCCAACCGCTGGCTGCCGACTTCGCGCGCCGTGGCCGGCCTGGCGCCCAGCTGCCGCTCCAGCCACAGGCGCGCTCCTGATAAGTGCTACGTCGGGGTAAAGGGAGGGGTGGAATCTGCGAGCGAAGCAGCGGCGCGTAATTCTGCGCAGCGGCCCAGCGTGTGTGGTCATGGAGGTCTGCATGCTTGCTGCGCAGCGCCACCCATCAAAGCTGCGCTGGAGCTGCGGCCTGCGGAGGCTGGGTGCTTTGAGCGCCACGCTCTCAGCGCGGCGCGCCTCGCCTGACGGGCCCCGGCCGCGCCGCGCCGCCAGGGCGGTCGCGGTGGCGGGCGGCATGCTGCTGTACGGCGGCGTGGACGGCCGCCGGCGGCGCCTGGCCGACATGCACTGGCTGGGCCCCGCGGCGGCGGACGCCGCGCGGCTGCAGTGGAGCTGCGTGGACACGCCCGGGCCGCGGCAGCCCTGCGGTGCGCACTCCGACAGACTCTGACGTGATCTGTCCTGTCGGCATACCCGGCGCGTGCTGCCGTGGCCTGGGCGACCACCCCGGAGGAGGCTGAAGACTCGAGCGCTGCTGGGCGTCTCCCGATCTGCTAGTGGGCTCAGGCCATGCATGTGCTCTGCTGGCACTGAGCTCTCCCCGCTGTCTGCCGGCACCGTGCTCTCCTGCTGTCTGAGGGGGTCATGCGCTGTTGGCGCGCGGCCCCCGCGCCGCGAAGCGCTCAGCGCGATTGATTTGACCCTAACCCTAACCTCAGCGCGGAGCGGCGCAGGACGCGCGGCCTTCAGCCTGGACGTCGTCGGTTCGGCGCTCTACCTGGCGGGCGGCTACAGCAACGCCAAGATGTATGCCGCGGACATGTGGGTGCTGCGCATGCCCGCGCACGCGGCCGAGGTGCGCCCCCCACGGTCCATGGTTCGCGCGTGCCTGCTGTATGCGCGGAGTATGGAGAGCATTGCGGTGGGCTGATGCTACGACCACGGGGTGCAGCAACAGTGCCTGCGTACCACACGGGTCGCAGGGAGCAGCTCGCTTCGCAATGGTGACAAAACAGCGTCATGTGACTGGTGTGGGTGGGCGCAGGCGTCCTTGGACACGTCGCCGCCGCTGGGCGACGCGCCTGCGGCAGCCGTGACCTCCCCACGCGGCGAGGCGTCGCAGTGGCGCAGCGGAAAGCGCGCCCGCGGCGCCGCGCCGGCGCCCGCGCCGGCGCCCAAGCGGCGCGCTGCGGCCGCGCCCGTG
>JAABUO010010534.1_pt1 | contig 10222 bp, 15 predicted proteins | sample 5559291 | NCBI WGS metagenome assembly JAABUO01 (sample SAMN10711878, study PRJNA513372) | rock metagenome | isolation source: Antarctica rocks | place: Antarctica: Victoria Land, Finger Mt sud
CGCCCCGCCCCCTGGTCAGTTGCAATTGGTCTCTGCCTCAACAGCAGGTTGGTTCAGTTGGATTGTCTTTGCTCCAGCACCTCACCTATGCTGCTTTCAGCTTTTGTGCATGATAATAGTGTTGACAGTCATATGCATAGGTGTGCTGGCCACGCTTTGCTAGTTATCTACTGGGCGTGCCATATGGCATGCATGCTTTGCAAGAGACGGTCATCTTTTGTGTCACTCAGATGGCCATGCAGTCCAAAGCATCTGCTGCTCATGTTACCTCGACTGCCACGACATAACACATGTCTCCAAAGTGCATAACTTTACAGCGGTCCAGCCAAAAGTCAACATGTGCTTGTCACCTTCTAAGATGACTCATTGCAGGCGGCGCTGACAAGTTACCTGGCAGTCGCTCTCATAACATAGTCCATATCCTGGCATTATGTTGGGTCCACAGCGTCATTGGCTGGGGATTCTTCATCCTGCAAAGCTGGATCCCCACCTACCTGAATCATTTGGGCATGACTGACCTGAAGACAGTTGGCTTGCTTAGTGCGCTGCCCTGGCTGGTGAGTCACACTCCTACTCTCAGCCCTGTTGGCTGGTATCATTGCTGCTCTCTCCCATCATTGCCTATTGTTGCCCATTGCTGCCCTCCCCCATCGTTGCCTATTGGTGCCCATTGTTGCCCTCTCCCCTGACGGGTTGCAGCCTGCTTTGATGAAACATGCCATCATTGGCTGTATCTCGTTGTCCTACCACCCCCTGAGCAGCCTGCTGTCTTTCCTTGCAGCTATAGCCTAAGTGATGTGTTAGCTTTGGGTTTGCGTGCTCACTTTGTCCCCTCTTGCGTGTTCTCTTTCCCTTCAGCTTTCCCCTTCGTGCCTATCCCACACCCCGACCCTCCCTATTGGAGCATTGCTGGCTGGCAGAGTGGCTGAGCATCTGCATGATCAGAAGGAGCATTGTGGCCGACTGCTGACTCTTCTCTGTCTGCTGTGTGTCATTCTTTGCACATCCATTGCTTCTCTCAGAGAAGTTCTCTGACCAGTCTTGTGTGCTGCAGGGCACAGCCATTGCAGCAGTGCTGGCTGGCAAACTAGCCGGCCACTTGCGCGACCAGAAGGGCTGGAATGCCTTACGGGTCAGAACTTTCTGCCAAGATGTTGCTACTCTTGGTAGGGTTTTGGACCACATGCAGCTCCAGGAGGACCTGCCCTGTAATCTTGTGGTTGTTATTAGGATGATGACCATTGTTACTGCAGTGATTATCAATGCTTTGTGCTCTGGGGAGCTTGGGACAAGGGAGGGGGGAAAGGGGGGAGCTTGGTCTGCCCATTTTGCATTCACAATTCCAAACCAGTCATGCTTGTTGGGTCTGAGCAAAGCTGCCATGACTCACATAAAAGTTGACTGTGTCATGCCAGCAACCCGCTTGGACCTTTCAGCAAGATAGGCGACAAGTCTCATGTCTCATTATAACGATCATGACACTCTTAAAATTTGCTTTTGGTGGCTTCACCTGGTGAGTCTGTCTGCAGGTCCAGCAGTGAGCTTAGTGCCATTGATCATTTCCTCCCAGGGCTCTAGTGTGGCAACAGCAGTCCTGTGCCTGACCGGCACCCTGTCCTTACAAGCCTTCTGCTATGCTGGCTTCCATGCCTATGTTCAGGTGAGTGCCACCACATACTGCCCGTCATCACTGTATAACAGGTTACTCTGAGCTTGTAGAAAGGATGGTCTACAGACAACATTAGCAACAGAGTCTTGCGGACTTCCACACTGAAACTGCCATTGTGTGAAAAGTTGCAAAGGATGCCTGACCTTTGAGCCTGTTGTGTGCTTCCAACAGTCATGGAAGGTGTCAGGCTGTATGCTTCCCTGCAGAACTTGTGAATCGTTTGCCTGTGTGGTTGCGGGGTCTCCTTTATGGCAAGGACAAGCTGCAGTACTATTTTCTGTATTGGACAAGAGCAAACTCTTCTACACACCTTTTGCCCTTGTATCAGCTGTGTCTGTTCGGTTTCATTGTTGTTTTTAGCTTGCGGCAAGCCAAGTCATATCTAGCCTCGCTGCATGCTGAGAAAGCTGAAACCAGCATCATGGTGTAGGCGGCCACTCAGGAATAGGAGGTGCAGACTGTCTGCTGGTGCAACATAGCACTGTCTGCTTTAGCTCCTCTGGCTGTGCGCAATTGAGCATTGCGGCCCAACATCACAGTGGCATCAAATTGCATGAGAGGTTGTACTAATTTGAAGTGTGATTGTGTACGTTTAGCAACATACTTGGGTACACTTGCTGTGAAGTGGCTCAGATGTATTACTGTGTTACTGTGTAACATGTAAGTATTGCGCTGCAGGATGTTGCCCCTCAAGATGCTGGCAAGCTGCTTGGCATCACCAACACATGTGGCACTATGGTTGGCATTCTTGGCAACATTGTGACAGGCAATATCGCTGCATCTCAAGGAGGTTATCCAGTAGTGTTTGCTCTTATCAGTGGAGGCTACCTCAGTTCGTTTGTTGTATGGCGAATTTGGGTGAATGGCCACAGCATTGTACTGGGCAAGCAGCAGCTGGTGAAGTGACCATTGCAGCTGGTTTCTCACAGCATGTGGTTAACTTAATGGCTGCCATGGCCGCACTCAATAGAATTTCACTTTTGGCGAGCAAGGTCTAAATGCATGAGATAATCACTGAAAAGTGTCTGCTACGTTATTGTCTTTCAACAGAGAGGTACAGTGTATGCAGACCCATGGCCATCTGGTCCTGATACTGCACAAACGTGTGCTGTAGCTAGGTCAAGGCAATTTTGTCAACAACAAAGTCAATTTCAAGGACAATAAGCAAGTCATGCAGCGCAATCCAAAAACTACATAGACAATGTCGGAGAGAACAACTGAACGTGCACAGTTGAACCGATGCAAACCGGTGCATTCAACGTGTGAATCCTCCTACATCAGTAAAGGTACAGGACAAAACCAATGCAAACCGGTGCATTCAATGTGTGAATCCTCCTACATCAGTAAAGGTACAGAACAAAGATGTTGCCATTCAAATTGGTACTGTAGGCCCTTAAGAAATTGTCAAGAGCATTCTACCTGCAACGTCTGGCGTAAAAGCAGTGAGTCTCTTTGTAACCCACAGCAAGTATGTGTTACAGCATTCTGCAGGCGCTTCCATTTAACCGCATAGAGATGCAGACTACAATCCTGTCTTGACCATGGTTTGTCCACATTTGCATCACTGATGCTGCATGATCATGAGCCTTGGCCAGTGTGTGATTTTCAAGATGGGCATGCAAATGGAAGACAGCCTGCTAGATGAAGTTTCTGCCTTTATTTGCTGGCCTCAGACTTTCGACAAGAAGCCATAAGGAGAAGGGGAAGAGACAACAACCCAGTCCACAGGCCAGGTATGTTATAAGCCTGGCCCACACAGACTGTGTGCAAAATCCATGATAGTCAAGACTGAACTTTTTGAAGACTGGGTACACAAAGTAGTATGTCTAAGCATCAGGAGTATGGGGTCGTACTTTTCATCTATGATAATTGCTACTGCAAGTGAAGGCAACGGCTGGAACATCAAGCGCTTAAGAACAAAGAGCCGGTGAGGCTGAAGAATGCTATTCGCAGCAGCTCACGTGCTTCATTGTGCTTCGGGACAATCTTGCATCGACAATTACAAGATACTTACGGCCTGCACCTGCTTTTGGCTGGCACATACGATCCGAGTTCGGCTCTAGCAGTATCGACTGAGTCAGCCAATCTGCAGTTGAGCTGTCTGAGGGGTTTTGCACGCCTTGTAAAGATTTAGCGGCATCAGCTGCTTCATGAAGCAAATTCTGCTGAGTCCAGTAGCTCTGATGCCGATATAGCAGATCTCAGAAAGTCAACAGAGAATCTCAAGCTGTCACTCAAACACGTTTACCGAATATGTACGGTTACGCTCAATGACGGTAGTCGTTTAAGTCAGGGTTCACTAGATGCTGACACGAAACTTGCAGCGCCATACTTGATCAGTTGCGCACATGCTGCAGCTTGATGGTGCAAGTTGTTGAGTAAAGTAGTGGTCTCGCTTTGCTTGACTCGACAGCTAGTCAAGAACGTCAAGTGCTGTATTCTGTCAGGCTAGTTGAACGCTTCGTGCAATGTCAAAGCGGAGGCAAAGCTGTTCAGGCGACGACCTGCAAACTGGATTTCAGTGTAGCAAAAAAGCAAGATCACAAGCCTCAGCTGTTGGGCAGGAGCCTGCTGAGCCCAATAGTGACGAGAGCCACCGTACTGAGCAGCTTCTGCACAGGGACTCCGTTACGCCTCCTCAGAGACGACCTGTGAGGAAGCGCAGGGCAAACCAGACAAAAGCTGCCATCAGAGGCTCCAGCAAGGCCGCTCCGCCTCCGTTAATATTCTGTCCAACGCAAACCACCAGCGAGGAGGAGTCAGACATACTGCACTACAATCCTGACACAGCCTTGTACTATCCGGGCACGGACCTGGTGATCGATGGCTGGTTCCAACCCTGCAGGTGCATGCAATGTGCTCAATACAATTCATCTTTGTAGCTTCCCATAGGGCCCACTCGTTGTGTTTATAGGATCAGGGCAGATGCTCAGGTTGTGAACGCTGCAGGGGTTGTGGTGCTTTCACGGCTGGACGCTTGACTGCAGCTAGCAGGGTCGCACCCGTATGTCAAAGGTACATTGCTGTGCTGTGCAGCAGCACAGCTCAGATAATTGTTTCTCTGGTTCGTGACATATAGCAATACCAACAAGCTCATGCATGGTGGTGATGCTGTAGGTGTCAGGAGAAGCTCAGCAAAGCAGTGCAAGGTGTTCCTCCCTACGAAAATGCAACGGCTCATGAAGGCTGCATTGATTACTTCTATGGCTGGTTGAAAATCAAAGTACCATTGAAGAGACAGCAGACTGCAGCTGATCGTCTGGTTGTGCAGCATGATCTGATTGTCAGGATGTCAGAGCACTGGGTGAGCTGTCGGGAAGAGGCTCGAGCTCAAAATTGCCGAATTCCCTGTGCTTAAGCGGCGCCCTATATACAACTGATCAATGAGTCATGGTGACTGAAGACAACTGCCGACCATTACCAAACTGCCATGTATATCTATGCTGGGGAAGTTGACTTTCGACCAACATGTACATATTTTTCAGAGCTTTGACACTGCTTTTGACTTCAGTGTACTGTTGCTTTCTTATCAAGTTGATGGCTGTATTGATGCAATGTGATAAGTGCACTGCATCAAACACCCTGTAGAATAAAGCCAGTTGGGCTGCAGCATAGCAATGCATACACTGACAATACAGCTGATATGCTGGCTTCAGATGCTAATTGACCTGTGCTTAGTGGACGCAAAGACCCCTCAACATTTTCTTGATTTGCTGGCCTTCCTTATTCTCTAGCTTGTAAAACCATGTCAAGGCATTGCTGAAGGATGCTTTCCTTGATAGATACACGTTGCCAAGGATCTGCAGAGCTTGATGACATGCCTGAATCATGGAGACGTTGTGGCACAGTACTACTACGGTATGCAATCATGCAGAATTGTGTCAGGCTGCGCCATGCATTGAGGTGCATCTCAGAGGCTATGCTGACAGTCATGGTAATTAGAAGCGCTGACTTGAAAGCTGCTGAGCAGAATTCGTAGCATCTTTTGATGTAGGTCAGGTCAGGGCTGACAGTCCTGACGGCTGGCCACGAGCGCAAGCACAACACATGTAGAGCTGATATCGGAGGATGTGTCAGTGGTTGTGTCTATATCAGAAGACATGCTGTAGCTCCTGCTACAGTATTCATGCAATTTAAGAACCTTTTTCAGTGTTGATGTGATACATCAGAAAGTCTTGATACAGAGGAATTACTGGAATGCTGTCCCATGCCATCTACAGTCCAAGCTGGCAACTCTAATGCTTATGTGTGCCAAGCAACAAATCATGTAGATAGTGTCAGGCAAGCACGCCCGCTAAGGGGGTGCATTCCACAAGCAATGACCATATGCAGCAATCACCCTTCAGACAGGCATCCATATACTAAATGCATTGCAGTAGATCTGCCAGTCATGTTGACGGTTGCGAGGTCTACTTAAAAGTGGAATATCTGTGCAGCAACTGCAGCATTGCAACTGTGCCTCTGAACACACAATAGGCACACTGACAGGCACACTGGAAGCAGCCAAAAACAGCAGCAAACTTGATGATCAGTCATGACAAGAATGCTGATCAACACCTCTCGCAGACAGACCACTTGAGCTTTGCCTGGCAAGCATCGTGGACCTCTGACTTGACACAAGGCTACCCTACACAAACGTGCTATCAAACCTCAAACTAGGTGCCAACCTGGCACAACCCTCAGAAACAAAGTTGTTGCAGACAAATCGTGCACTGAAACCTGACAGCACACAGCCTTCTGAACAAACACACCCAGAAAGGAGAGCTGAACCCCATTCCTTACAACATCATCGTCGCCATCTTGCAACAGGAGCAGTGTATGCTGCTGGATCACCATAACCATCGGCTCTGTCAAACCTATCATACTGCGGACCATGTATCTTCTCGCTGCCAGGATAGTGTCTGTTGCCGGTGGCTCTGGGTGTGACATAGTCATCCCGGCCCCCTCGGGTCCTGTCATGCAGGGCATTCACTCTAGAGGCATACCCATTGCCAACCGCCATGCTGGCACCTGCATAATGAAGACATAAGAGAAGGGAAGAGAAGAGAAGGGAAGGTGCGCAGAGCTACTACACGGGAATGCACCCTATATTCTAAGTGTCTGGTTGCTGCATGTATCTACAAGCACTAAAGGCAACTCAGCCAAGGCGTTTTGAAACACCAAGCAAGCAAGCCTTACAAATGACCAAGCAGACACAAACACAGACACACCCAGTAAGTCTGGCGTTACGGTACAGACAGGCAAACTCACCAGTGTGGACACCAGCGTAAGCGCCTCCATTGGAGAACCTGTCATAGCCCCCGGCAGGGCCTGCCCTAGCAGACCACCGGTCTTGCATCCTTCCTGCGCCATACTGACTGGCCTGCCCATACCCACCTTGTCTGCCCTCAAACTGTCGCTCCATGTTCACCTGTCACATTCAAACAAAGTTTGATTCTGCTGCATGATTCACTGTACACGCCCGCAATCTGCAGCTGCCCCCTTGCAGGGCCTCAGCGTGCTCATGTGACACATATGCACGGACAGCTGCATGTGCATGGGCAGCCTGTGTGAGAAATTGGCTTCGAACAAACACAGGTTAACATGCTGACCATCTGTGAGATGCACAACGAGGTGCATGCTGAGATTGGGTGCTACTGTGCTAAGATCTGATCATGTTCTGGTTAAAATCAGAGTTAGCTCACAGAAAGCTGCACAAAACCTGCCTGCTGTGTCACATTGCGGTGTGCCTTGCACTGACACAAATCAGGTGCAAAGCTGGTGTAGGTGCCGTCATAAAGGACATTCAAGACGGTTCTTGCCAGAGAACTAGCTTACCGTGGCATACCTATCATTGTGTTCTTCTTATGAGGTACGTGTTTGTGGTTGCACATCTGCTGATATCAGCCTTAGCGGGCAACTAGATGACATGTCCCAAATCTGATTTTGCGCAACAGCCCAAAATGGTTAACAGATCGCCATGCAAGATCCTGCAGATGAAGAAGGCTGTGCATGTGACTGCATGCAAGAAAGCACAGAGAGGCTTGCCTTCTGAGGCTTAGTCATCCGACAGTCAACAGCCATATGCCCTGCGTCCCCACAATTATGACATGAGGGCTCTGGGGGCTCTTGAGGCCCCTCTTTGCAGCACAAGTGCCCCATGCGGTTGCAGGTGTAACAGCGTACAAGAGCTAAGTCAGCACTTAGGTATGGCTCTGAACAACCACCCTCTGCTCTGCAGCAGCACACAACTAGGATGAGTGCGAAAGGATCAATCAAAAGGCATTTGTGTGCAGTACTAAGCATGCTTTGGCTAAGATTGCAGTTGTGCATGTCTAGGTGGCCTCTGCTGTCATTACGCCTGTTCCAGCAGATGTGGACAATCATTGCAGTCATTAAAAGAATCAGAAAAAGCCATGATGTGCTGAAAGGTCTAGGCAAATTGCCAGTTCTGCTGGTAACATTATCAACATTGACACCACCTGCGTGCTCTGAGGCTATCCAAGAAACGGTTTGTGAATAGCCCCAGATCTGGGCTTTGGTGCATGCCATTGTCAGTGATGCCAGCTACAACACCTGAGAAGAGGAAGTACCTGAGGTAGTCTTGTGTGCCAGCAGCTGCGCATGAGCTCTTACCACAGCGAAGGCAAACCTTTCTGGTGTCATCTACAGCCATTCCTGCATTGGGGCATTCCCTGGCAATGTGCCCTCGCTTCTGGCACTTATAGCACAGCACTGCATGCACAGCACGCATGTGCCTTATGTCATGCTGGAGGGTTGTGCAACAGCACAGCACATTTTCAAGCTTTCAGCTACTGCAGTCACAATGCTGCTGGACTTCTCACATTCACAGCCATGAGCAAGGGATACACAAGCAAGAGGATGCGTGCCTTGCAGTGAGGGCTTGGACAAGCCAGCCACATTGCAGCCTGTAAGTCTGTAAGTACAAAGTAAAATGGTGAATGCTCACACGCACATTGTTGCTACAGGCATTCACACATGTCTCACTCTCACAGCTGACTTGAGTGAGGATGCGGGTGGCAGTGGACTTACAGCTGGGACAATGAGATTTGTTATGGCCATACTGTGCACAAAGGGCACAGGGCAGCTCTTTCCGCTGGTTTGTACAGTCCTTTGCCTTGTGGCCTCTTAGCCCACAATAAAAGCATACCGGACCCAGCTCTTGCACATTTGCATCAAAGTACCTGCGCAGGGCTGGGACAAACATTAAATCAACCATGGAGCTGTCAGGACCTGCATCATGATGATTTGCACATGCATTGCACCACATGTTTTTGCACGCATGAATTGGGACTTGGGCAAAATGAAGTGCTTTGCGCCGTCTGGAAGCCCTCAGCTGCAGGGCTGTCTGTTGCAGTGAATTAATCACCTGTCTTGACAGCTGCTGTCGGTGTCTGTGTTTGATCACATGGCTGCAGAAAGCTGACCTCCGTTGAGGGGCTTTAGAACTGCATGCTGCAAGTAGAAGACTTGCCTGCCACCACGAAGCAGCCGTTGGACTTCAGGATTCCGCGTTTGAGCTCCTTCTTCCACGACTGTCACGCCAATTGGAGCAACTAACGCCGGTTTGCCAGCACCAGAGGCAATAGAGGTTTTGTTCTCAGCCTGTTCCCTATCGCTGTCGTGTGAAGCTTCGTCCGAGGACGAGGAATGTAATGAGATCACATCAGCGTCCGGAGGTGTAGGATCGCGTTTCCTTTTGCCACTCTTGACGTTCACATTGGATCGAGGTGGATGTGTGGGAGTTCGGTTTCTGTAGATCGCTTGCTGGATGACTGCATCAACGGGGTGGATGTCTTGAGAAGTCTCGGAATCACTGTCGAGCGATATGGGGGATCTCTCGTCACCAGTGCTCATCTCAAACCACACCCGCCAGCAGCAACGTCGCTTGTAGCACCTCGTGCACGTTGTGCAAATGTCAGCTATACAGTCGGCTGCAGCAGTGGCAGTGGACTGTCGCAAGTTTGTACCTGGAACAATTCACACCTGACAACAGAATAAACACGTCTGTGACTAGCGCGACTTATGCACAATTTTGTACGTGTGTGTTCAAACGTTTGCGCTCAACAGTCTTGCAGCTCGTTCTCATTCTTCTAGGTTAGCGAAGTGGTACCTGCAGATTAGCTCAGGTTACAATTTCGATTCGATAAATTGTACTGAAATCCTCCAGGACAAACGGGAACGATGGACATCATGATGGAGACCCCTCTAGCAGAACACCTCGCGAAGCAGCTGTGTCTGACTGCTTCACTGATCAGAATCGCAATGCATCTTGTGCTGTTTGGACGTCCAAAAGACAGCATGAGCCTCAGGATACTTTTGTACGGCAGCAAAGGCGCACCTGTCATGCAGACCGTGAACCATGCATACATGTATATACCATGGCAGGAAACAATTGGACTCACCATTAGTAGTATTGTTACATATTTATCATGTGTCTACAGGCTTCACAAACATCATGCCTCTACATCTTCACAAACATCATGCCTCTACATGGCTTCCCTTACTGGTCTGTGAACAAGGCCCTCGTGCTACAACAGAGCGTGGAAACTA
>JAABUO010010535.1_pt1 | contig 10222 bp, 14 predicted proteins | sample 5559291 | NCBI WGS metagenome assembly JAABUO01 (sample SAMN10711878, study PRJNA513372) | rock metagenome | isolation source: Antarctica rocks | place: Antarctica: Victoria Land, Finger Mt sud
GAGGTTTGCCCAGGTTACCAACCCCCCCATTGACCCCCTGAGGGAGGGTCTGGTCATGAGCATGACCATGCGCCTTGGCAAGAGAGGCAACTTGCTGCAGCCTGGACCGGACGCCTACTCACAGGTGTGCGCATGATTAAAGCATGAGGCAAAACTGCAAACTGCCAGCATTTCTGTGGACACACTGATCTTGTAAGCAGGAGCTGTGTGCGTTGAATTGTGCCTTCTGTGCTCTTGACAGGTTCTTACCCAATCCAGGCATGAGTGAAAGGCTTTTGGTATGGTTGGACAGGGAAAGAGCTCATGCAATTGATGCCTACGTATGCTACCAGTTGTCTGTGCTCATCCTGCGTGCTAAACCATCAACATGTTGGCAGAGCTGAGATCAAGAGTGTGACCACAGGTTTCTATGCTCGCATTGTGCTGATGCCCTGCTCACAACTTTACAGGTGTTGTTGAAATCACCCATGCTGTTGGAGAGCGAGTTGAAGGCCATCACTTCCCAGGCCGGCTTGATGAACGAGACCTTCAACCTGCACTACGAGTCTGGCAAGCCAGGAGCCCTCAAGGCCGCTGTGGATGCCCTATGCAAGGGTGTGGAGGCCGCTGTCAGGAATGGCTGTGAGGTGAAGCCCTGCTCACAGACTCACTGACTCGCAGTGGTACATGACCATGTGACTACATGGCATTTACAGCTGAAACTTCTTGACATGTCGAGTCTCAGGCCTTGCAAGGCCATCCTGACGCACGATCAAGGCACAGCCTTGAGAGTGGCATAGCTGCAGTTTGCCCTGTTGCCAGCACATCAAAATTTGCTTGCAGCGTCTTTTTGAGCTGGCAGCACTTACGCCTATCATGTTGCATCTCACGCATGGGGTCCACCTTCAGCTTTGAGGTCCTCCCAAGAGCCGCAGGTCCTGACTTGTAAAGCAGCCACACAACATCCAACGTCAAGCAATGGACATGCAGAGGCAGATGAGCGCATACATGTATCTTTGCTTTGCGCAGTTGGTGGTGCTTTCAGACAGGATCAGTGAGGAGGAGATGGACATCAAGCAGCCCCCTATTCCTACCCTGCTGGCGGTGGGATCTGTGCACCACCACCTCATCAGGTCAGCCTGCCAGTGCCATCCCCCTTAGTAAACCTCACAAATCTTTCTGCACCCTACACACTGCACTGTGCTTTCAATGGTCCCTGAGCTTCTGCTCACACACAATCCCTCTTAGTACCCTTTCAGAGATGATTGTTATAGATCTTGTTGCTGGGGTTTGTTCGCATTTAAGATGGTTTCTGTTGTAGCCTGCAAGCTTCAGTGTTTGCATTTTGCTTCAGAAGCACAGTTGCATCCTGTGTTAGGAGTCTTCTCCCTTTGTTCAGTGTCCTGCAGCCGGCCAGAGGGCATGCACATTGGCTGCTGTAAGCCTGTGCTTTGTCCAATCCTGCAAAGCCTCTTGTTCTACTGGAACCCCTCAGCTTGATTTCTTGGCTAGTACCTCTGCATCCATTCTCTTTTGCTTGGGATGCGTGCAGAGCGGGGCTGAGAACAGAAACCTCCATTGTAGCAGAGACTGCGCAGTCTTTCTCCACTCATCACACAGCAGTGCTGATTGGGTATGGGGCCCATGCAGTCTGCCCCTACCTGGCCCTTGAAACCTGCCGCCAGTGGCGTATGACACCAAGGTATGTTCACATTTTCCATTTCGTTGAACTTGCACGCCAGAAGTACTTTGTGCAGCAGTTTAGCGATTGTGTGGGGTGTGGAGTCAGTTGTGGCTCGCCAGACATCCTGGCTTGAAGGCATGGTGAATGTGACGTTCCACAAACCAGGCTGATGTGAGTACTGCTGGGAAAAACAGCCCGAATTTGAGCCAAACAGTGATATAACTGATGTGTGACGCCTAACTGTTGACACCCAATGCTGGATCATTTGGAAAGCCGCTTGCAGGAAACAATGCTTGCGAGACACGGCATGTTACGATTCCTTGCCCAGAGTTCAAGTATGGTATTTAATCTATAATGTTCCATGCCAATTTCTGTCTTGTGCAGCCTTGCTGCCAAATTTCACTTATTTCCCTGTCTCATTGCATCCGAGCTGTCCGCTGTGACACCCAACAAGCCTTTGTTGCTGGCTCACAGGACGGCGTCCCTCATCAAGTCAGGCAAGCTGGCAGACATCAGCGTTGAAGACACGCAGAGGAACTACAAGAAGGCACTCGAGAAGGGCGTGCTCAAGATCCTTTCCAAGATGGGCATCAGTCTGCTATCTTGCTACCACGGCGCTCAGATCTTTGAGATCTACGGGTTGGGCGACGACATCGTGGACACTGCCTTCAGAGGCTCTGTGAGCCGCATTGGTGGCCTGTCGTTTGATGACTTGCAGAAGGAGGTGGAGTCGTTCTGGATCAAGGTGAGCATATGCTGCATGGTGCATGCTACGCATTGTGGGTGTACATGCTATGTAGTTCGTGCTGTGCATGTATGAGTGCATACTATGTGTTGTGTGAGCGCACGTTACGCATCATGTATGTGCATGCTATGTATTGTGTGAGTGCATGCTATGCGCTGTGTGAGCGCACGCTACGCATCATGTATGCACATGCTATGCATTGTGTGAGTGCATGCTGTGCGTTGTGTGAGCATATGTACGTGCATGCTATGCACACGCACTGAGCACACACTCTCTCCATTTACTTCATACAGCAGAGCGAGCCATTGTAGATGCACATATGCTCATATCTGGAGTCTGCCATACATTCAGCTGCTGCATCAAGCTACCACAAGTGATCTGATGTTGATGTTGTTCTGAACAGAACGTAAGTGATCTCGGTAGTGTCTTACATGAAGCAGACCAACTCATGCTGTAGAGGGTGGCACTCCACAGACTGGCCTTCGTCAGCAAACCCATTCACATTCAGCACGTGAGTTTGTCACATGTTGACCATGTCCATCCATGTAGGCCAATAGAGGGTGCTGTGGCACAGTTTGTTGTATGCATTTGCTATATGGGTTTGCTATATGGGTTTGCTGCTACTTACATGATAGGTGTGCCACAGGGGTTCCCCAGCAAGGACATGACCAAGTTGGAGGACTATGGCTTTGTGGCCAGCAGGCCTCGTGGAGAGTACCATGCAAACAACCAGCAGATGGCCAAGCTGCTGCACAAGGCCATTGGCCTGGGTGGCAAGAAAGCAGCCCCAATGGTAAGCCAACCCACTTTGTGCATCGATATGCTCTCTCATCATGGGAAAGCATGCAAGCTTTGCCAAATCACAGCAATGTGTAAGTGCACTAACCTGGCAAGTCTTGCGCAAGCTCCAGCAGGGCAATGCTGCACCTCTGCTGTTGATGCTGTTCATGCTGGAGACCAGCCAAACATGGCAGTGACTGCAGGCAGATGATTGCATCAACAGCATGCCTTCACCACTTCAGCTTCTATAGTCTCAGGAGTTAATCTCCTGTGTCTTGTCTCCACTCCAAGTCTTGTCAAGTCAAAGAACAGATCGAAGAGAGCTTGAAAACTGCTGCCCATGTCTGTGCAGGAAGCTTATCAGGCGTATGAGAACCACCAGAACAATGCGCCTGTGGCAGTGCTGAGGGATGCTCTTCGGTTGGAGCCTGTCGGCCCCGAGATTGACCTGGACGAGGTGGAACCTGCAGAGAACATCATGAAGCGCTTCTGCACAGGCGGCATGTCCCTGGGTGCCATTTCCAGGGAGACCCATGAGACCATCTCCATTGCCATGAACCGCATCAATGGTAAGGCATCTTCTACAGCTGGTGAACACATGAGACAGACTGCATTGCCATGAATTGCATCAATGGTAAGGCATCCTCTGCAGCTGGTGAACACATGAGACAGACTGCATTGCCATGAATTGCATTGATCATAAAACTCTGTACAGACGCTGCCCAGACAGAGGACCTCGGAGACCGTTTTCATTGCCATAAACTGCATCAATGGTAAGACATGCTTCACAGCCAGCAAACCCATGAGACCATTTCCATTGCTATGAACCACATCAACAGTAAAATACGCTTTACAGCCAGCAACCCATGAGGCCATCTCAATTGCCATGAACCGTATCAGCGATTCAAGACACACTCTACAGCCAGCAAACTCGTGAGACCATCTCCATTGCAATGAACTGCATCAATGGTAAGATGCGCTTCACAGCCAGCACACCAGCCAGAGTCAGCATGTTTGCTGACATGGCCAGCATGCATGCAAACCAATCAGCTGTAGTTGCATCCCTTCCCTGCCATGCGTTAGACATTTGTGTTGGCACACACCAGTCAGGATGCTGACATGGCTTGGGTCTGCCATTGCACATGTCTGGCACATAGCAGAAAAGGGACATCACTGCAGCTGACCCGCTTGCATGCATCCATCTGCATTGTAGGCACCAGGTACATGTGACTCGTGTACCATCATTGCCAGGAGTCAAGTCGCAGATAGAAGCACACCCTAGTGTGTGCCCCAGAGCTGCTGGACCTTGCAGTTGAGCTAATTGTTGCTGAACGACAGAAGTGATGCAAGGCTTGCCCATTTGAGCATGGCTTTGGCCAGGCCTCACACATGCATGCAAGCACGCACGCACGCACACACACTGGCCATGCCCTAGTGGCCATGCCCTGGTGGCCACGGCAACCTGAGACCTGCTGTTCTTGCAGGCAAGAGCAACTCAGGGGAGGGGGGTGAGGATCCAGTGCGATGGGAGCACTTGGACAACATTGACAAGGAGGGCAACTCGCCCACCTTCCCCCATCTGAGGGGCCTGCAGACGGGGGACACAGCCAACTCACGCATCAAGCAGGTGGCATCAGGCCGCTTTGGAGTCACCCCTCAGTTCCTGGCTAATGCTGACCAGATGGAAATCAAGATTGCTCAAGGGGCCAAACCAGGTGAGAAATCCCAGTTGAGATTTTCAACGTAAAATCTTACTGCCCTCAAACTAAGGCAACAGTGGCGTGCCTCATCCTGCCCTGCCTTTTATATCTTGAGACTGCGTGTCTTTTGTGCGTGTGTTTTTCCTGGTCATTCATGCCTTTCCCCCCCTCAGATGGGGTTTTTAGTGCAGTGGGCATGAAGGCTAATGCACCCGCATTTCCTGCAGTAAGAGAGCTCAGGCTGTTATGGTCAGTCAGCTTAGACAGTTCTCAGTTGGCACACAACATTAGAACAGCTTGGCATCAGTCAGAACTCAAGGTACATTGGCAATGCATCAGCAGGTTTTGGTCTGCAGCAGAACTCCATGCCAGAAACTCTTTAGCTTGGACACCTGCAACTATATCACACCATGTACTTTGACAACACTTCAGGCGGGCTGCTGTTGCATGCAGTCCCTGAAGCCTTCTGTTGCTGCTACACACACGCTTATCCGCTGATGCGCACCGGCATTCAGGCAACTTGCCTAGGTTGGCTATTGCCTGAATGCCTTAGCGCATCAGCTGAAAATTGCATGTAGCAGGGACAGAAGGCTTCAGAGCCTGCATGCAACGACAGACTGTTGGTTTGTTAGCAACATACGCGGTGTGACATACTAGTCAAAATTAGTTTTAAACATCCAGGCAAACATCTAGACAACAACCAAACCCCCTTTGTCACCAGCTGGCACAAAGTTTCAGCTGTAGTTACAAACAATCCATGAGGAATGCACGCTAACAGGTCACAAGCAAAGTTGCTGTTAGTTGCTGCTTTGTTGCTGAGACCCTTCCTGGCCCTGCTGGCCGCTCATGACTTTTCAGCCTCCACTCACTGATCCCTTGTAGCTAATGCTGGGTTCATGCCAGCTGCTCCAGGGGAGACTGTGAATGTCGCCTGTATGCTCGTTTACATCAACTGCAAACTGCGTGTGTGGCAGCAATAGAAAGCGTCAGAGCGTGCTTGCACCATTGGACTGTTTGATGTGTTACCACAGACATGGTGTGATACAGAAGCCGTTGTTGTCAGCTGCATGTGTCTAGGCAAGAGAGTTAATGGCAAGGTGTCCCCCTCAAAGCTTGACTTGATATGTCAGAACGTGCACTGTTTGGTGTGCTATCACCAGTTGCAACTTTTTTGCTGTAGCTGTTTCAAATGTGAGGTCAGGTTTGGGGGTACAACAAGCTTCCCATCTTCAAGAGCTATGCAGGCATGCACACGTGGTTGTTGCTAGGTGTACACCATGTGCAAAGTGGCTGTCACACTCGTTGTGTCTCAGTCTTTGAGTCATGCCCAGTGTGACTCAGTCTGTGAGTCATGCTTGTCGTGACTCAGTCTGTGAGTCATGCCCAATATGACTCAGTCTGTGAGTCAGCTCGTTGTGACTCAGTTTGCGAGTTGTCTTGATTGTGGCTGAATCTGTGGGTGGTCACAGGTGAGGGAGGACAGCTTCCAGGAAAGAAGGTGTCACCTTACATTGCCAACCTCAGGCGCAGTAAGCCTGGAGTACCCCTCATCTCACCCCCTCCCCACCATGACATCTACTCCATTGAGGATTTGGCTCAGCTCATCTACGATCTGCATCAGGTATGCTGCTTCAATTGCTGACCCGAGCCACAACTCTGTCTCACAGGCAGGCCTGCGTCGTTCTGCTTGTACCTTGTAGCAATGTTTTGCATGTTGTGCGGGAGGGATGCTGCGACACTGTTGTGCTTGTTCTGTCAGCTCGCAGAGAAGCTGCTGTCAGATCTGCTTACGAGCTCCAACCAGAGGTGGTCAAGGTGTTGACAGATACTGTTTGCACAGATGCCACCAGAAACCACTTACACTTTCCTAGCAATACACTGACTCATGCAAAAACTTAACAGAATTTCACAAGTGTCAGTCATTTGACAGCATGTTGATCAAGCAGATGGCGCAACTAGGCCCCACATCTTGCCATCAGGCAAAGTGCTGCTGTTTTACACAGCTGTCGGCATTGAGTTTGTTGGGATGCAGGTGAATCCCAGGTCCAAGGTATCAGTGAAGTTGGTGGCCCAGGCTGGCATTGGAACAGTGGCAAGCGGTGTGGCCAAGGCCAATGCCGACATCATTCAGATCAGTGGGCATGACGGCGGCACTGGAGCTTCCCCTCTGTCCTCCATCAAGCATGCTGGCGGCCCCATGGAGATGGGCCTGGCAGATGCCCACCAGGTCTGTCAATCAATCAATCAATCAGTTTATACTTCCTGTCTTTAGGGCTCATCAGGGGAGTCAACAGACAATCACTGTCTTCCACTGCACGTGACTGAAGGCATGCGTGTGGAGTCATTGCTGAGTGGGAGACATCTGTGACACTGCAGCCTCAACGAGTCGCAGTCTGCCAGTTGCAGACTGCAAGGAAGCGGCGTAATTGCCGGACTGCCTTGATTTGTACAGCGCTGTGTCATTTCTGGCTTATGTGCCCAAGGCACTTTCCTGTGCTCCCTCCTCCCCCTCTGGTGCTGATTTGCTCGATCCACAGGGACTGTCACATCAGCAGGTGGCACAGCATGCCCTTGCAATTACATCTGCTCATGCTTTCAAGGCGCTGATAAACTGGGCCTTGTTGTGTGCAGACGCTTGTGATGAATGAGCTGCGAGAGCGAGTGACACTGCGGGTGGATGGTGGCATGCGCAGCGGCAGAGATGTGCTCATCTCGGCAGCGCTGGGAGGTGACGAGTTTGGTTTCGGCACAGTGGCTATGATTGCCACAGGCTGCATCATGGCCCGGGTGTGTCACACCAACAACTGCCCTGTGGGCGTGGCTTCCCAAAGGGAGGAGCTGCGAGCCAGATTCCCAGGCGCCCCAGGAGACTTGGTAAGCCCTGTGCTTGGTCTGGTCTTGGTCTGCTAATGGGGAAGGAGCCCTGAGCAAGGCACCTATGAGTCATTTGAGTCATAGGTGCCTTGCGCTGGGCTCCTTCCCCATTAGCAGAAGTTGTCAATGGCTCTGTTTGATGCCAGCTGAGTTGCCAAGCCAGCATGGTCTCTGCTGGGACTGCGCTGCTCAGTCATCTCAAGGTGCTGACTCAGCAGGCGCTAGCGACATCTCTGATAGCAATGCTGTCATTGTAACACTTGTACAAGTCCAGGACATCACACGTGTCAGCTGGATTGTTCATCAGCAGGTAGTCTCTTGCATGCAGTATTCCACATACAGAAGCCCTGCCATCTTGCTTCTGGCATGACGTTGCAGGTGAACTTCTTTGCGTTTGTGGCTCAAGAGGTGCGTATGGGTCTAGCACGCCTTGGCATGCGCAGCCTGGACGAGCTGGTGGGCAGGGCTGACCTGCTGCATCAGAAGGATGACCTGCAGCTGGGCAAGACCAGTGGCCTGGACATGTCCTTCCTCACTACCTATGCTGGCCATGAGCCGGGCAACTCCACCCAGCGCAGGAACAACAAGGTACTGCTTGTCACTGTGCATGTCTCAGCCAACTTGCCATCATGTAGGCATGACATCGTACTCCATGTATGTGTTTGTCAGCCAGCTTGTCATCATGCATGCGTGACAGGGCACTCCATGTGTGCACTGCGTGTCAGGCAAAGTGTTGTATGCAGTGATGACAGGCTCCTCCACATATGCATTCGTCCGGCTGTGAACCCGTAATCATGTCATCTGAGTTCATCTGAGAGCTTGCCTGTCACGTGCATTGGCATCTCTGCCCCGGTAATGTTGCAACACAGGCAACCTCTGTCTGCTTGCCACCTCCTCCACAACCCAAGTGGTATGAGGTCACCGCACACACAGCTTCACGACGCGCTGACAAGCATGGAGTTGCATGCGCGTCGCTGCTGGCATATCACACGACGCACAACAAGCAACATAACACCCCTGTAGCATACAAAGTCGCACTGCAGCGCGCGCGCTGAGTCATGGCTCTCACAGAAAGAGTGTGATGCATCAGGTGCACAGCAATGGAGCTTGTTTGGACGATGAGATTTTGGCAGACCCCGAGGTCCAGGAGGCCATCAAGAACGAGGGCAAAGTGCACAGGCAGTTTAAGATTGTCAACACAGACAGGGCCACTCTGGGCCGCATTGGCGGGGAGATTGCCAAGCAGCATGGCGACAGTGGCTTTGCAGGCCAGGTCTCAATTGACTTCGAGGTACACCCATTTTGCTCAACCAGCACTTGACTGCAGGCCAGGTCTCAATTGACTTTGAGGTACACCCATTTTGCTTAACCAGCACTTGACTGCTATGGCCTCTGGCTGGGGACAGCTTGGCATACTTCACTGGACAACGCACCGCTCCACATGCTGTATGTGCATGGGCCTCAGTTGTGATGTCAATGTGGTTCCATGCATGCTGTGCCTCAATTTTACCATCAAAATGAGCAGTGCATGCTTCTGGGATGGTTGCTCACAGTAAAGGTCCAGTCCTTCAGTTCTCCCCGTATATAGGGCAGAGGCCCAAAAGCTTTGGGTCACAGTGTGTCCAGTTAACCATGTTTGATAATCTGTTTTTGATATCAAGTTCGTGTGTGTGTGTGACTTGGCCTTGGGTGTGCAGGGGTCAGCTGGGCAGTCCTTCGGGTGTTTCATGGTGTCAGGCATGAAGACACGTGTGGTAGGCGAGGCCAATGACTATGTGGGCAAGGGTATGGCCGGGGGTGACATCAGCATTCTGCCCCCCGCAGACAGCGCCTTTGACCCCCAAGATGCGTCCTTAGTGGGCAACACCTGCCTATATGGGGCTACTGGAGGCAGGCTCTTTGTCAATGGCAAAGCAGGCAAGTCTCCTGCTGCTGGGTGTGCATCATGTACAGGGACGTGCATCATGTATTGGGATGTGTATTTTGTATTGAAATGTGCATGATGTATTGCATGACGTACAGCGATGTATAGCCGTAGTGAGCAGGATTCATGTATGACAGCATCAACAAAGGTCGGCTTGGCCGCGAAATTCACCACTCAGAGTGTGCTGATTGAGTCTGCTTATTGAGTTCTGTGAGGACTGGCGAACATTACCACAAGTTTTGTAGTCTACTTACGCACTGGCAGAATGTGTCTGTGCAACATGTCTGGCCATCAACAGGTCACTCCTCTCTGCATCACAAAGACATGGAGCGCAATCAGAGCGATGCAAACCAGCTTGGAGCAGGGTGAAGGCATCCATTTAGAGCAAACAGCAATCCTGAGCCCTGGCCATGCTCTTTTCAATAGAGAATTCCTTGTGAATGTTGCTGTTTTGTACAGGGGAGCGGTTTGCAGTGCGTAATTCCCTGGCCATGGCAGTTGTGGAAGGCGTGGGGGACCACTGCTGTGAGTACATG
>JAABUO010010536.1_pt1 | contig 10221 bp, 7 predicted proteins | sample 5559291 | NCBI WGS metagenome assembly JAABUO01 (sample SAMN10711878, study PRJNA513372) | rock metagenome | isolation source: Antarctica rocks | place: Antarctica: Victoria Land, Finger Mt sud
CTGTCAGCGGGACGGGCGCTGTCAGCAGCTGCGCCGCATTCAAAAAGCCCCAGCCAGCGCTCACCTCCAGCGCGCCCGCCGCCTTGGCCTCGGACTGCGACAGCATCATGGCCTTGATCGCGGGCTCCGTGAAGCGTTCGAACATGGCCCTGATCACGCGCTGGCAGCGCGCGCGCCGCGGCCGCCGCTGGCTGGCCTGCAGCAGCACGGAGCGCCTCTGCCAGGGCACGGCGCGCCGCCCGGGCGCGTCGGGCCAGCGCAGGCTCCCCGCTCGGGCGCTGCATCGCTGCGGGGCGCGCCCTGTGGGTACCGCGACTGGTGCGCCCACGCACCCCACGCCTTGAACACGCATTGTGTGTGGCTTGCGGAGCCCGGACGGTCGATTAGCAGACAGCCCAGGGCAGCTGCTCGGCAAGCGTGTAACCCTGCCATCACCCTGCCAAGCTTGGCAGCACAGCACAGCAGGCCAGGCGCTTGGCGGGAGACCCATACCAGCCTGTAGACATCAATCAGGACTCCTGACAAAAGCTCGGCGCTGGCACCCGGGCCTCTCGTGCTCCAGCTCCTGCCGCCAGCAGCACTGACGTGATGAAGGAGAACCTGCAGGTGCCATGCTGCCGCTGTGTGCCGCTTGTCGCTTGGCTGGCTGTGGTGTCCCGTCATACTTGCCTCGCTTGGAAGCTGCTCACACTGACACCCCCGATGCGTGCAGCACCTCAACGTGCGGGCGAACAGTGCGCTGCCCACCATCAGCTTCAGGACCTGCTGTGCAGCGTGCACTGCCCTGTCCGCTTGCAGCACCAATTGTGCCGGTGTGGCAGCGCTTGACCAACTGTGTGTTGACCCATCTGTGTGCGCGGCAGAGCCATCAAAGTTCAAAAAGATAGAGCCCACCGACGCCCTAGGTGGGTGTGCGCAGCCCCTCGGCGGCACACCCTCCTGCTCACTCTCAGCTTGGTTTCTGTTCAGCTTGACGCGCGCTGAGTGCCTGTACGCGCTGCGGCAGACCTTGCGCACCACTGCCCGTCGCAGTACCTGCCGCTGCCCACCGAGAAGGAGCTCGAGTTCCTGAACACCGAGGAGCTCGTCAAAATCGGGTTTGCCAACAGGGAGGACCTCTGGCGCGCCCTGCCTCCAAACAGCGCGGCCTGCGCCACCCGGCGCTCGCGCCTGCCCCTTGCTCACTCGGCGCGGCCGCGTCGCGCCCAGGGTCTCGGTAGAAGCCCTGGACGAGGACACAGACACCATCTTCGGCAAGGTGCCGCCCGGCGCCCGGCGCTCGGCCCCCGCGAGCGCGCTGCCGCAAGTCTGACAGGGGCGTGCCGGTCTAACGCGGCGCCACGCCGCGCAGATAGTGGGCAAGGTGAAGCACATGGAGGGCCTGCAGCATGGCCAGCGCATCTCGTTCCAGAAGAGGCACATCGTCGGCATCAGGCGCGCCGCGCCTGCCCCGCGGCTCACAGCGCCGTTCTCCTGCACGCGGGGGCGGCCGCGCCGGCTCGGCGCTGGCGCTGTGCGCCCTGGCGGCCCGTCAAGGGCGGAAAACAATTCCTGAGCTGCACGTGTCCCAGCTCAGCCACGCGGTGCCGCGGCGGCAGGTATCATGACGACGACGACGACGACGACTATGACTGAGCGCGCCCCTGCACCACAGCACCGCGCCCAGGGCTGGCGTTCAGAAGGGAGCGCGCCTGTTCAAAGCACCTGTCCTGCGGCAGCCAGGGCGGTGTGCTCTCCAGCACTGTGGCCATGCGCTCACTGGTGCATCGAACGCACGCCTGTGGGCCTCATGCCATTGGCATGGCGCCAAAGCTGGGCACCTCCAGGGCTGGGGACCTGGGCAGGGCAAAGCAAGTACTGTGCAATTTTGTACCACATGTGGCTGTGTGCCTGTTTCGCATGGCTTGGGCCCGCGTAGGACTGGTCGAAGTCATGTCAGTCCAAACTCACCGTGCCGACGTCAAACTGATGCCCATCTCCTGCCCTGTGTCTGATTTGGTGCGCGCCTGGGCCCTGCCTGTCATGCAGTTTTGCTGCGCATCTGGACGGTCGAGTGTGCTGGACAGGCACAGCCGGCCCTACTAGACCCGGCCGAGCAAGCTCGATGCAGAGACGAATGATGTCTTGGGTCAAGGCCTGTAGTGCTTGCTCGGCGCAGTCATGTGCTCGACTCCTGCTAGGCCAGCTGCATGCCAGCCGGTAGAGCTGGCAGGCACTGTAACACGTGATCCCAGCCCTGCTGTGCCCACTGATGACACGGAGCGGCGCACCAAGGCTATCGCGCGGATACAGGCAGCGTGCACCGCCTCAACAGGCAGGTTGTACATGCTGTGCGAGTGAAGTGTGAGCGGCGCAGAGTACGGCGCTCATGCGCAGAGCGGCAGGGCCGCAGCCTTCTCACATGCGCACATCCTATGTGCAAGGGCCACCTGCATTGAAGTTGCCTCTCCGCAACACACAGACGCCTCACCGCCACTCTCGCATGCTGGCATGGCCTTTCAGACCACCTTGAGAGTGCGCGAGGCACTGCTGCGTGCGCCATTGCTCAGCACCCGCAAAGCGCCCTGTAACATCCTGTCACATCACTGGACAACATTACCAGGCGCCTGCCCCAGGCCGCCACCTGCCCACCACATGCGCAGCGAGCGCATAGACAGTCCAGGGTTTCTTACCCGCTCAGTGAGCTGCCACCACTCGCCAGCAGGCGCAGCTCAGGTGCATAAACACCGCTTGACCCAGTCACAGTACTTCTGTCCCAACCCCAAACCTTGCCCCCACCTGAATACGGAGTGCTAGGCCGTTCATTCCAAGAAGCTGTGGTGCTTTGCAAAGCAGTTGGTGCATTCTATAGCGGCGCATGGGCTGCCTCGTCGCGCAGCGCCCGACCACGCCGCACAAGCAGCCGGTGAAGGAGGCTCAGGCGTGCAGCAGCAGACAAGCAGACACCGACCTGGCACGCCGCGGCCCTTCTGGGCTGCAACAGCGCCCGCGAGCCGCCAGGCAGGCCTGACCAGACAACATGTACCCATGCGGGGCTTATCGGCGCACATGAACAAATGGCAGCGCCCCTGCAGGCCAGCGCGCCGGAGCGCCATGGGTACGCACACGGGCTCGGGCCGCGCGCAGGGTCAGGCCAGGTCCAGGCAGTGCGGCAGCGCGGGGCCCGCGCCAGGCTCGCCCGGCGGCCACGCGGGCGCCTTGCACGGCGACGCCAGCAAGAACTGGCTGAACATGTCCGCCTCGGCGCCGCCGCCGGCGCCCGGCGACGCGGCGCGCGGCAGCTCCAGGTGCGCGGCCGCGGGCGCGCCGGCCCCGGGCGGCAGCCCCGGCCCCGCGGCCTGGCCCCCCCCGCCAGCCGCGAGCGCCGCGCCAAGCGCGTCAAATCCGCCGCCGCCGCCGGTCGCGTGCGCGCCGGGCGCGCCCGCTGGCCCGGGCGGCCCCGGCGCGAGCGCGGCCGCGTCGTGCGCAGCAGGAAGCAAACCCCCGCCCGCGCCCGCTGGCGCGTGCCCGTTCTGCAGGGCACCGGCGGCGCGCCAGGCGCCCTGCGCGGCGCCGCCGCAGCCGCCGTACGGGTGCGGCGCCGCCGCGGGGACGCCGTCCGGCGGCGGCGCGCCCCAGCCGCTGGCGCCGCGCGCCTGCTGGGCGTGCAGCGCGGCGAGCATGGCCGCCGGGTGCGGCGGCGCGCCCGGGCCGCCCGACAGCGGCAGCGCCATGGACAGCGGCCAGGGCGCCAGCTGCGCGGGCCCGCCGGCCTCCAGCGCCGGCAAGCTTGCCGCGCTCGGCAGCCACGCCGCCGCGCCGCCCGCCCATGCGCACGGGTCCGAGCTGTAAGCGTCGGGCCCAGCATAGTGGCCGCCGTGCCCCTCCCATCCGAGCTTGGCTGGCTCGAAAGGCCCCTGGCCAGGCCCTGGCGGCGGGCCGGACGCCTGGCCGCCCCAGCAGCGCAGCGGCGGCGCGCCGCGGCCGTGCAGATCGCCGGCAGCCCACTGCGTTGCAAAAGCAGGAACCAAGGGGCCGCCAGCTGCGCCGCCCGCGCTGCAGAACAGCGGCAGCGGCAGCGCAGCGGCCACGGCTGGCGGCCCCGCCTGGCCCAAACCGGGCGCCGTCACTGCCGGCGCGGTGCTGTTGGGCTTGCAGGCCGGCACCTCGCCCGCAGCGCCCGATCCTGCCCCGCTGGCCGCGCCGCCGCGCTGCGAGCCGTCGGCGGTATCGGGTCGCGCGGGGCCTGGCGCGCTGCGCGGTGGCTGCGCGTCGTGCGGGCACGCCTTGCGCTTGCGCCCGCGCCGCGCCTGCGCGCCGTGGCTGCTCAGGCGGGCGACCAGCGCACTCTCACTTGGTGGGCGCATGCTTGGCTGCGGAGGCGGCGCTGCCTGCCGCTTGCAGCCTCCTGGAGCGCAGCCATACCAGCCGCCCTGCAAGCAGCTGCCCGCCCCAGTATCAAGGGAGTATGCCAGCCGGGCACCTGGTGCCATGCGCAGTGAGAGGCACCAGGCAGGGAGTCTAGAGACCCAGCTCGTGAGCGGGGGGAGCGCACCTCAGCGCCAGCACCCGGGCCGCCGCCCAGCGCACCGCCGCTGCCGCCAGGCGCTGCCAGGCAGTGCTCACCCTCATCCTGCGTCGCCCAGCGTAACAGATCGAGCATACTTGTGCCTGCTCTTCACCGCAAGCCGCACATCTGCGCATGCGTACCGTGGCTGCGCACTCTTTCTTGACACGCTGAGGCCGGGCTGCGACAACCAACATCCAAAGCCTGCACAGGCCCCGACCCTGGCAGACCAACAGGCATTCCGTGGCAGGCGAGCGGCGCACCTTGGCCGCCCGCTCGCGCGGTCCCGTGTGCTGCGCCGCGCGCCGCGCGTCGGGCTCGCCGGGCGCCAGGCGCGCCGCCGTCGTGTCCGCGTGGGAGGGCGCGCAGCCGCCGCCGCTCCCGCCCGCCGCGCCGGCCGCGCGCGCGAGGCCGGCTGCGCCGGCGGCCACTGCGGCCGTCTTGATTGGCGCATGTGCAGGCGCGCCGGCCGCCGGCGGCGGCACTCCGTCGCGGATGGGCGACGGCCGCACTGGTGCGTTCTCATCCACCCAGCGGTGCTGCACGCCCTGCGCGGCGGCCCCGCAGATGCGATGGAATCAGTGGGTACACCTTTGAGTCGCAACTGGGGTTCCTCAGCATGCATGGACTGCTTGGCGCAGCAAAGCCTTGGCTTTGGTGCTCATGTCTGTGAGTTGAGAGCTGCCCTGCCAGGTCACGAGCGCATGCCTATTCCACGCACATGCCCTTTCCAACCACCAGGCGGCCGTGTGGTGGGGAGACCGGCACGAGCGCTCCGCCGCCGACGCACGCCCAGGGCCGCATCAGGGGCCGCGGGCGGGAGCCGCGGGCGGGCGCCGCGGGCGCGCGCCGTCAGCAGCACGCGCTCGACGTCGTTGTCGTCGTACAGGATGGTGTGCTTGCGGCTGGCGGCCGAGTAGCTGGTCACGGTGCCGCGGTAGAACACGCCGTCGCCGTCCCAGAACACGTCCACGCGCTTGCCGAAGTCGCGGAAGCGCTCCGGCTGCGTGTCCATGGTGCCGCGGCACTGCGGGGCGCCGCACATGCACCTGCGCGCGCGGCGCCGCCGCTCGGGGCGCGCGGCCGTGCGCCGCTGCAGTAAACGGCCGCGCGTGAGAGCATGCAGTGCGTGCCTGCACATCAGACATACACTGGCACCCCCGGGCGCCGCGCGTTCGCCAGAGTTCCGCCGACCCCCGTCACCGCTGCCCAGAACGCAGTATGCTCCGTCCGGGCGCTCGCTCACGTGCCAGGCACTCAGCAGGACACAGGCACCTCGCGACACGGCTCGGCCAGAGAGCGGCGGAGCGGGCCAGGCGCGGCGCGGCGAGGTGGTGTAGGGTTGGGGTTAGGGTAACGCGCCGGTAGGCGCCCGCGTCGCTGGCGAGGCCGGCGTGCTGGAACTGGTAGTCGTACGTCAGCTCCGCGCCGGGCGCGATCTCGGCGGCCGCGAAGATGCCGACGCGCACCTCGCCCGTGCCCGCGTCGTGCCACTTCTGCGTCTCGCAGTTGGGCGCGCAGGAGCTGTTGAGCAGGCGCGCGAGCGTGCCCTTGCGCCGCGCGTCCAGCACCAGGCCCGGCGCGAGCTCCATCAGGTAGAAGTGCGCCTGCCCGGCCTCCTTGGCCGCGCGCAGGCGCGCCGCGCACTCGCGCGCGTCCACCACCTCGCCTGCGCGCGCGGCCCGGCGCGCCGCTCAGCGCGCGCGCAGGCGGGGCCTCCGCCGCAGCGCCCCGCACCCGAGACTGAGCGGCCGGGACTGTGAGCGCGCTGCGCGGGAGCACCCCGCGCTCATGAGCGCATGCAAAGCGGGCACTCTGCGTGCGCCGCCGCCGCGGCGGGCCGCGCGGTGCGGGCGCACCCGTGTACTCGACGATGAAGGTGCCGCGCGCGATGCGCTCCGCCGCGCGCACGCCCCAGCCGCGGTTGTCGGTCAGGAAGACGTCCATGCGCGGCTGCGGCAGCAGGTGGAACGGCCTGCCGCGGGGCCAGGGTTAGGGCGCGCGCGTCACGGCACGCGCATCACGCATCCAGGTGACGCCCCCGCGCGGCGCAGGCGCTCGGGCAGCTCGCACTCGCTCCACTGGCGCGCGCGGCTGCTTTTCATCTGGGGACAGCTTGTGTGAAGGATGCGTGTGAGCACGGGGCGCGATGCTGCACATGCACAACAGAAACTGGCCGGGGCTTCACATCGACCTCTAACCCACATGCGCCCCACCAACCGACCTGCAGCAAGTGGCTCAGGTAGGGATGCGCATGGGCGGCCCCTTCGTTGCACAGCCCAAGCGCGACGCGGCGGCACCCCACACAACGAGGTGGCACAGGAAGCGGGGCACACCTGTTGCTGCAGCGATCGCCGGCAGGGCATGTGCGCGGGTCGCAGATGATGTACGACATCCTGTTCAGGCAGCTCTCGCCGCAGCGGTCGCGCGGCGGCGGCGCAGGCGGCTGCCGCGCGGCCTCCGCGCCCGCCGTCGCGCCCGCTCGTGCGCCCAGCCCGCCGTCCACGCATGCGGCCCGCTCCCCGTTCCCGCTCACGCGGCCGCCGCCGACCGCGCCCTGCGCGGCGGCCGCGGGCGCGGCGCCCGCGCCGTGCCCCGCCAGACGGAGCGCCGCCGGCCCACCCGCGCCGCCGCACTCGGACGCTCCCGCTGCTGCCGCGTCTGCCGCAGCCCTCGGCGCTGGTGCGGGCGCGGCGGCCGTCTGCGCCGCGCCTGTGGGTGCGGCTGCGCCCGCCGCGCCCACGGCCGCGCCTGCCAGCGCGCCGGGCGGAGCAGCAGCGAGCACGACGGGCGCCGGCCCGCCCAGTGCAGGGTGCGCGGCGGCCGCGCCGTCGCTGGGCGCCGCCGCGGCGGCAGGCCCCGCCGCCGCCGGTTCGCCAGCGCGCGGCTCTGACGCCGCAGCCGGGCCCGCAGCGGCTGCGCCGCCGCCGGGCGCCGTGTCGACGCTCGAGACAGCAGGCGCCGGCCCCGGCTCCTCGCCCAAGTCTGCCGACAGGACCTCGGCCGCCTCGAGCGAGGCGGCAGCCCCGCCGTCCGCGCTCGGCTGCGCACCGCCTGCCGGACCGGCCTGCACGCCGGCCGGCGCCCCGTCCTCGGCCCCGCTGGTCCCTGACGCCGATCCCTGGCCGCCGGCTGCTCCGGCGTCCGCCACGTCCAGGGCAGCGGCGGCCTCGCCCGCGACCGCCGCCCCCGGCCCGTCCTGCGTGCCGAGGCGGCCCTGCGCTGCGGCGGCCACGGGCGGCGCGCCTGGCGGCGCCGGCAGCGCCTGCGCGTCCGGCAGGCTGGCGGGCGCCGAGCGCGCCGGGGACACCGCCGAGCCCGCCGCGCCGGCTGCGGCCGGCGCCGCGGCCACCGGCGCTGCCTCGCGCGCCGCGCCTGCGCAAGCAGCCGGGCCGGCCGGGGCGGGGGCCGCGGGCGCGCGGCTGCCGCCTGCTGGCAGCAGGGGGCCCGCGGATGCGGGGCGCGGCGGCGGCGCGCGCGGCAGCGGCGGCAGCGGCGGCAGCGCGCAGCAGCTGCAGACCGGGATGTCGTCCTTGGGCAGGCGCTTGGGCCGCGGGCGCGACACGTACACGCTGCGCCGCACCGTCTCGTACTGCGGCTTGGCCTGCCGGCGCGGGCCCGAGTCAGGCGCTCTGACTTGATTTTGGCCTGTCGGCGCGGGACCAGGCTAGGAGCTGTGGTTTGCATCTGGCCGCGACAGCTCAGTGCCAATGTCCGAGCTGATGTCAACAGGGCCCCTAATGCGAATGCTCGCCGAGCACACACAGAGCCGTCACTCTGCAAGCGGGCGCCCACGTCGATAGGCGTTGGGCGCTGCTCGGGCGGGCGCGCTGCGCGCGCCTGCTTGGCAGCGCCGGAGGAGCCACGGGCGTGCGCGGGCGCAGCAACCGCCGCCGCCGCGGCCGCGATGGCCGCCGCGCTGGGCGCCGCGAGCACCGCCGCAGGCGCGCTGGCGGCCGCGGCGCTGCCGGCCTCGGCGCCCGGCGCCGGGCGCGCCTTGACGCGCTCCGCCGCCCTGCGGCAGCGTGTGCGTCCATGGTCAGTGATGCGTCGCACAGCCTGACCGCGAGGTGCGGCCAAGGCAGGCATGGCATATTGGGCAGCTGCGCCCCATCAGCCCGCCGCCAACAACCACTGAAGCACAGGATATTCAAGCGTGTCAGGCGGCACCCCCACGCGGCGCCCCATCCAGCAAGCAGATCTCCAGGCGCATGCAAGACACCCCATACACGCATGTGTCGAGATCAGAGGCTGCACGTGCGTCAAAACGTCCGCGCTCGGACAAGCCTCGCAGCAGCCGCACGCCCTGCTGCGCTCGACACATGCAGCGCGGGCCCTGCCATGGGCGCATGCGCGCGCCGCGGCCAGCGCACCGGGCGCGGTCGGCCTTGCGCTCTCGCGGCGCGCGCGGCTTGGGCGGGGCCGCCCGCATGGCTGCAGGCAGCGGCGGCGCGGAGGTCCACCAGCCCGCCGGCGCGCGGCGCTGCTGGCTCTCCACCAGGAACTCAAGCGCCTGGCGCGCGCCGCAAAGGGTCAACACATGAGGTGCAGCTGCATCGGACTTGACGGCTCACCGTCGGTGGCCCCGGCCACTGTCTGCCACCCTGTCTGCCACCATCGCACGGCGGTCCACCCCTGCGCTGCGGCTCGGCCCGCCCATCACCCTGACACAGGTCAGCCTGCCAGCACGGGCTCTGCAAGACCATGAGCAGGGCGCGCAGGGCAGAGCGGGTCCTGTGCGTACAGGGCGTGGCGCTCTGTCCGTCCTTGGTCCGACCTAGGTGCACACGATCGCGGCGCAGTTGCGCACCATCTGCGCGGCGGCCACAAACGCGCGCCGGCCCTTGGCCTTGGCGAACAGGCCGCGGCGCAGGCCGGCGCCCCAGGGCACGGTCTCGCCGGGCGCCATCCACGCGATCTCCAGCGTGCCGAAGAACATCACGCCCAGCGTCTGCTCCCGCGACCGCCGCACGCCGCCCAGGCGCACCGCCGTCTCGGCCTCGGACATCACTTGCGCCTGCACCGCGCGGCCCGCGCCTCACGGCCGGCGCCTGCTGGCCGGGCGCGACAGCACGGGCCTGGGTACTGGGCCTGAGACACCAACCGAGCTCTGCTCTTTGACTCGACGCGGCGCACAAGACTTCGCACGATTGTAGGCAAGTGAAAGAGGTGTCTCGCTTGCCAGCCGCGGGTGCGGGGAGGCGCGCGCCGGCCAGAAGGGGTAGCCGCGCACGCGCGCCCACACCACGGCCGCCGCCTCGGCCGTGGCCACCACGCGCGCGTCCGCGATGCCGCGGCCCAGCGCGTCGCCCGAGCCCCCGCCCGTCCCTGACGCCGCGGCGCCGCCGCCGCCGCCGGCGCCGCCCGCCGCGGCCGGGGCCGATGCGCCCGCGCGCAGCCCCGCAGCGGGTCGGCCCCCCTTGGCCTTTGCTGCCCTTGCGGGCGCGGCGGCGGCGGACACCTTGGGCGGCCACCCGGCGCAGCCGCCCGCCGCGGCGCCGGCCAGCGCGCCCCGCGAGCAGTCTACCGCGCTGGGGCCTGCCGCTGCTCCCGGCGCCGCGCGCTGGTCGCCCGCCGCCGGCTCAGCTCCGCACGCTGCGGCGCCGCCCGCCGCGGCGCTGGGCGTGGCCGCCACTGGCCCGCTCGCCAGACCGCCGGACGCGCCCGCCGCCGCC
>JAABUO010010538.1_pt1 | contig 10219 bp, 11 predicted proteins | sample 5559291 | NCBI WGS metagenome assembly JAABUO01 (sample SAMN10711878, study PRJNA513372) | rock metagenome | isolation source: Antarctica rocks | place: Antarctica: Victoria Land, Finger Mt sud
TGCTGCTACATGATTGCCCTTTGTGCTGTATCAACCTCAACTGAGTGCAACCTGTTGTGCTGCAGGTAAGGGATATGTGCATGAGGATCTGGAGTGCAGCCACTACATGAAGAACTTTGGGGTGGGGCATGTGCCTCTGCGCCTGCCCAAGGCCAAGCAGCTGCTGGGAGTCATTGATCGCAACTTTGGCACCCTCGCCTTCTGCAAAAGGTAGGAAAGCTGATGACATTTATTGTCAATGCCGCTGGCTGCAATGGTCAAGAGGGAAGTTTTGCTGAAAACACAATTGCTGAACGCATCACTAGACAGCTTGACTGAGAACAAGGAAGGCTTTTGACAGCTGTCACACAGTCAAATGTGGGTTAGTAGTCTCTGTTGCGCTGATGCGCACACATGTTGCTGATGCGTTATTGGATGTCTGCAGATATCTGGACAGGGTGGGGGAGTCAAAGTATCAAATGGCACTGAAGAGCCTATGCGACAATGGAGTTGTTACATCATACCCTCCGCTTTGTGATCAGCGAGGGTCGTATGTGGCACAATTTGAGCACACTATCTACTTGCATCCTCACAAGAAAGAGGTTTTGTCTAGGGGAGATGATTATTAGGCAAATGCCTCTGATGTCATAATGATGTCTGTCACGTCTGGGTGGTTTGAAGTCTGTCAAATGGTATGTTTTGATGTGTGTGGTATCAATTGATCGATCAACTGGCTGTGTATTTTGTCAGAATACTGTGCCTCTACTTCTGCAGCTGACACACCATTTTTGCAAGCTCATTGTTGACTCGAGTGATAAGCCAGCACACACAGCTGGGACCCATTGTGCTGAGCAAGGCATATGATCAGCTAGCAGTGTTTAAAGCGCTTGTTGCTGTTGACGAGCAGTTTGAGCACTGCTTCAAGATTCAATTGATGCTATCGCATGCTGCCAAGCAATCTGCACCTTGTATGAAGTGCACATTCAACTTGACATAGTGTGACTCAGAACCAGAAATGTGGTCAAGTTGCGCCTAGTCCATACCTATCGCAGCTAAGAGGTTTGTCTGCGGGGTGCAGATCCTTGACCAGCAGAACCGCCATGTCTTTGACATCTGCAGTTCCTCGAGATCAACGTTACTTTGCGATTTTGACAACAAATTTCGGCTGACCCAGATAGACACATCGATTATTACAGACAAACACTGTTACAATTGACACGTAAGAAAAGGTCGACCATGGAAGCCAGCAAATGAAATGAACACAGCAGATAATGCATCAGCAAATCAAGTTCTCTATGGAAATGAAATGTACACCTACTCTCTGATAGCAATGAAAGAAAACGCAGGCGTCACTGCAGGGCTTGAGCATCACTCTTTTACATCAGTCACGCCTTTAGACTCTATAGCAAAGGTTGCATCTCGCTCAGGCAGACTAGGGGAACACACAATCTTGACTACTCTGGCCTCTCCTCTGCCCTTCTTGAGTGCCAGGCGGGTAGTGGAGGCATGTGCCATGATGTTGCCGCCAATGGGCTTCACCCCTCCACCAGCAGGAAACATGCCGCCTCCACCATCCAGATTGGCAGCCACAACCTGATACAGAACAAAGATGCATGACGTACATGCATCTGAGCCTACATCAGGTGGACACGAAGCCCATGGTCAGCAGGCACATGATTGGGTGACTATCAGACAGAATGGAGAATGAGGCATTGACCTGACAAAAGTAGGTGTGCAACTGCAGGCAAGACAGTCATGTGTGTACTGTGAAGCTGAGGTGGAGACCACATGCAAGCACAGCCCTGTCTGTGTGGGAACAGACCTGGTTTGTGACCACAACAGCAATGCCAAACTCATCTGCCAAGCGCTGCAAGCTTCTCAAGAAGCGGCCTAAGTGAATCTGACGCGCTGACAGCTCCCCTCGCCCATTGTACTCTGTTCTGTAAAGGGCTGTTACACTGTCCACAATCATCAGCGAAAAGCGTGCATCTGTCATCATCCCTGCTGCTTGCATCAGCAGCTCTGACTGGTGCGCAGTGTTGTGAGCCCTTGCATATGCTACATTGTTGAGAACATCATCGCCATTCATGCCATACCTGCAAAGCCTCACTGAAAATTAGATGCAGTTTGTACAAACCAATTGATAGCTGGGTGCATGAGCTCAGCTCTGGATTACATCTTACTCCTCGGCAATTTGGACAAGCCTCTCTGGTCTAAAAGTCCCCTCTGTGTCAATGTACATTGCCTTGCCTTCGCCACCCCCCATGTCTACTGGCATCTGCAGCCAACAGATGACGTCTAAGCAAAGGCGCTGCAGTCACTTGCGCTGAAATACAGGCAAGTCAGAACCTGTCAAGGGTACCTGACACAAAACGCAAAGGGTATGGCACAGCTGTGTTTTTCCACATCTGAACTCGCCATACATCTCAGTGATGGATCCAGTCTCAATGCCTCCTAAATAGAGGTAAGCTGTTTGTAATCAGACTGGTGTTGTTTCTTGAGCAAGGTTGAGCAAGTAAGTCCTACCCTCAAGGATGTTGTCTAGGTCTTTGCAACCTGTGCTGATACGGATGTTGTCTTTCCTGGACTCCATAATACAGCTTGCAGTGGTGAAACCCATGTGCACCAGCTTGAAGGCTGCATGGCAACAACGTCAACAGCAGAAAGCAAGGGCCCTGGAACTTCACATTGTGTCCAGCTTACACTCTTTTTGCATCTTGTCAACCTTTGCTTCGCTGAGGCCTTTCATTAGGATCAGATCTCTCTTGTTGCTGTGCGCTAAAGCTTCTACAGAGTGGATGCCGTTCTCTTTCAGCTTCTTGACGTCCACGGCAGCGATGCCGAACTCCTGCAGGAGTCCGTAAATGAACAAGTGTAGTGCAGTAGCAGCTGAGCAACGGAGCTCGTTCTGTCTCGCCTGCAGCTTCTCTATCGGCGTAGCGAAGCTCTGAGGTCCTTCCTGTTCCTCCTCGACTGCAGCCTGGGGAGCCTCATACGCCTGCATGTTTTTAGATGTGCGTGGGTAATGCAACAGCCGCAAAACGTGTTCAGTCGGCTTGCGTTGGGATGTCAGCTCCGCGGCTGTCGCAGACAAGCCTGTGCATGACTTTACAGGAGCGTCAAGCTGGCGTTTTGCACATTTGAAATGGGCTGACGTGGCAACACACTGCGTTACAATACATGGAAAATTCAAATTACCTAGAGAAAAGCAAAAAAATATAGGGCAAACAGCAGGAAAATTTTCAAAAAATGAAAAACAAGCTGCTGTCAAGGGCTGGAAACGTGCTTCATGATGAAGCCGGTGATGTCCTCCACTTCCTTGGGATCGACACTGTGCCCCAACCCATGATAGGTCTTGAAGTCTATGGGAGCCCCAGCTGCCTTCAGTCTTTGCAAGCTTTCTTGCCCATATGCATACCTCACCTGCACAGATTAATCTTAGTGCAGAGAGGGATGAAGAGGTAGTGGTCTTGAGTTGGTCCTGCTTGCTTACCACTTGATCTGCATTCCCATGGCACATGAGTACTGGAGTGTTTTGGTTTTCAGCAGAGATAAGTGGCTGCTCGTCAGCCAAGGGAAGCCATGTGCTCATGCCAAGGACAGCAGCTACTTGCATGCGTGATCTCAGCATGAGCAAGGTAACAGCACCACCCTGGGAGAAGCCTGCTATGAGAACGCGCTTGCTAGGAATCCCATGTGCCACTTCTGCTTGTACTAGAGACTCGAGATTCCTGAAAGCACAACCCCAGACATGAAACTTGTCAGCCTTGAGAGCTTTGTTTTCCACGCCTGTGCCTGAAACATACAAACAGGTGATTGACTGCTGATGCTTTTGTTAAAGCTTCAATGTTTTACACACTGGCCTCAGGTACAACTGACATCTATGACTAGCGAGGACAACAGTAGACCTGAGTGCGTCCTCGAGGCCTGCTTTGTCCTCCTGCATCTTCAGTTTGTCCAGACTCAGGATGTCAAACCAGCCTGTCATCCTCATGCCGCCATTCAAGGTGATGGGCCTCTGAAACCAGTCAAACGTCAAACCAGAGGAGCAACTGTACAGCAATCCATGATGACGGGCCGTACACCAGCAATGGACTGACTCACTGTGGGTGCAGTTGGGAATACAAACTTCACATGAGGCAGCTTCATTTGCAGCATGGGAGCAAAACTTGACCAGCCATTCGCCGTGTCACCTAGCCCATGGAGAATGATTACAGTTGCAGTATGTTTGGTCTTGCTTTCGAAGTAAAGTGGTGTAGGGTACTGCCAACTCTGTGTCTGCATGGCCTTCACCCTCGTATGGTTGTGAACAACTGTTAGCTGCCTGTTGCCTCCAGATGTGCCTCTGGATGTAGACGTGAAGACCCTGTTTGCGGACCCAAGCCAATGATGCGCTGTGAGAGGTTTAAAGGCACGATTTGGTCTGATCGTTAGCAAACAAGCAACTGAAAGGTGGCAAACAGCACGAGCCAAAGGATTCAGCATATGCGTGGGTACAGCAGGGCACACCTCGCGCGAAATACAGCAACTTGTCCGTGATGTTAAAGCGACATGCGGCAACCCGGCTATGCTGCACATGGTCAAGGTCAAGGTCATGGTGGTCAAGGTCAAGGTAAGGTCAACATGCATGCAAACCTTGAGGCTCTGGTTACGATCGCTGCACACAGGCGTGAATTACCTCTTACACAAGAGGGTCACACAATGACCAAACCTTTGCTGTTCACTGAGCAACTGAGGGCATCGTCCTCCTCTCTACACGCCGTATCTAATGCTTTGGTAGTTGCGAAGTTGATGGTCGCTTTCACGGACAGACGGGTATACGGTTTAGCGTTGGGATCATTTTACCATATCTATCTGGCCATTGAGCAGCTCTTGTACAAGTGCAGAGAGACAGATGGTAGGCAACACACGAAGAGTAGGCCTGACTAAGTTGTCTGACTGACGACCTGACGGCCTGATATCTGCCCTGCAGCACTCACACCTATAGTAAAGATGTTGCCCAGAATCGAGAGGCATGAGCAATTTGCGGTGGACTTAGAATACTTTCTGGGGTGAGCATCATTTTCTGGTGAGCCCCACAGCACACTGACAGAGACCACGTGGGCACCACAGCATATGCAATGCCTCCATAATTTCTGCTACCACTGCAGGCCAAGCTGGAAATCAAATGCAACGCCCAGCCAGCCGGTGCAGCAATATATACAGCGGCTCAGCCTGATTGCTGAAAAAAAACCGCACTTACTGATAGCACACACCTTTGCCATGCATGCTGCTCTCATGGCAGGTGGCCAATTACTGAAAAAGATGCTGACAAAGCATGTAAAACTTGAGCCTGGCAAAGGCACATCTACTTTTGACTACAAGGCAAGCTGACAAATTTGCCACAACAGTTACTTGCAGTTCCAATCTTGAGCCAGCAGGCATGATAATGGCAAGTGCCAACATTTGCGTTAGTGGAATGCAGGAACCTGTTCAACAGTTGAGAACAGAGTACAAACAAGTCATCAACCGTTTGCCAGAGGTGCTAAGCACAGAACAAGCAGAGGAGGTATTTCATTATTCACTTGCCCTGTCTACCTTGCACATATGTACATGCAGCCATAACAAGCACTTTGCTGTCACCATGTTCCTGATGCTATGTAGCTGCTCAGCAAGTGCGGCTTGGCATGCAGGTGCTTCAAGAACACCGCAGAGCTTTTGAGTATAACATTGCCATTGTGAGAGACTTCCATGTGGGCTATGGGCGATTTGCCTTTGCTTTGCAAAAGCTTATACCGAGCTGGGTGTATCTGGCTGGCATCTTAGCTATAATAGCTGTTTGGACGTTGTATTATTTGTCTGGCAGGTCTAGATTTTAGTACCGCTTTCTGGACCAATATCGTGCAGTGCTCATCCATTCAACTGAGATTTTGAGTACCAGTCAGGCATGCTTCATCACAAGCACCTCATCAGTGCTTGCTGGTTTGCAGATGAAAGCTGATCACGTTTATTGTATCACAATGTAAGCATTTGAAAGGTATCTTGCAAATTGCTGTCTCCAGCAGCGGAGAAGCAACAATCACCAGGCAATCCAACTCCGTCCAGACTAAAACTCATCACATTCATACCGGGTTAGCAAAACAGACTGGTGTCACTTTCTTGACGACTCTCAACAAAGTGTCACCTTATTGTGTTCAGCATTCAGCCTTATTGTTTATTGTCAACTCACAACAGAGACGGCAAAGTTGAAAATGATATGCTGGCCATCACCAGTACATGCACAAGTAAATCAGTATCAACCAAAAGCAGAAAGTGCAGCTGCAAGCTGGCAGACATCAGAGACAGACCCAGGGGCATGTTGTCAGTATCAGATACACACAGTAGTACAGACTTTCAGGATCGCCCATTTCCATCAGCTGGATCGTGGCCTTTTAGCACTGCGCGGCCGCAGGTTTCTTCCTGTGCCTTCCCCATGAGTGTGAGCTAAACTCTGTTCACCTTGTGACCGTCCCGCAGAACTCGTCCTGGGTGCGTCATAATCAGGCTCTTCACCAAGGGGCGACACATCATGCCCCTGTGACCTCTTGCCCTTGTGGCCCCACATGGGCAACATTCCTTGCTTGTCCTTCTTGCAGCCAGCCAGAGTTGCTGCTGCAGCTGCCAGCAAGTCTACTGGTCCATCATGCTGATCATTGAAGCCAGCATTGCTGGTACCGGCCTGGTCCTCTTCGTCTCCTTCGTCCAGGGGGGAGACAACAGGACTGAGAGCCGGGCCAGCGGCAAAGGCAGGGGAGGTGTCGAAGTCCTGAGGGTTGGTGTGGAGACGGGATGCTTGGCGGGAGAGAGGGGGTCTACCCCGGCTTGTGGTTGTGGATGCTCCTTTGCTTGCCTCAGCACGGAGGCCTGATGCAGACTTGGTGAAAGTTCGCCCTCGCTTGGATACAGCACCTTCTGCACAGTGTCCAACACACTCACTGCCACAGTCACAGCCGGAGTGGCTCAGGGCCAACAGATGTTCTAGTCAGCGGGTCACAAAGGGATGAACATGCAAAGGCTGGACACAATGCAAAGTGCACTTCAGGGACCATGCAAGTTGGAGGGTCTGCACCGTGGGTGCAGAAGACATGTACTATTAGATGCCAGTTACATGTGCAGTGTGTCAGATATGCAAATGTGATTTGTGGGGTCCCACCTTGTGGCTCATTGACTTGGATGGTTTTGAGGATATCAGGGTTGGTCTGCATGAGTGCTTGCAGGGAGGGTGCAGGTGGCTCCGCACCAGAGGGGCCCAGGGCGCCTTGCTGCCCTGGGGCCCAGTTGTGGTGGGGCTCAGACCCTGCCCGGCTGCCATGGTCTAGCCCTTCCTGCACGCACACACACAATGTCTGCTAATCGGCCGGGGTTCATCTTGCCACCGTGTGGCAGTGCAGTCTGACTTCACCAAGCAGTAGGCAATGCAGAGATCAAGCTGCACGTGACAGTACTGGGGGTCTTTCTCCTGGAACCATCCACTGTACGTGCAGCTGCAACTTGCTGTTACAATGTCACACAGGCTGCAGTATGGCTGTACAGTTTAGCAGTAGCTTGTGTGACTCTACAGCCTGATTTTTTGCCACATGTCACATGTCGGTGTAACATCAGGGAAGCTGAATGGTCACATGAGCATTTGCTGCTTTGCTATCACCCTGTTGCTGCAATTTTGGTATCATAGCTGTGAAGCTTGCTTGAGCTGAATGATGAACTGCACGATTTGCTCTTTTGAAATCTAGCCTTGCCAACTTGGCTTTGCTGATCTGAACCGCTGTCTATGCACTACCTTGCTTTCAATGACTGGATCTGCTGTCTGTCTTGCCACTGTGTCGGGCTTGATTGAAGCTGGCATCTGGTGACAAAGGCGTCTGTTGCTACTGACTGTCTTTGCTTGATGACCAAGTGTGTGCAGCAGTGACATATATAATGCATAGAGGAACCCTAGACAGGAACATACTGCTTGGGTGGTCATGCCAGCACTGCCAGGCCGGCTAGGCATGGAGCGCGGGCTGAAAACTGCCACTAGACGAGCATCCAGACAAGGCACCCCCAGGGTACCCATGGGGGAGGACCCTCCAGGGCCCAGCACCCTGCCTGACTCATCCACAAAGGACCCCTCAGGTAGGAGGCCCCGCGGAGAGGGGCTGGGGCTGAAGCTGCTGCCTGGGGGACTGAAGCCATCCTCATCAAGCTCTGGTTCTGGCGCACCAACCTGAGTCACATGTGTCAGATTAGATGCATTGTATGTCTTGCTTCAGATTGCAGCAGGACTAGCCATGAACACTGGCTTGACATGTGCTGATGGTATGTAGATGCTACAGTTAACATACAAGATCAAACCGGCAGTGTCCACCTTGTGGTGCAGTGGAATTGTGTGGTCATTGGGGAATGCACTTTTGCCAGACAATGCAGCACGACTCCAATGCAGCCCAAGAAAGATGTGCTAGCCAAATTTGCAGCCATGCAATGTAGTCTTGCAATGCATGGGAGCTACAGGCGCATATCAGGCTCCCAACAAGAGGGAGAGGCATGCCTACAGGCATTGGTATGCACCACTCACATCATAGTCAGTGATGGGGTAGTTGAGGCTGGTGTTGGGTCCCCTCAGCCGGATGGCCTCCTGGTCATACGCCCGGGCTGCGTCCTGCTGACTGTCAAAATATCCAATATGTACAGGCTTGCTACCTGCACCAGTGGGTGTGACAGCAAGCTTTGGCACTGGCATATACAGCTTTATGCTTGGTGTTCCTCTCACTTGAGCTAAGCAGCAGCAGCAGCAGCTTCTGACAGTCAGAAGCCAAGACAGAGACAATAACATTTCACACTGGGCAACATAAGCATGGAGGGAGCTGCACATGCACAACAATTCACACGCTCACATCTACACAGCTATAGCAGTGTAACCACATCTACACAGCTATAGCAGTGTAATCACATCTACACAGCTATAGCAGTGTAACAGAGGCAAAACTACCAAGCGCCATGAAGTGCACACTGGCACACTTACAGCATACATACATCTGGACTCACATGGCAACAGGCATGGCATAAGTGAACACATGGTAGGGAGGTCACCTTTGAAGATCGTGGCTCGCCACTTCATGTTGTCCTTGTGCCAGCTGACCCCTCTGAACTTGGAGGAGCCCTTGCCTGTGGGGGCCTTATTCAGGGCACTGGCCTTCACTGTCACAGTCAGCCCTGTCCCGCCTGCACTGGGCACATGCCTGGGGCCGGACCCACCAGCCCCCCTCTGACCACCAGTCTCTGGTTTCACTGCACAGCAAGTTAGGCACTGTCAGCGTGCTAGCCGGATTGCCCCAATTCAAAGCCTGGACGCATGGTGGCTGCGCCACTCTAAAAATACAACGCTGTCTCTGTGTGCAAGCTGTGTGGCAAATCAACACATCCCATCAGCTTGGTGTGAGGTTGTTGATGCAAAATCTTGGGGATGAATGCATGTGCCACTGACTGGCATGTCACATAGAGTAAAGAAGGCGGCATACCGTTTGGCAGCAACACGCACGTGATTGAAACAAGCAAGTTGGGCCGCAGCTTGCTTGGCTGCTTACATCCTCCAGGAGGAAACAGCATGTACAGTGCAAGCATTGCACATGCCTGACACAAAGGCATTTTAAGCCAACAGCCCCCAAACGCTGCAGGGAAGTTAACACCCTTGCCAGCGAGTTGTGCCAACAGTGACTCACGGTTCACGGCGGGAAGTTGCTTACAGAGGAAGTTAGTGTACGCCTCAAGGCCATGCATCTTCAAGGCAGCCTGGTCGTAGGCATGGGCTGCTGCCTCTGGTGTTTCAAACATGCCCACCAGCTGGTGCTCCTCCCCTGTCCTGTACCACCAGCCATGCTCACAATGGTCATTGCACACCACATCACATGGCAATTTGTCTTGGCAGTGGGCCAACCTATTGACTCAGGCGCAACTTCATGCACTGTGGCTGCCTCATAGGTGTCAAGAACATGCCTTGCTTGCTGGCTTACAGACTCACAGAGGTGAAGGCAGAGGCAGATGCAGCTTGTAAAGCCAATCAATATTTGCCAGGGTTGTTGAGCAGTGTCAAGTGCAATCAACGAACCATGGTCATCTTCTGAGCAGGACAATGTTGTGGCATGTGGTGGTTGTACCTGGTCCAGATGCGTGCCTCAAACTGCTGGGTGGAGGGGCACCAAGTCACCCCCATGAACCGCCTGTCCTTCAGGGCCAGCCCGGACCTGCC
>JAABUO010010540.1_pt1 | contig 10218 bp, 12 predicted proteins | sample 5559291 | NCBI WGS metagenome assembly JAABUO01 (sample SAMN10711878, study PRJNA513372) | rock metagenome | isolation source: Antarctica rocks | place: Antarctica: Victoria Land, Finger Mt sud
AATCTATCACCCCCATCCCTTACGATATCATCAAGGAGGGTCTGCAGCAATAGTCATAGGTCAGTAGCTCCCCTTATCAAAGACCTCCTTTTTCCGTGTTGCTGACATGGCACTGCAGATCATGTGCATTCTGGCACTGGAAGCTCTGCGTGAGAAGTGTAGCAAGCTAATAAACACTGGCAATAGCAGCTCAAGCTTATATTGTGCATCTTGCTAAGTGATCTGGGAGACCTTCCAGCATGTCTTGTTTGCGTGACATTTTCAGTTGATGTGGCACATTGTCAGAAGCAATGACACCACGCTTGGCACCTGTTTGCACAGTTGCTTCTGTTGTGCAGGTCATTTAGCTGACTGTTTGATGTGCTTGGTGCAGGTCATCCCTATGTGTTATTGTTGTGTTCATGTAACATATCCATCGTCATATCAATACCCTGGCCATTGCACCGTGTGGTTGCATGTGTGTAGTCATCATGCAGTCATTACATAAGTCCTGGGATGTAGCGCTGTTTAGCAACTGCACAGCTACTGCCTACACTCTCTACAGCTTACTTCAGGACATCCTCATGCACGACAGTGCTGGATGATTGTATTGTAAGCTGCTGATGAAATTCAGACATGACTGTCACAACATGCAGGGCTTGTACAGCTGCTTTACAAATGCAGGCTGTTTGACATATGGCATCAATTTGTGATGCATCTATTGGGATCTGTCCTCACCTGAGCGCCCTCACATCTCATCGCGTTGAGCAAACATACTACACTCCCTGCAGTCAGTCTGGGTGACACACATTCATGAACATGGTTGGCACTGATATAGTGATCTGCACAACTGGCAGATCCTGTGTAAATTGCACACTGTAAAACAGAACGGAACTGCAAACGGAAATGCCGAGTACATGTGTAGCGCCGTAATGTTGACCAGTGGGTCGCCTGGTGACTGAAAACATTTACACGTGGGTCAGTTGGCTTCAAACACACACACGCATCTGATCAGACAGAATAGTAACAGCCACGGAAGTAACAGTATGCCACAAGCTTGTCTGCGATCCTCCTGGTGAAGTACCAAGGCCTGTATACAGGAACCAAGCTTGATTGAAAAGGCCTGTCACGTTGGCTCGCACGTCAAAGGACGCCTTCGCAGGATCAAAGTCATGCAGGCATTAGCCCATTCGCAACCTTGCACACGCTGCTCGCACTTTTCTTTACCTGCACCGCAACCTGAAGCCGCGCTTCATCCGTCATGTCTGCCCAGACATTGCGGATCTCTCTCGCAGACTACAGCATTCAGACCGTTCCAAAGTCAACAACCCAAGGTTGGTTTCCGTGTTGGTCCCTGCGACTGTTCAGTGCAAGCGTTCCTCAGCCTTGTTAATGATCGCAGTCACATTGGCAGCGATCACACAGACTTCGAGCGGTCAGCGAGTCCACACCCGCCCTCAAAAAGCCAGAGGTAGCTAGCAAGCCTCAGATCAAAGAAGCCAGTGCAGACAACAAGCCAGAACCAGCTGAACAGGAGCTCAGGTACTAAGATACTGCTTTGAGGTACATCTGCCGTGGTCTGCTCCATAGCTGGCTCTCACTCATGCCCTTGCTGCTGCAGCAACCAGGTGACCATTCAGTATCAGCGAGAGCAAGCCAAGGCCATGCGCAAATATTTCAAAAGCCTGGCGTACAGTGAGGAAGTAGTCAAATCTAAGTAAGTCAGTGCATTGTGGTCATTAGCATGACACAATCATGCGCTTTCTTGCTGCATTGAAAAGCGTCCTGTCCTCAGTCAGACATATGACATGTTCTTATAGGCATCCCTGATGCTATGACAAAATCTGCTTGCATGCATGCACCTCAGAAATGGCTCGTTGTTACAGCTGCATAATTTGTCTTGTTGTGTGCGCAGGGTCTTTGGGTGGACCCCAAAAAACGAAATTACCAATGGACGCTGGGTCATGTTTGGATTTGCAGTTGGACTGCTCACAGAGTATGCGACTGGTGTAGATTTCATCCAGCAACTCAAGCTGATGGTGTCCTACCTGGGGATAGCAGATATATATGATTAAGGGCTAAGCATGTGCTATCTGATTGTATTGCTGACATTTTTGCTGTATCAAATTGAGTCTTGATTTATTATATGTGGTGTCAAAACTCGCTGCGTCCTGTTGAGAAGATGCTTGTTGCAACAAAATTCCTGGTTGGGCTTGTCTGGGATATGACCACCATGTCCGTCATTAGCAGCAAAATTTCTTACAATGTCAAGTACAAGCATGCATCAGGGCTCAATTGTCTGTTGTGCCCTACACCTGAGAGAGTTGCTGTGCCTTTTGGTGTGTTCTGTTGCGAGACTTGTGGACACAAACCCGAGCGAGATTCGTGGACACACAACCAATCCTCTGGCTGTCTAGCTACAGTTACATCCCTTGACTAGTGCTGATCAGAGTATGACCCATGTGTTACCCTCAGAAGCAATGATGTCACATACGTCTCAAAACACACAAACCTCAATGCATCCCAGCTGTTGACTTCACTTGCAAAGCCTTGTGGACTACAAATTGTGCTAGGTAAGGCTTTATGGCATATGCAACGATGATGACAGGCAGTCTGACAAGCTATAAAATACAGCTAAAAGCATGGGATTGCTCACTACACAAATAATGTCTCCATAAACATTGACCATCTCTTGAGTGATTGCTGAAGCAGCACAGAGGGCATGACTGCTTGCTTTGGTGCCCTGACGCAAGCTGGTGGTGAATGTCTATATGGGGCTTGCTGAACACCGCACCTGGCTGTATAAAATGATGCACGCTCTTGCGTATGCTGGCATGAGAGTGCATCATCCTGGTTGTCAATGAGAGACATTTTTCTCACTTGCAAACAATTGCTTGTGTAGCTGCATGCGTTTCAGGCTACACTTTTTTGGTCTGTTCAGGATACATAGCACCTCTTGTACCTCCTTGCCCTGTTGTTAGCTCTGTGCCTCTTGCTTATCATCTGACTGGCCACAATCAGCTTGTTTGTTGCAATCATTGCATTCATCATCGCTATCGTTATCACTCCAGTCACCAAACCTTTTCTGCTTATGAAATATGCAGCACTCTGCAAACAAGCAAGAGTGGCTATCAGACACCATATGCCACAAGCATGCCAGGATAAAGCAACAAAAGCGGACTCACTTTTGGACTTCTTCTTGTTCATAAATTCATTGTCCACAACTTCTTCAGACCAGCGCACAGCCTGCACATTGGGAATCTGTCGTTTGAGGAGTTGACAGATTGCATCACTGGTCAACATTCAGCCCTAAATTGGTTGCAAATGCAATTGTGTTGCGCAAGCGATGACACTTGCAGACTAACCTTGGCTTTTCTCCTTGGCGCCAGACGTAGAGTCAAAACCTCTGCATAACATTTACTATCACCCTGAAGTTCTGCAAACAACCACACGGCCGGGTAACATTGCAGGCACATCAGACCTGTGACAGCCTGGTTGACGTTGTTGGCAGAATTTGTGCTTGGAGACGCAACAGGCACAGTCCCGACGGGAACTTGGGCAGCTGGGTAATTTGCTTGCACCATTCTGCTGAGATGCAACTGCCGTCAAGTCACAAATGGTTCGGAGTGCAGCGAATAAGCGGCGTTCCGAGAACTTGATAGCAGGATGTCACAGTTGTTGCCTTCGATTTTTTCGGATTTGCAGACAATGTACACACATGATTGTCAGCTACCACATTTACGTGGAACCACTGCGCTGGATGACTCAAGCTGTAAACTTCGATGAGGAGAATGGCAATGACCGCAAAGCATATACAAAGCATGGTGCTACCGTAACGCCAGCGGTAGTACTGCAGAGCACTGACACTGTTACGATTTCACCACCGCAAATTCTGGACCGGCTCACTCAACACACCAAAGTCCCTAAATCGCTATTAAGTTTTGCAAGTCGGCATCGAGGGTCGCAGCTTCGGCCGGCTGAGACTGCCACTTAGGCATGTCTTGCGTTACGGTCAACTGCAACGCAGCTTGCTAGGCACACCTGGCCACACTCAATGCCTGCCCAGCAGCTGCGTGTATGTTTAGGCTTTCTGCCCGGACTCAACTTTACATAGCTATGGACTCAAGCAGTCTGCAGGAAATCGTAAGGCCACAGGTAAGTTGCAGCCCAGCTTTGTCAGTCACAGTGCTGCGACTCGAGGTTCCAAGACGACACCAGCAGTGTTCTTGCTCTCAGTCAGCAGACTATCTGCAGGACACCAAGACACATGCAAGCAGTCAGCTGCACAGAGTCAGTAGTTTAGACACGCTGAGACCTCATAAGGTGACCTCTTTGTTGTGATACTGCACCAATGGCCTTTTGCATATCGGTCACCATGCTGACTGAGTACCAGAGCAATGCTGCCATGTTGATGATTCTCAAGCGTTCTGAAGCATTGTCAAGTCAAGCAGCTACTCCAGTTTATGGCCAGGCAGGCTGGCTGCTAATGCGTGCTTCTGAGGCTGTGTCCATTAGCAACTTTCACAGCACTCATGGCAACCAGCATCTCACCTGTATGCTTCATGCTTGATCCCATGCATCATATACAGCAGCAAACTTAGATGAAAACCCATTTTTGCTGTGTGTGGAGTGCACACGAGCAAGTCTAAGGCAGAAAAGTTGTCTTCTCACACTGTGCATGCTGCAGGCAGAAGTGCTTGGTTATGTCAGCGCACAACGTTCCATCTCCCCTGACCTGCTGCGACCTCTAGATCTCCTTTCCAAGCGCTCCTCCTCTTCCCATCACATGGGCGCGAGCTGCAGCAAAAGCTCCAGTGTTGGACTTTCAGCAAAGACACATGCAGAGCTACGCTCCAGCTCTCAGTCTGTTGACAGTCCCTACCTGGTCAGCAGTCCAGCTTCTAGGAAACCGAGCCACTCCACCAGATCAGTCGGAGATGATCCATCTGCATCTGACCTCATTCAAGCTCATCACCAGGACACGCCGTCAGGGCAGTTACAGGCCGCCCTGGCAGCTTCCGCAGCAACCGCAGTCCTATCAGAAGCCTCATTCACGGCGGCCACAGCTGTGGCAAATGCTCCTGCCCATGCGCCGCCACCTGCGCCCACTTTTGCACAACAGAGCTTTCACGATGCCACTGTGGTGTACAGCCGGCCGCTCGATCGCCCATCATATAACAGCAAGGCATCCTCTAGGAAGAACAGCGGTGCCACAGGGAGCCTGAACAGGCACGCCCCTTTCCCAGAAGCCCTGCAGGGTGTTGCCAAACAGCCCTCTCAGGAGGCCTTCATGCAGCTGCTGCAGCAGCATCTGTTTGACAGGCAGGACATGAAGGTACTCTTTGCTGCTTTCACTGCTTCTCTGCTGTGGTGCAGCGCTCAATTCTGGCTTGTCCTGGCACAAATCCTCAAGTCATGCTACAGTTTTGTAAATCACAAATCGCAGCTGCTTATGCAGAAAGCCCAGGTCTGTGAGAGTACAAGTTGCTTGACAACTTTACATTGCTTGAGAATCTGTGAGCATGTGTTGCCCAGGTTGCATCCTGAATGAGCAGCATGCATGCTGTAAGCTACTGTGCTCAGATCTTCGTGTTTACATTGTTCTCACGCTGTTCCCTCTGAATGGAGGCCAATCTGCCAGGCTGTACCAACCTCTGTAGGTGGTTGGAGTCAGACAGTCCGGCATTGCCTCCATTCCAACACCAAAAGAGCATTGTTCAGGAACTAGTGCATGATCATTCTGTGATTGTACGTAATGCTGATTTGAGGTCATGTTGTGACTGCGTTCAGTGTTTGATCACAGGTGATGGAGTTAGATAGTATAGTAGCGGCCATGACTGGGCAGTCAGCACAGACTCAGGCCACCTGTGCTTCCCTCATGGTGGCACATGGCTTCTTCTTCGCTGCCATGAAGGCTGTTTTTGTCTTTCCGGAGGTGCTCAGAGCTGTTCTGGAAGACATCAAGCTGCAGGTGAATCAAGGTTCATCTATAAGCCAAGAAGAGGGTGACATTCTTGCTGTTTTTCCTGAAAGTGTCAAAGTGTCAAGCTTTCAACAGAAGCATCATGTTGTCATCAAGTTGCAGATACTTGGTCTCCAGCATTAACAATCATGCTCTTTTTGTGACTTGACAGTAGCAGAAACCTGGCTGTTGGGTACCTTGTGTGACTGGTGTATGCACACAGAGTGATAGTCAAGTCTGGAAGGCGTCTCCCTATAGTTGTCATGTGGCTGTGGCAATGCAGATGCGTGTGTGCTTTTCAGGCTACTGTGCACATACTTTGTCATGAGGTGCAAATGGTCCCTGACATTGACACCACCAATGCAACTTTGACACCTTTCTTCACCAGTGGATTCTGGTTTTCAAATTCCTGCCAAATCTTCAGCGTAATCACCATGCAACCTGTCCACAAACCCAGACAGAGTCATGGGTGCCTGGCAATCAGGCTGTGAGTCAGTTACCAAACCCAAAGCCAAGCAAACAGCGCCCAGACTGCCCAGCAGCTTGCAAACTAGTTCAGATTGATGAGGCCTGTTTGCCATGGATGATAGTAACGGGGAGGGGGGGGGAGAGAGCTGTTAATAATCCCAGTAATCTTAAAGTACCTGCTGAGGCATGTTTGAGGCAGCTACAAGCACGTTCTCTCAATGCTGTGGGCTGGAATGTGCTTCTGCTGCTGTACAGGTGGATGTGCGTCAGCCTGACAAGGTGGACAGCTGGTTTTGGGCAGAAGCTGACCTGAAGCTGCTTCTTCAGCAGTTTAGGGGCCTGAAGGTGACTCAGCAGTACAAGCTGACCCAGAAGCAGCTAACTGCCCTGGGGCCTGAGGGCAAAGCGCCCTTGGCAAGGGTTGAGATGGAGATGCTGGGAAAGGTGGTCAATGACTTCTTAGCTCAGCTCGGACCTCAGCTGAGTAGCTCACCAGCAGCTGCTGAGGCAGCTGCAGGCGTGAGTCAGCCTGGCAATGGCACCTCCTCCGGCGATTCAGGATTGGCAGAAGATGTTTCTGGGATGACGGGAGTGTCTCTGGGATCCACAGACATTGTCTTGGGAACCAGGGGAGAACATCTGGGATCCCAGGCTGGGCAGCAACAGGACCCCAGGGGTGCTGTTAGGGTGGGACCAGGAAAGTCGCTCACAAACAGCCAGGTGAAAAAGAAGAATGGCTTGCAGAAGCAGAGAGAGCAGCTGAGAGCAGGTGAGACATGGTAGCAATTGTCACTCCTCACAGACAATGTAGTTTGTAAATTGTGCACCACAAATCTATCAACGCCCATAGCAGGACCCTATGCTTGCAATGCGCTGTACATTTGAGTGTTCCTGCACATCAATGCCTCCATGTGTTTCGTTTCTCAGCAGTTTTCTGGCCTGCATTGGTTCCTGCAAACTGCACATATAAAGGCAACTTACAGCTGCATCGTGGTGGAGCCATTGGGCTCTTGCTTGATCAGGTTCTGACCTTGTGCACCAGGTCTGTAAACTGACCAAGATCAGTCTCATGTCAGAGTTAAGGCAATCGGCATTCGTCTCATTCTTGCATGAAATATTGTGCTATGCTTGGCCTGCACAATAAGCTCGACCACTGCTGCTCAGTCAAGGCATGCAAGTCTAGCATCGATTGTGTTATGCAAGTCTAGCATCGGTTGTGTTGCACGCCATCAGCGCTTGCTTTTTGCATCACAGGAGAGAGGCGCAAAAGACAGCAAGCCGCAAGCCTGGGGGTGAGCCCCACTGTGGTTGCACGTTCTCAGATGTCAGCGCGCAGCGTGGCGCAGCAGCAGGTGCTGACTCAGCGCCAGCGGCGGGAGGGTCCCGCAGCTGTGGCGCAGCAGGCAGCTGCTGAGAAGCTGCAGATGGAGCAGCAGGCTTTGGAGCGTGACTACGAGCAGCTGAGGCAGGAACGGCTCAGGTCAGTCGGGAACTTCATGCTCGTGAATGTGGAATGCGTTTGAGTGCTTGTCAAAGTGAGACTAGGCTCTGAGCGCATGACCAAGTAAGATTGTCTAAGCGGGACGAATGTTGAAAACTGTGCTGTGCCATGCTTTGCCGCGCTGTGCTGTGCTGTGCTGCGCTGTGCTGTGCTGTGCCGTGCCGTGCCGTCCTGTGCTGTGTTGCACCAAGCTGTACCGTCCTGCACCGTGCTGTGCTGTGCTGTGCTGTGCTGTGCTGTGCTGTGCTGTGCTGAACCATGCTGTGCTGTGCTGTGCTGTAAAAATTGTGCTGAGTCAGTGGCTGGCTGAATTCAACAATGGCCTGAACTGTTGCCTTATCCTGTTGCACCATTTCCTATTAGGTATGAAGAAGAACAGCAATGGGCAGCTCAGCAGCAAGCCCAGCCCTCCCTCTCGCAGCCTCAGACTCAGTCACGCTTTGCTCAGGAGCAGGCGAGTCAGCTCAGGGCGCAGCAATCAGGCATACCACAGCAGGCAGATGTTGACTCAAATGGAAAACAATCATATGCCCCTGCTATGGGACACAACCCTTTGTCAATGTCATTGGACGGAGCCGGCCTCTCTTCTTCTTTGCTGGAAGGGTACAGGATGCAGCAGAGGGCTGTTCCAGAACAGGACAGGTCAGCCCCTTCAAGGTATGTCGAGGCAGAAGTGTGGAGTTCGCAACAGCATCAGCCTCATGCCAAGGCAGCTCCTCAGCACACGCTGAGTGAGTTTGAACAGCAGGGCGGGGCTGCTGCAATCAGCCCTCTGAAGCAGAGCCCTGCTGCTTACTCAGCTGGAGATCCTGTGGAGTACAATGTCATGTCTGGTATGAACCCTCGGGGTGGCCACCGCCCACAGCACTCTCTGAGTGAACTTGAGCATCAGGGCAGCTGGGTTGAGGCTAGTCTGCCTCAGCAGGGCTTTCCCTCACAGCCTTCTGTCAGAGGCCCTAGCCCTCAAGAGCTTGAGCTGGTTGCTGCTCAAGCAGCGCCCGGCAGAGACTCACCCACTCGTGACCTCACCGAACTTGAGCAGCAGGGCAGCTTCACGCTAACTTCAGACCCGTCTCAGGTTCAGCAGGGGAATCCAAATCCTAATCAGGCAGGCCAGGCTGAGCCAATTGCAGGTGCTGAGATGGCTCGTGAGCTGGCTCGCAGAAAAGGTGCTCAGGCTGAGTTGGAGAGGCAGTACTCTCAATTACAGTTGCAACACCAGCAGGTCTGCCTCTCACTGCCTGACATTGTGTCAAATCCACAAAAACCGTAGCAACAGGGGAAAAAACAATCAGCAACACCAGCACTACAAACCAAAACTCCATACTGTCCTCTCTCAATAGTTTCAGGCCGTGTCAACTTTGGCGTTGATTCATGTATGTCATGGCGCAATCAACATGTAGACGTATGAGCGCTTTGAGCATTCGTTGTGCATCAAAGGGCTAACACAAGCAGTCATTGTGCTTATGTGTTGCGTTGAAATGCATGACCTCAATGGTTGTATGCACTGTGCAGAGTTTGGACAGGCAGCGGCAGGCGGCAAATGCTCAGCAGGCACAGCGTGACCAGGAAGCCAGGCTGCAGCAGGTGAATGGTCATTTCTCTCTTTGATGATTTTGACCAAACCACACCTAATTGTTGCTCCTTGTTCACGCCTTCCTTGCATCACACCAATACATATACAGGCAGAGGTGTGCAAAGCGTGTATATGTATAGACACACACATAGGTGTATGTGACTTTGCATGAGTAATTTAGATCTGTATATACATGTACATATGTAGAGTTTGCACACCTCTGACTGTATCTGTATTGCTGTGGTGCAAGAAAGGCTTATATAGCAACATTCAGCACACCTCTGCCTGAAACCCACCTATGTCAAAACAGCCTGTGATTCATCCACGTCAGTGTCAGCCACTGACTGATGCTACATGCACGTAGTCAAACAGGGAACTGCTCTGTACCTATTCAAAATTGAGCTCAGTGCAGCTGTGCATTGCAGAGGTGAATGTGCAGCTTGTGTCAGCTCATGCATGTAGCTCTTTTCAATCCCGGAACGTCTATTTACATTCAGAAACGTCATCCCTACACTGGAAATCTAAACTCAGAAACGTCTGGGGACAGTAAAAACGCGTTTCTACATTGTGGAGATGTTTTAGCTTCTGCAAAGGTATGCTACACATACTGTTTGTTTGCACCAGCATGCAATCGTGTGAGGGAATCATCTGGATGTGTGTTGTTGTAGGAGGCTGAGTTATTGCAAGCTGGAAGAGAGTGCAAGATGCTCAGAGAGCCATACAGCCTGTCTG
>JAABUO010010541.1_pt1 | contig 10218 bp, 3 predicted proteins | sample 5559291 | NCBI WGS metagenome assembly JAABUO01 (sample SAMN10711878, study PRJNA513372) | rock metagenome | isolation source: Antarctica rocks | place: Antarctica: Victoria Land, Finger Mt sud
AAGGAACTGTTCCTACCTCGTGAGCATCATGCTAGCTGACGAAGACTGGGACAACACATCGAGCTGTTATAATTATGTTGGGTGTGTCGCATGAGAAATAGGATCCTGTCGTATCAGTTTGATGGGTGAACAGAAATCATCGATCTCATTATTACCATTGCCAAGATTTCTACTTTAGTACACATGGAATTAGTAGCAACTCTGTCCAGGTCTGTCCCAGAAAGTCAGGACTGAATAATTATCTTGGACTTGACCTCTTGATGTTGAATCTAAGTACCTCCTCCAATCTAGCATGCACTTCGGTCCTCTTGAGGAATTAGCAAAGCACAATATAATTTAAGGGGTATCATGCCTCGATATGACTGCATCCAGAACCGATCTCCATTTGCAAGGTTAAAGAGAGGGAACGAGGGTCGGTTCGTTAAGTCGTTGCACACCAAAATTGACTACCACCAAAACATGCACCAACCTTCGTATTTAAAAATCTGAAAAAATTCGTAGAGCTTTACAAAGCATTCTCAGGCATTTAGTGAAAGCTTTAAGTTGTAATAAGGCTTAAGAGTTGATATAATCAAGGCTCTATTTCTCACATAATTACGGTTTTTGGTGAGGTCGCTTAATTTGGTGTGCAACGACTACGAACCGACCCTCCGAAGGGCATTATTAGCGGGCTCCAAAACCGGCAGGGTTTGAACCGTGCTAGTGTACTATATAATAATAATCATTTCTAATTATTTCGACTACATCCTGTCATCCTAACAACACGTCCGATGAACAGGCAATGCTCTCGGCGCTGCATAGTCCTGCTAAGCGTTTAGTTGCCCAAAATTTGATCCATTCGGTGACAAGCTTACGGTCCGCCACCCAGAACAGCGCCTCCCACCTCCATGTCCGTAGCTTTACGCAAGAGGTAATATTTTCAGGTATTCAGCCTACGGGTGTTCCTCATTTAGGAAATTATCTGGGCGCCCTTCAGCAATGGGTCAGACTGCAGAACGAGGCCGCACCAACAACTCAATTGCTATTCTCAATCGTTGATCTACATGCCATCACAATGCATCAAGATGCCGAACAGTTGCGGAGGTGGAAACGCGAGACCCTGGCCACATTGCTGGCAGTAGGCTTAGATCCGGAGCGATCGACCATCTTCTACCAATCCGATGTATGACCACAGTCTGAAGCAGTTTTCAGTAAGAGAGGACGATCGTTAAGAGGCGGCAGGTTCCGGCACACACTGAACTGATGTGGATTCTAAGCTGTACGGCCTCAGTGGGATATCTTTCTCGGATGACGCAATGGAAGGCCTGTCATCACTACATTAACATGTTTGTAGATCTGTCGATGCTGACTGCCCGTAGAGCAAGTTGGCAATACCTGCTAGATCAGTAATTGGGGATATGGACGCCAGAGCAAAGCTAAAGCTCGGATTGTTTTCCTATCCTGTGTTACAGGCCGCCGATATTCTAGTCTATCGGTACCTCTCCAACTCACTGATTCTTATTTCTCTGGCTAAGTGGTCCAGGGCTACGCATGTTCCGGTCGGGGAGGATCAAGTGCAGCATTTGGAGTTTGCAAGAGAGTGTGCCAATGGATTCAATGCTGCCTATGGTCGAATGATTCTGAGAGAACCTGAGACAATACTTTGTACGCTCTAATCGCTACCACCCATTACACAATTGCTGACTGGTTCTAAGCACCCGCGAAGCGTGTGATGTCACTCAAAGAACCGAATTTGAAGATGTCTAAATCCCACGAAGATCCTCGATCTCGAATACTCCTTAATGATAGCCCCGCCGTAATTTGGGACAAGGTTAGGCTTGCTCTAACCGACTCGATCGCAGGAGTATCATACGATCCAATAAAACGCCCAGGAGTGTCAAATCTTTTAACACTCATGAAATACTTGGATACAGGAAGTCCGTCTATTGAGAAGCTTGCTGAAGTCAATAGCACCCTCGGCATGCGGGAATTTAAAGAAACGGTTGCAGTTTCAATTTCGAAGGGTTTAGCTGACGTAAGGATGCAATACAATCGGTTAATTAACGATGATTCTAAAATGCTAAGAGACATTGCTACCGAAGGTGCTGAGATAGCACGTAGCAAAGCGAATAAGACTATAAGAAGGGTTAAAGATGTAACGGGACTATAGTACAAACTTGCGACTATTAGTAATTTAAATAATAAGATAATAATGTAAGTTGTTAAAGTATTATTAGTGTTGCGATCGTGCAGTTCGAATTCAGACTGATTTAGACTGAGTTAGCTTAACATAAATCATGTTAAATTATCATAAACTAGCTTAAAACTGATGTTAACACGTTAGTAATCTAGCGCGTCTTCGTGAGTACAAGATTCTTCGCGTGTTACATTTTCTTTCTTCTTTAGCTTTAAACTTTTAGTTAAAATATACTCATATAATTCGCTTTATACTGACTTATAACATTAGTTTAAAGCTTATTAATTTTATTACTAACGTGTAAATGATATAAAATAAACTATTTAATCTTATTAAAAATTAAGCTCGTAAAGCTAGTTAAAAATTAAAAATTTCTAGAATAAAATTAAAGAACACGAACGCGCTGTTTTAAATTAATTCTTTATTAAGCTCGTTACTGATACAAAATAAAAGAATACGAACGCGTTATTTTAAAATTAAAAATAAAAATTTCAGCGAAACTCGAACTCAGAAAAGTTCAATAATGTAACATTAAAACTTTAATTAGTAATTTTTTTATTCACGTAATAATTAAAATTACGAAATTAAAATTAATGAGCATTACTCGCTACGAATTACGAAATGTTAAAAGAGAATTACTTTTATTATAAAATTAAACAACATTAAAAAAAAACGCGAATGCGTCATTAAATATTAAATAAAAGAACGCGAAAACGTTATTCTTTAATTTTAAAATGATTAAGATTAGCATTAATATAAAGCTAAATGAATGAATAATTATTTACGAAGCAAACGATATTATTATCTTTATTAAATATATATATCATTAATACGACATTAAAATAAAGACTTATAATAATATAATTTAAATGTTAAAAAATGTTAACGAGATAAATATCGCGTTAAAAGTTAAATAAACGCGTTTAACAAAAGAAGTATGAGATAAGAATGTAATTATTTATTATTTAAACATTATTTAAAGTTAATAAAGTTCTTTTACTTTAAAAGCTTAAGCATTAAAGTTAATTAAGTTATTAAATTTATTCTTGTTTAAAAATTTATCGTAAAATGTAAATAACTGATTATTACGAATGCGAAACAAGCTGAAAATAAACAAGAATTACTTTTTTACTAAAGAATTAAAGATTATTTACATTAAAAATCGAGTTAATAAATTTATCGCTTAGCATATAACTTCTCGTATGCGAGATATTTTCTTAAACTCGTTTTTAAAAGTTAAAAATGTATTATTAATAATTAATAAAATGTATAACGATCTTAATCATCGTTACATAACTTAATAATAATACTTAAAGCTGTATTAAAATAAGATCTTCTTTTATAAAATTTAAATGAAATTTTAAAGATTTAACGCAAAACTAAAATATAATAACGAGACTTTATTAAATGATCTTTAGTATAAAATTAATTTAAATCTTTAACGAGCGACGCTTTATAAACGAATTACAAATTTAAACGAGTTCGTTAACATTTATATACGAGTTAATGTTAAATTAACGAAATTAAACGCACGATTAATCATTAAAGTATTAATAACTTAAGTTACTCGCTTTATTATTAATAAATTAATTACTTAATTCACGTCGTTATTATTTACGTGAAAGAAACTTAAAACATTAAACGTTAATTTTATTAAAAAAGAATTTTTTAAGAAAGAACTCTGCTTTAAATATAAGAAATTAAAACATAAAGTACGCGATTATCACGAAGATGTTAAAGTACACGAGATCGTCGCGAATTAAAAAAACGACATGTTTTCGTTAAAGTAATGACTGAAAACGACATATTCATATCTTGTTTCATTAGCATGCTTAATGATTCGTTTAATTTTAAATCGTTTACTGTTAACGTTATTTTAAGTAATTTAAAAAAGATATTTAAATTATTTATTTTAATAAATATTAAAGTTATTAACATAACATTTATTAATAAATCTTTAATGTTAAAGTTATGCGAACGCTTTAAAATTTAGTTAATATCGCTGTTAAAGTCGAACTTAATTTAATTATTTAATAAAACTTTTAATTAAAAGTTAATTACTTATACTTTATATACGTTAATTATTATACAAGAATATAAGAATGAAATAATGTTTTTATTAATAGCTCGTTTAAATTAGCATAAGATAATTATTAAAAGTCTTTAATTAAAAAGAAATTAAATTTTAATAAATTTAATAAATGATTAATTAATATTCTTGTTAAATATTAAAACATCGAGATTTACTGCTTCGAAAGTAAGCGATTAATTAACATTTTAAGAGTTTAAATTAAGCGAGGTCTGCGAAATGAAACGAAAGAACTTAAAATTAATTATTACGTTAATGATTATTTTAAAACGATTTACGAATTCGAAACTCGTAAATTAATTCATTAAATCTGCTTAGTTTATTAAATTAAATCATATGCGAAAATTAAGCATTTAAGTTAATCTCGATTAACTTCAGTTCAGTTTATTAATTAAAAAGAAAGAGCTCGTTAACATTATCATGATTAAAGTCGCTGTATATTAAATTCTAGTTAAGAATAAGAATGTTAAGATTTTTTTCTTAATTATTAATGAAATTAATAAAGCGCTTAACTCAGTTAAAGAACTCGAGAAATTAAATAAAATGACATTAATTATATTATTAAAAGAACTGAAAAAAAAGCTTTTAATAGTTTATTATGACTTTTTAAATGTCTTTAATAAAGAAAAGATAACGTAGTTATTTTCGCATTAATTATATAATTATAAAATTAAATTAAAAAAGAAGAATTAATCTTCTCGAAGTTAACTATATTTTATGTTAAGTTATAAACTGCAAAAGATTAAGAAATATTTAGAAAAAAATTTAAAGAAGTTCATTACACTCAGCAAAGCTCTCTGCGCTTCGTTAATATTATTTATTAAAAAGAAAAATAATAGTCTTCGCTTCTGCGTAAATTATTAAAAATTAAACGCTTTAATTAAAAAAGATCGTTATTTAATTTTCTTAATAAACGAAGTACTAGCTAAAATTTAAGACAGTAAATATTTAACATGACTCGATATTATCGTCGCGTTTAATAAACTGCGCATAAGTTTCGAAAGCGAGAATTTAATTATCTTTATTACTTTCTTTAATGTTTATAAGTATAAAATGATATTTTTTAAATTAATTAATGAATCTGCGTTCTTTCAGCATTATATTAACGATGTATTATTTAAATGTCTTTATAAATTCTGTTAAACATATTTAAATGACATTTTCATTTATAATAAGACATTAAAAGAACATAAAGCTTATGTAAAAGAAGTACTAAACAAGCTTCGCGAAGTTAATTTATAAATAAACATTAATAAGTATAAATTTAAGATTCAGAAAATTTCGTTTCTTAAATTACTAATATTTATTAATGATTTACGATTAAATTTTTAAAAAGTAAATGTAATTTAAAACTGAAAGATGTCGCGATCGTTAACTCATATATAAATCTTTATTAACTTTTACAATTTTTATTAACGATTTATAAAGAATTTCTTAAAAATTATTCGTTTTATAATGAAGCTGACTCGAAAAGATTAATTATTTAAATAAACAGAGATTTGTTAAACGATCTTTAAAGAACTGAAGTAATAAATGACGATAACTTTCGTTTTAAAGCATTTTAACTCGATTAAAGAAGCTATTCAGAAAACTGACTTCTCGAATTATATTAATAACGAAGTATTATTTTAATATAACGATGAAGACATTTTACATTTAATGATCTTTTATAATAAGAACGTGATTTTAGTAAAATGCAATTACGAAATTTATAATAAGAAACTACTAATTATTATTCGTTACTTAAAACACTAACGCTTCGAATTAAAAAATACGAATATTTTAATTAAAATCTTTATTAATTATTTAAATTTAAAGTACTTTACGATCATTAAGAAACTGATCAGACGATAAGTTAAATGAGTTAAAAAGTTATCTGAATATAACTTTAAAATTATATATTAACTTAAAAAACAGAATTTAAAAGTTAACGCGCTAATTAAAATGTTAAACACTAAGCTCGTTAAAGTAATTAATAATCGAAAGCTGTATTAAAATTAAATGTTATTACTCGAAAGTAAATTTAATTTATAATTAATTAAAATTAACGTTAAGATGCAATTAAAGAAGTAATCTTTATTTAAAATTAAATAATAGTAGAAAATTAAACGAATTAATTATGTATCGAGATTTAAAACAGCTCTGAAACAGAATCGAAGAACTTATTAAGATATTAGCCTGAATAATTATAAAGTGCTTAATAAAATACTTTAAAAAGACGATAAATTATAAGTATTTAATTTAATAATTACTTAGTTAATAAGAGAAGCACATGATCTTTTAATTAGTAATCACTTTAACATGAATTAAACGCTGAACTTGCTCAAACGATTATATTATTAATTAAAGATGAGAACGATAATTAAACGTTACATTCGAAATTATTACGTTTATTAAAGATTAAAAGCGTTAAAAGATTAAATTAATAAATTACTAAAGTTATTACTCATATTAAAACAACGATAACTAAACATTTTAATAAACTTCGTTATAAATATATTACAAAGCGACGAAAATAATGCGATTCTGATAGTCATAAATTAATTATTTAAAGAACGACATTATATATCGTGTTAATTAGATGATAAAAAAATCTTCGCAAAATAAATAATTAAGCTACTGTTATTATAAGTCTTTAAAACTTATAAATTATTAAGATTAATAATATTTAATCGTGATTCTCAGTTCATATTAATTATTTAAAAGTCTTTATGCTTAAGACTTAACATTAAGTTAAAATTATTCATTAATTATCATTCGCAGATCGATAATTAAATAAAAAGAATAAATTAAAATGTGAAACGATATTTACGTAATTATTACTCGTATATGCAAAATGATTAAGTCGTTTAATTATTTATAATTAAATTCGTTAATATTAATGCTATTTTATCGTTAACTGAATAATTAACGTTCTTTTTAAACAAGAATTTTCATTCTCGTATGAGCTTTAATTTAAATTTAATTAAATATAAAACGACTTAAGTTAAAATTAAAGCAGGCAAAGCGAAAGATATATTCGAATATATAAAATAATTAGTAACATTAATAAAATAAACATTAGTAAGATTTAAAGTCATGATAAAGAAATAGATTAATAAGCATTAAAAGAAAATGATTTACAAGATAAATAACATAATGTTCTTAAATTTTAAAAACATTACGACTACAAGATCGTTAAAGAAGCTAAATAATAAAATGCTTAAATCTTTTAAGATTTTAATTAAGATTAAACATGTATATTAATTAAAATTATTATTAATAATAAAGATTCATTCGAAGTTCGTTTTAAATCTGCTACGATTAAATTCGAATAACTCTTTAAAAAAATAATAAAATAACTTATTTAATTTTATAATAATTAAAGACAAAGATAAATAAAAAATAAAGAACATATTAAACTTTAGATTTTATAAATGAGATAAATAATTATAATATCGTGTTAATTAAAAGAAATACGACGTTAATTTACATTAATATAACTTTAATGAAAGTAAATTCGAAGAATGTTAAAAAGTCGTAAATGATTTTCATTAAAGATATTTAACAAAGTTAAGATAAGAACGACGATGAATTAAACTATAGTAATAAAAACATTACTAGTTAAAGAAAAAGAATAATATTACGATCATGTAGTTTAAATTTAAACTAATTTAGACTAAGTTAGTTTAATATAAATTATGTTAAATTATTATAAACTAGCTTAAGACTAATGTTAACACGCTAGTAATTTAGCGCGCCTTCGTGAATATAAGATTCTTCGCGTATTACATCTTCTTTCTTCTTTAGCTTTAAACTTTTAGTTAGAATACACTCATATGATTCGCTTTATGCTAACTCATAACAGTTAAAATTATACAGAGCAGATCATGTAAATATAATAACGAAAAGATTAAAACTAGAGAGCTATATACATGAAAACAGCTGGTTTATATAATTAAAAGCTAAGTCACTAAGCTTTATGCTAAGGCTGAGAGATTATGCTATTACACTCGTAATATAACTTTCTTCTTTAACAAGCGATGTTTTAGCGCTTTAAACCTTGTGTTTCATGTAGCTTTTAACGTTTAGTTTTAAAAGAATTAAATTTGTACTCGATGTTTTAACTGTATTATTTTATCAGGCCTTTGTTATATGTTTATTAAGTAGAACTTTTATGTGTATCATTATAACAGGCTTATTATTTAACGCGTTATTTTATTAACTTGCTCGATGAAAAGATTAACGCTTAACTATTATTGTAACAGGCTTACTAATTAACGCGTTGCCTGTTAAACAGAGCTTGTATGTGTTATTATAGCAGGCTCATTATTTAACGCGTTGTCTGATAAGCAGAGCTTTAATTTTATTAACTTACTTAATGAAAAGATTAACGGCTAAAAGTTTAACTTAGTTTATTTATTCTCGTTTAACTTACGAGTTTAATTTAATTTGTTTTATTCTCGTTTAATTTACGAGTTTATAATATTTATATAATCTTTTAAAGTCGTTAACTTATTTAATTTCAATATTATTCGTGCTTTTTAAAGTCATTAATATATACTTTAAATAATTTCTTTTAATTCGTTTATTTTACGAACGAAGTAAAAGAATTAAAATTATTTAAAAAGTTAAGCGAATAATAATTAAATCAAGTTTAATAATAATGTAAGCTTCGCAGTTTTAATCTTTAATCTTAAATTTAATATTAAAAAATTATATAAAGTAAATTATATAAATATAATAATAAAGAGATTAAAATTAAAAAATTATATGTATAAAAATAATTAATTTATATAATTAAAAGTTAAGTTACTAAGCTTTATATTAATATTAAAAGATTATATTATTATATTCGTAATAAGTATAATAAGTAAACTTTACGACTAAATATTTTAAATGCTTTAAATGTATACGTAATTTAAATCTTAATATATAAATACGTAATTATATTAACTTAATTTATAATTTATTTTATTTTATGTAAACTTATTATATATTTTAATAAATTATAAGCTTAAATTTATATAATTTATAATTATTATTTAACGAAGAAAAGCGATTAAACGCGTATATTAAATCGTAATGTTATAAATTTAAAATTAAACTTAAAAAAGTTTTCTTTCTTTCTTTCTTTAACTATTCTTTAATAAATATTTAATTAAAAAAAATTTAAAAAAAGTAATATATTATTTAATAGCTTAATTATTATTAAAATAATATAAAGTAAGTTATTATAAATATAATAACTAGAAAATTAAAGTTAAAAAGAAAAGAATTAATCTTTAAAAAACGACTTATATATGTTTTTAGCTTAAGCGTTAAACTATATATAATTAGCTTAATTATTTAATTACCTTAATATTTTAAGTAAGATTTTAACAAGATTCTTAACAAGATTTTAATTAATATATTATATAAAATTAACGTAATTATATAATTTAACTTAATATTTAACATAAGTTTAACGTGAATTTAATTTAAATTTAAACCTAAATCGTATTATTAATTTTCTCTTTAAAGAAATAATATTTACATCGCTTAATAAATATTATTTTTAATTTAATCTTTATATTTTAATTCTTTATAAAACTTTATTAAAACTTTAATAAATAACATTAATGAAACTCGTTAATTATCTTTTTTAAATCTTTAAATTCGTTTTTATTAACGTAATATTAATCATTATCTTTATTTAATTTATGTATTAATAATTTAAAAATCTTGTTAAGTTATAATTTTAGCTTAAAGCGCTCTGAGTTAACTTTTAAGCTGCGAATTTAACTTAAAGCGCTTTAAGTTAAACTTTAAATTATATAAATATAACATTTAATAAATTATTTATAAAATTTATTAAATTATTTTATAAATCATTTCAAAAATTATTTTATAAATTATTTTATAAATTATCTTACAAATCATTTATTAAATTATTTTATAAACTATTTATTAAACTATCTTGTAAAACATTTAT
>JAABUO010010542.1_pt1 | contig 10217 bp, 17 predicted proteins | sample 5559291 | NCBI WGS metagenome assembly JAABUO01 (sample SAMN10711878, study PRJNA513372) | rock metagenome | isolation source: Antarctica rocks | place: Antarctica: Victoria Land, Finger Mt sud
CGGCTAGAGAAGTTCATGTTCAGCACAATATTGTTGTTGGCAGTCCAGGTGCCAAGGTAGTGCTGGATGGTAGCCGTCTTGGCTGTTCCAGACTCTCCCACAAAGAGGCAGGGCCTGCCCGCCCCGACAGTGGTGCTGAGCAGCCACGTTGAACGCACCACGTCCACGGTGGGCACCAGGATCTTGGAGAACATGCCATCTACTGGAGGTGTGTAGGCCTTGACCTGGCTGTTCCAAGACTGCACGGCAACACACACAGTGCTTGACTACAAAGTGGCAGGAAGCCTGCTTTGATGTTTTGGATGCCATGCATCAGCAAACATGCGCAATCCCCAGCACATGCAAAGAAGGCAAAAAAGGCATACACATTTGTAATTGAGCTGTGCAGGCATGATCAGAATCCACATCCGTGTTTACAGCTGCTATTGCAGGGTGTTAATTGCATGTTGATGATGCAACAACAGGTGGTCCTGCCAGTTTGCACCTGCTGTGCAGCAGGCAGATGCTTACCTTCCAGCACTGCTGGTCTGGGTGAAAGCAGTACTCATACAGAGACTTGCTTGGCAGGTTGCCAACCAAGACCTTCTCATGATCAACTGTGCCCATGCCAGATGTGTGGCACAAGAAGTCATTGAACCTGCAATTGTGTTCAGTACAAGGGGCTGAGGTGTGCATCTGTGCACAAGATACATGCGTGCATCTATTCAGGGTGTTGGGTGAGAAGATGCAGGTCTGTACGTAAGAAGATGCAGCATGCAGGTTTGTATTCCAGGTCGGGTGGGATATGACATTGCATGCAGGTCAAACTACCTGTCACGGTCTTCACAGCCTGGCCTCTGGACAATGCAAGCCCCCAAACTCCACACACAACTGAACACGAATATTGCCTCCAGAACCTGCATGCAACTGTTTGCTCAGCAGCGTAAGCATGGTCTTGTTTGCACACAGCTGGATTGCCTACATTTGTCATGCAGCTTGTGTCAAGCACATCTGTGTCACGGATTAGCGAATGAGGGGGCATGCGCTCACATTGGGGTCAGTGTAGTGACCGCTGTCCAAGAGCAAGGTTTCTAGGAGGTGACACAGCTGTGTGATGAGGTTGAGGTTGGTGACAGGGATGCTGAGCTTCAACTTCTGCACCAGCTCCCCAGCGTCCACACCCTCCAGGACATAGTCCACAGCCGGAGCAGCGTATTTGGCAAACAGCTGCTTCAGCAAGCCTGCCTCTGCAGCGTTGCTCCTGCAGCATGCAGCGACCAATTGACCTTGCCACTGGCAGTGATCTCGCAGAATGAGGTCATGACAGTGGTTCTGTGTTGCAGATGTACGGCATAGCAGCATTTGTGTGCAGTAAACACTTTGTTGTATTGCCTGGACATATAGAGCACACCATGACCCACTGAATTGCTGTAATGCCTGGGGATGGTAGCATACCTGGAAGCCAGCCAGGTGTTGACATATGGCATATACCCCAGGTTACGTGAGTCCACAAAGACCATTCCACACCGGGACACTGTGGCTGGAGAAGCATATTGCAGGTCACCCACCTGAACAGGAGTGGCAATCAGGAGGAGTAACGCTGGCGGTGAAATGTGACATAGACAATGTTTGTATGGAGCTAGTAGCTCAAGCAGAACATGCGTACAGAACACTGAAAATGTCCCCAAAGAGGTGGAGTTGAGACACTGGTTCCATGCTGGACAAGTTGTTGCTTTGTCCGTGTGAGATAAAGTTTATAGTTTTACCTCAAAGAGCAGACGACAGTGCGCCTGCAGGCGAATGCGCTCTCCATTAGGCAGTGTCAACAGGCGGTTGTCATCCATGACACTGTTCATATTCTCCACCCACACAGCATCCACATCACCATCAAACACCAAATACTTGGCCTCATCCTGCAGAGTGCAAAAATAGAGTTGTGCATGCATGTGTGCATAGTGACATTGCTGTTGTAAGCCATGTTGGGGTCACTAGAGACAGTTGGCTGCAAGGACAGCAGCTTGTGGCAAACAGAGCCAGATCAGTGGCAAGACAGCTCTGCCTCATGAAGAACAGTACCATGGAAGTGAGCACACCGAGTGGCAAACTCGGTTGGAACACTGACATGCAATGCACTTAGCGTCACAACAGCATGCTTTGAGTGGGCGCACCTTGCCAGCTGGCAGTGGCTTGTTGATCTCTCGGAAAATGTTGGAGAGCAGGCCATCTGTCCAGTCCCTGGTGTCTGTGTCCAACACTCCATACAGCTCTGCAACGCTCAGTGCCTGCATGCACCTCACACTTCCCATCAGCCCTGCTGGCCATGATCTCAAGCTACTCTGGCACAGGCCTGGTATCTTATGCTGCAGCCATGTTCAGGACCCAAGAGCTTGCTTACAATAGAGGCGTACAGATTCAGCTGCATGGCTAGTGCAGCTGAGACTATGGGTTCACCTTGGGGTTGAGGACATTCATGGTGGTGCGCTTGCCCATCTTGGTCTGTGAGCGAGCCAAAGTCTGCAGGATGACAGACTTGCCACCTCCTGTCTGACCCACCACCATGACAGTGTGCCGTGTCATCAACACCTGTGATGCAGAAGCTGCAAGTGTGAATGCTGGCTCCAGTCATGGCCTTGCATTCAGCTTTTGACACGCTCAGTTCAGCTTGACCTTATGTGCTGCAGATGCATGCATCTTGCTGCTGTGCTGTGCCACCAGTGTAAAACAGCAAAGCTCATACATCCAGGCTAATGCAATTTCACAAGGCGCGAGAGGACTCACTTCGTACAGTTGTATGACCTTGTCCACCTGCTGGCCAGGGTCAGTGAGGACCTGGTACCCCTGCTCTGCCAAGTCGGCTTCCACCACGTCATTCAGCTGAGGATAGCGCACCCTTGGGCAGTCCATGCCTACATGTCAGAAGGAACTGGCTCAGCAGGAGTGAAGAACAGGGCAAGTGTGCAAGCAGCCCAGCCACAGCAGTGCTTTGGTCGTGCAGCCCGAGCTCTGGCAAGTAGCTTGCTGGACATCAGACCCCACGTACACAAAACAGGCAGAAAGCTACAGTCATAGACCTGACTGGCAAGCTCTGCATGATGATATAGATTTCTTGTTGCGCATGCTGTACACCATGCCATACACTGCCCTGTCCTGCTGATACAACACAGGTAAGCTGGTCGTAGGAGGCCATGCCTGGGAAGAGGTCATTGATGAGGCCCAGGAACAGTGGCACGTCATCATACACAAACTTGGGCAGGTTCATGTCGCGCAGGGCGCGCATGAGCACCAGTGCCTCGCTCATGTCTGGGGAGCTGCGCTTGAGGCTGCCGGCCATGACCAGCACTGACTTGAGGGCGCGCAAGCCAAAGTCATAGTGGTGCTGTGAGCTGAGCTGCTCTTTAGATAGCTTGTACAGCACTGTCATCTTCTTGGCCAACACCTGCAGGTGGCTTCAAGGATCAGGCACCAATGCGGCATGATGCATTGCAGTGAATGACCTGATGCACCTATCCATGGGGTCGATGTGGTATCCAACAGCTATGAGGTAGTTGTCAGACTCCACATACAAGGGCTTATGTGCAGGGGCTCACTGGCAATTGCCATAGCATCACAAAAACAGGCTTGGTATGTGAGAGTGTGCCAAGCATGTACCTTGGCAGTGTCAAAGCCCTCTGAGAAGAGCATGATTTCACAGATCTGCTCCAGGTCAGGCACCACCATGGTGACAGGCCTGAAGAGGGCCTTCAGGTTGTCAGGCAGCTCAGTTCGGCCAGCATACCCCGGATTCATGGTGATGAAAATACCGCTGCGCTCATCCAGGGCTATCTCCTTGCCTGCACAACACTACTATAATTCACATCTGCCTGACACCATTCTGAGCCTGCTGCAGCAATTGAGCTTGCACTGGATGCAATGTAAGTCAGCAGCCTGGTTATTTAAAACACTGACGGGTTGACTTTGGCGTGCATGACATGCACACCTGAGCATCACGGGACATGGTCTTCTGGGGACTACAGCAGGCATTGCTTACCCTCAAAAGGGAACCTGGTAAGACCATTCTTGAGAGCTTCCTGAATCTGCCTGATCTGGCTGGACACCACACTCAGCACCTCTGCCTCAATTCTGTTGAACTCGTCAAAGCAGCCCCAAGCTCCACACTGCACCAAGCCTGAGAAGATGCTGCCCATGGCTTTATAGTCCAGACCCTCACCTGAAGCACAATGCTTTGTCACGCCATGTAACTACTGGCGCACTTTAGTGGGTTGCATGGGAAGGTTTAGTCCAGACCCTAACCTAAACCACAAGCCACTGTCAGGCCACCTAAAACATGGTTTAGGTGTTTGAATCATGACCTTTGCCTTCTTCAAAACGTAATCAAAGTTGTCGCGTGGCTGAAGCATAGGTAATTTTGTCCTCTTTCTGAGTCTGTTGCATGGGAAAGCGTAGTCAGGCTCTGTACCTGCTGCTCAGTGCAACCCTCACAACTGCCAAAGTCAAGCGGAAAACTCACCGCAGTTGAAGACAACACATAGCAGAGCCATTGACTTTGCCAGGTCCTTGGTGGTCTCAGTCTTGCCTGTGCCCGCTGGGCCAGCAGGAGCGCCACCCAGACGATACGTCAATGCAGTGGTCAAGGTCATGTAGCACCTGCATGTCACTTGAGCATTTGCATGTGGTCACCTTGCTGCCAGCCCAGGCAGGTCTGAAGCTATTCAGGGAACACAAGTGGCTTGAACTGCAGGGCAGTGTCAAGCTGTTGAATGCATGGGCTTGAGACAAGCTGCTGGGCATACCTGTCTGTCAGAGCTGTGATGACCAAGCGCCCGTTCAGTCCCATGAACTCAAAGCCGTACCGAAACAGGCCTGCAGTGCACATCATTATCATGCTTGGGTATGTAGGCACACATACATTGCTAAGAGAGCAAGCTACACACTCCTTGTTGAATGCGCTCACACTGACGCAAAGTCCACACACGACACTGTTTGCAGTCTTATTTGACGGGTGTGGCAATGCTTTTGCATCAAAGTCTTGCTGCAGAAGGGCAGGTCACTGACCTGTGCATTGACGTATCATGAGGTCATCGGCAGTACGGTCCCAGCAGTAGCGCAGCTGAGACTCCCAGGCAAACTCACGCGCATCCATGACTGAGTCCCTGACAAAGGTCTCAATGATGTCTCGTGCATGCACATCAGTGATGATGAGGGTGTTGACCTTCTTGCGTGCCTCTCCACCCAAGTCACGCCTGACCATGCTGGTCAAGTCAGCAAGCTGCCCTGTCAGCTTGCTGCTCAACTCCTGCAGACGGGCATACCAATGAGCACAAGCGCTTGATGAGTTGCAAACGAGGTCATAGGCTAGCCACAATTGCAAAAGTAATCAAGAGAGCATGCTGAGCAACTTTGCACAAGGTGCACAAGGACAGCGAGTTTGCATCTTTGCATCATCTAGCCAGCGCATGCCATGAACAGTATAAACACCACTCAAATGAAGACATGCTCATACTGGCACAGATCCAAGGGCTCAGGTGCCTCAGTGTCGACAGCTGAGGAGGGTATGTGTACCTTCATGGCGTATTTATTGCCATCCCTGACCCTTCGGAAGACGTCTTCAGTCTCCCATGTCCACCAGATGGCGCTACCAGACAGGGTGACCATGCCCAGGCACTTCTCAATCCATTTGCTCCTGGGCATCTGAGCATACAGGTGCACCCCTTCCTTTGTTGTCCTGCATTTGCAACCAAGCTGTTGGTGGCGCTGGTGATTGTTAGCATCTATGCTGCAATCTTTTTGGTCTTGTGCCGACAACAGGCACTGCTGTATATTGCTGCTGCACACACAGCAAGATGATAGCCACGTACGCATTGCAAGCAGAATGACTCTATGCTGCATGCATCACTCAGTCAGTATCTTGAGCATGCTAGACCTGTGCAGGGTGGTCCTCATCTCTTTCTCTACTGCAGACATCCAGACTTCAACTGCACCATCAATCACCACAGGCGTGCCAAAGTCAAAAGCCTCTCCCTGCAAAACATACACGACCCAATGATCAGTTCTTTGTGCTTGCAATCTTACAAGACAATACATGTGAGCAGGAAATCTGCCAAGGACATCATGCAGCACAGGCGTGTCTGCAATAGACAATGGCAGAGCATGATGAGACAACATACAAGCTAAGGAGGCATGCTGCCAGACTTGTCTGACCTCTGATGATGTCATGCCAGTGACAGCTTTGTTGCCTCTGTTGAAAATGAGACTAGCGCAATTGTCAAACAGCTTGAGCATGTGCTCCTGGATGCTAGTTGGATCAGCTGTGCCTAGCACGCTCAGCAGCTCGTCATCTGAAATAAAGAAGAACCTGCATGAAATCAGCAATATTGTCACTATGCAGGAAAAGTGCCACAGCAAAGAGGCTAGCATGCCTGCAAATATGCGCCTAGATAGCAGTCAAACGCAGTATACAGCTAATGCTGCTTGGGCTGTACACCTTACACCTTTATTCATGATCATTGACTCAGTGAAGGCACATTGCCATGTAAGACATCTAGTGCAGATAGAGAGTTGGCATGAATTGCAGACCTGGGGAAGGCACATCGCTTGGTGTCCAAATACTCAGACAGACTCTTCTGGCAAGTCTCCAGCTGCTCACTCAGCATGCGCAGAGTGTCTAGCCTGCCATCCACACTGCAAGCTTCCAGCACATTGGGGTTCTTAGCTGTGTCCTGCATGATCTTCTTCCAGGACTTGTCTATGCCATCAAATCGCTTGGCTTCCTGCATCAGCACTGATCTGGCTTGATTCCTCTGTTTATGAATTTGAATGCCATCTAAGCACATGCAGTGACATGTCAACAACATTCAACTGCTTGTGGCAACATTTAAGCACATTGTGCTCCACTCCGGTGATGTCAGACTGATAATCAGGCATAGGCTGCATGTGTATCAAGACAAGTGAGCATTGACAGATGCAGCACGTGGATGTTGGAATGCAGCTTGCAGGCTCTCGTTGTCACTCTGTGTGCATTTTTACCTGAGGCAGTTGATGGCGGATGTCATCAGAGTCCATGAAGATAGACTCCAAGTACATCCACTTGCGTTGCACCAGCATCCAGATCTCAATGCACTCGCTGACCAAGCTGAGGCGCTGCTCCCACTTGCGCACCTCCTCTGCAAAAGGCCGCACAAAGCGGCTGGCCATCATGGACTGCAGGTTCAGGCCCATGTCTTCCAGCAGAAGTGTCACCTCCTCTGTGCCTGCAGCAGGTGAGGCATGCATCATTCAGACTTGTTGTGAAAGCAACAGTGGGGATCTGGCTGATGGCATTTTTTACACCTGGCCATAACCAGAGTTGGCAGTTCAAGCAAAGGTAGTCAGGAATAGCAGCGTGTGCTACACCTTGTAATTCCTCAAACTGTAGGCAAATGCAGCTGTTGATGCCAAGAGATATGAGCAGAGCAGAGCGTTGCAATGCATGGGGTCCTGTGTGCAGTGAGCTTACTCTTTAAGATCCAGCCGCGGTCATCCAGGCCGCCCTTGGTGTACTTGAACAAGTCAAACTGCTGCTCCTTCCAGACATCAGCCAGTTTCTTGAGCTCAGTCTCAATGGTCAGCTCTTTGATGGCCGCATTGGTGATTTCTGAGATGTCTGGGCCATACTGGTGCAGTCGCATGGCAAACATGTTGCCCAGTGTAAATGTCTTGGGGTCCATGTCAAACTTCTGGCCTGCAGCACACAGTCACTGTCAGCACACTAGAGGACTGCTGCAATTGGCGCAGTGCTGAACTTGGACGCAACATCATTTACCATGTTGCAATATATGGTGCATGAAAGCATGCAGGTTACCATGTTACAATGTATGGTGCATGTAAGCATGCCGGTTCATGCGCACGCTCACTCAAAAGCTGTCAGCTGCCGCCTCTACCGCTTCCGCAATCTGGCATTGCGGCAGTCTGACAGCTGTTGACAGCACAGCAGCTCACAGCACAGGAATGGTGCACACCTGTGACGGCCATCAGCTGATCCCAATGCCGCTTGCGCAGTGCATCATTCTTCAGGTCACGCATGAGAGGCAATGAGTTCTTGAAGCCCTGGATCTCCTTCTCCACAGCCTCATAGACTGGCAGCATCTTCAAGGTTGTCAGGGCGCGCAACTTCTTAGCCACCTCATCTGTGCCAGTCACCATCCGAGTGATGTCCAGGTCAGCCCAAAGCTGTTGTGAATACTGACGCACGTTGTCAGCGTGCTCTGCGTACACTCCGTAGACCTGCCCTAAACGTTTCAATTCAGCCTCAGCCTGCACAGCAGCCAAGAAATGCTGGTCAGACTGCAGTCATTGCACTCAGACTGCAATCATTGCAACCATTATGGAGCAGCACAGGCAAGAATGTACAGTGCTGCAGACCTTGCAGACATGCCGACATGCGTCAAGCAGCCTGGCATCACATACCTGGATCAGGTCTGGGTAGCTGGTGATGTCCATGCCAAAGAGCTTCTCAGCTAAAACCAGCTGCTCCCTCTGCTGACTGATAGCCACTGCCTCTTCCTGCATGCATCCAGCAGACTCAGGTAACATGTCATCAGCAGAATGGTACAATTCACCAATGCACAAGGAAACAGTAAGCAAGCTTTACAAGCAGCCGAAGCAGCAATCAGAGAGATGCTCGCAAGGGAGACACAAAGATGACAAGCAGCTTGTAGGCAGCTGCATGTGCAATCAGAAGCCACAAAGCTGCTGTAAGCACCTGGAACTTCTTAAGCAGCTCTAAGCCCTTGGCTAGGTCTGTGTTGGGCAGGCCAGGTCCTGTGGTCTTCAGGCGCTGCAGGAACTCTGATGCCACTCCCTGGAACTCTGTGACCTGCATCAGACCAGCATCTGTGTAAGAGAGGGTCATGATGTGCGGCACATGCTGTAAGCCAAGAAGGTTTCTGTACATGGACTGGAAGGCAAGCATTGTAGAAATGCCTGATCTGACTGCTACACAGTTGGAAGGCAAGCATTGTAAGAGTGCCGGAAAAGTGCCTGATCTGACTGCCATACAGAATGGAGGAGCATTAGGACGGCAAGCGTTGTTAAAGTGCCTGATCTGACTGCCATACAGAGAGGAAGAGCAGTGACCTGTTGACGGGTGGTGATTGAGAAGGCTGTCTTTGTCTCAGACAGGTCAAAGTCCACCAGGCCAGCTTGGTCCACAAGGTCAGCCCATGCAGGGCGGATGCCGCATGCATCTGTGTACTCTGTCTCCAGAACAGCCCGGCTTTCAGCAGGGGCATACAGCACTCGTGTCCTGAGATTAAGATACCGGGAAGGTTCAGCTAGAATTGCCACAAGTGAATGGACATCAAGATGCACTGCTCACTGATTGACCCTGGCTGCATGCTTTATCTGTGGCAGCTAAGTTTGCGCAGCTTGCCAGACCAGACTCCTGGTCTGCCTCAGCTACCACCGCAGCAAAGGTCAAGGGCATGAGCACAATACCACAGCAAATGGGAGCAATGTTTGTGCCATCAGCACAATTGCACATCAACTAGGAGCAGCAGCTGTGGCATCAGCGCAACGAGACAGCTCATGGGAGCAGCAATTGTGGCATCAGCACATTAACACAGCAAATGATTTGCTGATGTGCTAGACAGGAGTATACTGTAAGGGGAGTTAGTGAATGTACCTGAAACGCTCCTCAAGGTCCACGTAGCGCAGCTCCATGTTCATGCTGGTGCTTCTGATGGTGTTGATGGTGTTCAGCACCTGCTTGAGCTCCTCCAGGGTGACCGGAGTCTTATGCAGCTCCTCCTCCAGACTCTTCAGCTGCTCTCTCAACTTCTGTAATACCATTTTCATGTCATGAACCATGCACGTATCTACTAATACAGCATGACTGCAGAAAGTGGACTGTGCTATAATTGGGTATCAGGAATTACAGCCTCAGATTGAGCTCTATAAAGGATATACAAGCACATCGAAAGTTGGATCAGGATGCGTCAGCATGAGCTTGAGTGGCCGGCATGATGCTGCGGCAGCTGCCAAGCAGAGTGTGGACAGAGAGTCAACAGAGCATTGAGGGTGGGTCACACAACACAGATCGCTTCAAGAAGCTCTTACTTCCAGAGCTTGAGTGTCGAGCTCACGCATGCACTGGCTAAGAGCCTGCACCCAGCCTAGTGCTTCGTCCCTCACAGAGGCCGCCAGGGACTGACAGTTGATGTGCACAAACTCCAAGTCAAAGTTGGTAGACTGCAGCACAGACC
>JAABUO010010543.1_pt1 | contig 10216 bp, 14 predicted proteins | sample 5559291 | NCBI WGS metagenome assembly JAABUO01 (sample SAMN10711878, study PRJNA513372) | rock metagenome | isolation source: Antarctica rocks | place: Antarctica: Victoria Land, Finger Mt sud
GGATGCAGCAAACTGTACAAGGTGATGGTCACTGGTCCTGCTGTTTGCTGTCATCTTGCACATGTAAGATTTATTGGACCTGCAAGCAGACTGGTCACACTTTTTCCTTCAGGTGGATCTGGTTGCATCAAAATTCTGTGTGGCTTGTTTGCAGGTCTTGCATGAAGCGCAGCAAGTTTTTGGGGCGGCAGAGCAGGAGCCTGCACGAGACGTCGCAGAAAGTATGCAATACACAGTAGCTTGCCTCAAGGTATGAGAAACCATCGTGCCCAACTCGTCACCTTGCACAAGGTGGTTGTGTTCATTGTGCCTCTTGCAGGCAGTTGCACTGATCTGCTGCCTGTCAGGCACGCAGCTCATTGCAGACACCATTTGTAGATTCTTCTCACATATGTTTCCCCCGTATATTGTTAATGGAAAGTGGAAAACCAAAAAATGCAGCCCGTGTGCACACGACACTTGACGCTGCTGATGGCGATGCGCAAGATCAAGCCAAATGCACGCAATTTCATGACATTGTGCTTAGGCAGCATGCAAGCTTCAGCTTGACCTGCGACTGCTGATGCCACACACATGCAGGAATCCCTGCGGCGCTACTCCGTGGTGCCTGTAGTGGTGAGGGAGCTGCAGCGCAATGATGTCTTGTGTGGTTACGATGTGCCACGAGGCTCACATGTAGTCACAGCCCTCAAGGCTGTGCACCAGCAATGGAAGGATCCTGAGACTTGGCAACCTGAGCGTTTCATGCCAGGAGGGGAGTTTGACCAGTTCCCTGACGACATACGGCAATACATGGTATGCTGTGTGCATTGTGTGTAGCATGGTTGCTCTACACCATCATGGTTGCAGCTTCTTCATGAACTTCTGCTCTGCAGCAGACTTTGCCAGAACTGCCTGTGCTGTGGCATATTGCTTAGCTGTGGTTTGCATGGCTGCATTAGGACCCCCAAGCTACTTGTAACAAGACTTGGTTGGTGACCTCTGTCTGTGTTTTGCTGAGCCGTGTGTGCAATGCAGTTTGTCCCCTTCATCCAAGGGCCTCGGAACTGCCTAGGTCAGAATTTTGCCTTACTTGAGGCACGGGTAGTTCTGGCACTGATTGTGAAGGTGAGAGCTGCCAAAGTCATCACTGTTGCAGCAGAGTCCTTTTTCTATAAATCTCTGCATGTTCACTCACAAAGCTGCAAATGTTCCCATGCTGACCAAGCTGTATGTGTGTGTGCAGCGTTTTACCTTCCAGACCGTCGAAGATGACAAGATCATTGGGATTCAGAATGAGTTTATGATTCCGGCTCCTCCTTTGCATGGTCTGAAAGTGCATGTGAGCTGAGGTTCGACTATGGACCATGTCATTCACACCTTCGCCCACGGAGCCAGAGGCTGCCCATACTGTAGGCTACGCAAATAAGCACATGATGAGCGAGAGAGATAATCCTTACTGCTGTCAGTAACAGGCCCTTTGCCATACTGAATTTTCTGTCTGCCTTTAGCGTAGTGTGAAAGCATAGCAAGGCTTCAACATATGTGCATGTATGACAGCTTAGTTGCGTACTTCATTTACTGCTGTGACTCTCCAGCAGGCTTGCTGGTATGGTGTATTACAGAACAGGTGAGATTTAGATGTCTCGACTTTACGCCTGTAACTTTGACCAACATTGGAGCCGCTGCGTGGGGTAGGTGCAAGGACGGACGACGCCTACCCGCTGGCAGCAAGGGCGGAGACAGCGTTTTGCGCTTGCGAACCCTCACCTCGAACATGGCCTCGCCACAGAAGAACGTAGAGTGCGTGAAGGTAAGCAAACGTTTCTGCACAGCAGTACGGCGTTTGGGCTGCGCCTCAGTATGCGTTGGCACAGGTGGTAGTAAGATGTCGTCCTTTGAGCCAAGATGAGGTCAAAAGTGGTCACCAACCGGTAGTCGTTGCCAGGCTTCCTGAGCAGCAAATACAGGTACCTGCAGCACCAAAGCAATGCCGCGATTTTCCAGCGTGCTTGACTCTAAACATATGTTCTGCTACAGATACAACAAACAGGGTCATCAGAAGCTCCAAGAGAGTTCACTTTTGACCAGGTATGGCATCTAAAGGGCAGAGACCTTGTGCGTCCCACCTGGCTGGCTAGCTGGTATGTTTCATAATCAACCATGGCGTTCAAGTCATATTTCCATGCAGACTACTGCTGCAGGTGTACGACTGGAACTCACGGCAGCAAGACATATATGACGCAACAGCCCGGCCTATTGTTGATGCTGTTCTGAGTGGCTACAATGGTACTGCACCTTGACCTGCAACAACAGGCATTTTACGCTTGCATCACAAGCAGAACCCCTCATGTCTGCCAGGGTACACACCAGTTTGAAACTGATTGTGCTTAGTGCCTGTGGCGCAGGAACAATCTTTGCCTATGGACAGACAGGCTGTGGCAAGACTTTCACAATGGAGGGCAAGGAGGATCCACCTGAACTCAGGGGAATCATCCCACAGGCTTTTGACCACATCTTTACAGAAATTGCCAAAGGTACTGATGCACATGGCACTCGCATGGCAGGCCTATGCAGTTGGTCAGACCGTGAAATATAGCACAATTTCAGCCTGGTGACTTTTGCTGTGATTCTATGCTGCAGTGAGCTGGGAGCATGTGCCAATCTTTGCTGCTGCGCAACCACATTGCAGCTTTGCACCTTGTACTTGAGGGCTTGCGGCTCGCCAGCTCCATTAGTGCTCTCTTCTCATTTGATATAAGGTTGTTGGATCAAGCGTGTTCTAAACTTGTGACATGGCAGTGCATGTGAGTAGGCCATTTGCAATGTGTCCATCTACTGAAAGCTCTACCATTTGCAGGTGAGCATCGCCAGTATCTGGTGAGGGCAACATACCTGGAAATTTACCAAGAAGAGGTTCGGGATCTGCTCAGCAAGAATCCCAACCAGCGTCTGGAGGTCAAGGAGAGCGCTGAAAAGGGTGTCTATGTCAAGGGACTGGTCCAATTTGTTGTGAAGAGCGTAGCAGAAATCAACAGCGTCTTGCAGGTGTGCCTTGCATGCCCATCTCATGCACTGCTGTGTACGAAGTCAACGAGAAGGGTGCTAGTAGCAGGCCATGCAAGCATACAAACAAGTTTTGTGTCGTATTACCATGCATTGCCATGTCGGTGGCTAGAGCCCACTGATTGTGTCGACCCACTGTGCCAAGAACACACTTGACCTTGTTGACTTGATTCAATGACTCCAGCATCCCACCCTCAGATGCATGCAATATAGGTAGGAAGGAAGAATAGAAGCGTGGGTGCCACATGCATGAACCAAGACTCATCTCGGTCCCACTCAGTCTTCACTATCACAGTAGAGACAGCCGACAAGGAAGACCCTGCAGCCACCGTCAGCACTAGCAGCCCTGCCACTGGCATCAGCGGTGGCACCAGCACTGCTGGCGGTGGCAAGAACACAGTGAGGGTGGGAAAGCTGAATCTGGTGGATCTGGCCGGCAGTGAACGGCAGAGCAAGACTGGAGCCACAGGGGACAGGCTGAAAGAGGCCACCAAGATCAATCTGTCTTTGAGCGCACTGGGGAACGTGATCAGCGCGCTTGTGGATGGCAAACCTGGGGGTCATGTTCCTTACAGGGACTCCAAGCTTACAAGGCTGCTTCAGGTTCATGCTGATCCCCCTGCTGCTGCTGCTGCTGCTGCCTTTCCTGCTGCTGCTGCTGCCTTTCCTGCTGCTGCTGCTGCCTTTCCTGCTGCTGCTGCTGCCTTTCCTGCTGCTGCTGCTGCCTTTCCTGCTACTGCTGCTATTCTTCCTGCTGCTGCTGCTGCTGCTGCTGCTTTTCCTGCTGCTGCTGCCTGTCCTGCTTCTGCTGCTCCTGTTCTTGGCTGTGTCTGACCCTTCCTTCTATCCAACATTTTATCCTCAGTCAGAGTCTCTCCTATCCTGTCCTCCTCTCTCTCCTCCTGTTCTCCTACTCGCTGCTCCCCTCCTATTCTTGCTATTCTTTCACCTGCAATGCTTCAAATTCTTCTTCTCGATGCTGCTGTCAAAGCTTGTGACATGTTGTGGCATCAGCCCATGTGACTGTGTGTTTGTAAAGTTGGCAATTCCAAGGCTAATATGCGTAGCAGGCTGCAGGAACATGTGGCTCAAGCAGCTACAACTTTGGGCCCAACGCCGTGCCTGCATGCTAAGTGCACAAGCCATTCTTGTCATTCTTGCATGCCAGTCTGCAAAGTCCCAGACTGGGACGCTTCAAAGGCTGCAGCTGCCAGCCTGCTTTTGACACGCTATCCATTGCCGCAGGACTCTCTGGGTGGCAACACCAAGACAGTGATGGTTGCCAACATTGGGCCAGCAGGCTACAACTATGAGGAGACGCTGAGCACGCTGCGCTACGCCAACAGAGCCAAGAACATCACCAACAAGCCGCGCATCAACGAGGATCCCAAGGATGCCATGCTGAGGGAGTTCCAGGGGGAGATTGCGCGCCTGAAGGCGCAGCTGCTGACTAAGGAGCAGGCGCCGCCACCTCCTCATGTCGTTGAGCAGGTTACTCTCATGTGCTGAGCAATGTGTTTGTAAAATTCACTCTGAAAGTCATGATAGATGCCTGTTTGTCTTGTGTCCTCTGCTGCTGCTAAGAGTATGCTGCTGTGCTGCATTAGTGTTACTGAAGCATGACTTCGTTTGGCAAGTGGTGTTAACACAACACAGTTTGCAAGGCTCAAATTTGCATACAGCCTGCAGGATGCTGGAACATCTGCTTCACATGAACCAATGACAGCTCAGAGGCCTCATGTTGACAGACGGTGAACCCAGGTGCATCTCATGAGACCATAAGCTGATAGAGCATGACAACAAAGCATGCCTGCCCTCACGACTTCTTACATCATTGACAGCTGCCGGTCACGGCAAGTACACACATCCAGATCAGCCTAATCACATCTGTCTGCATGCATGCAGGTGGTTGAGAAGGATGCAGCGCCTGAGACAGTGGCAGCAGTGCGGGAGTCTCTGAGGCGTGAGCTGGCAGAGCGCATGAAGGAGGCGGCCAGTGCTCAGGCCTTGGCTCAGGCCCGGGCACAAGCTGAGGCCCATGCTCACTCCCAACTGCAAGCTTTACTTGCTCAGAAAGCAGCCGGTACGATGCCGGTGTATAGCAAAGTCTGTGGTGATTATTGTTTTGCATTGTCAGTATCATACAGGGAGGTACTCAGGACTGTATGTCCCGGACCTTAGGGGAAGACACAATGAATGATTGTGAATGAATGTGAGTGAGTGAGTGAACGAATGAACGAATGAATGAACGAACGAATGAATGAACGAACGAATGAACGAACGAACGAATGCACAAACGAACGAATGCACAAACGAACGAACGAACGAACGAACGAACGAATGAACGAACGAATGAATGCATGAATGATTGAATGGTTAGTACCTAGGCCGTAGCTCAGGCCAGGGCCCAAGCTGAAGCCCACCCCAACGGTCACAATTTTTTTCCAGATTTTGGCTATGACAGCCTACTGACAACACTCCTGGCGCAAAGAGCAGCTGGTACAGCGTCCCTTGCTTACCCAGTGTGCACCAGCAAAGCAGATGGAGTGAGCAAACGAGTGCAGTGAGTGTTTTCCCTGCGCAAGAAGAGAAGATAGGGTAAGGGGTGCTCATGACGTGATGGAAGAGCAGGACGCTGGGCTTGGCATATGGCCCCGTAATCATCTTCATTCGTTGAGTTGCATGTGTCTTGCTGTGGCTTGAGCATCGAAAGACTTGCCCTTTTGTAGCTGAGAGACGAGAGACTTCAAAACATGTGTGTTTAGCTTTCTATGTGCTGTAATTCAAGCATTGAGAATTGCCCTTCTGTAGGTGAAGAAGAGAAGAGGAGGGCTGGCAAAGCATTGATCAAGCCGGCGCTTGAGCTGTAATGCTATTTGTCCAGCACTTGTTGCATGCATCTGTTTCATATTTGTAGGTGAAGAAGAGAAGAGGAGGGCTCATGAGGCACTGGAGAAGCAGGAGGCTGAGCTGGCACAGTATGCCCAGCAGGTGGCGGCTGACCAGCAGCAGGCTGCAGCCCTGCAAGCCAAAATCAGGGCCATGGAAGAAAAGGTGACCTGCATTCTGCTGCTCCGTGCGTGCAGCCATTTGCAATCACGCAGCAGATTTGTCAGTTCTTTGGAACTTGTCATGTACAGTCCAATGAATACTGGGACTACAATTTGTCTGCAGCAATGAAGTTCGTGCTTGGCTTGCTGGGGCTAGCATTGAGATCAGATGTTCACACGCCTTGCATCGCTGCAGCAGCTGCAGATGACTGGATAACAGTTTTCAGCTCTGGCTGAATAGCTTGCTAGAGGTCATGTGACCTGGAGCTGCTTGAAGTGACACTCAATGCACGACCATCAGTCTGAGTCAACACCCACTGGTCACGCTACTCTAGTAAGCCAGCTGTTAATGTATTGACAGGGCTTGTCTTCAACTTCAAATAAATGAATGAATGACTGACTGGATGGAATGGTGGCCGCAGGTGCTAAATGGTGGTGAGAACCTTCTGGAGGTGGTGGACAAGCTGACTGCTGAGGCAGCTGCTCAAGAGGCTGCCCTGCAGGCGCAGAAGGCGGCAGAAGCTGCCTCCCTGTCCAGAATTGCTCAGTTGGAGGAAGAGCACATGCACATTGAGGAGCAGTACTCCAGTGTCCAGGTGACCTTTTGTTACTTGACTTAGCCATTGTATGCATTACCACCCTATGGTTCCTGATTTGCACTGTGTGCACTCAACATCTGTTTGTGCATACATGCGTAAACTTGTTCATTAGATCATGACTGAAATTGTTTATCCACCCATCTATGTGTTCATCCAATTTACTCATCCCATTCACTTGATGCTTATCTGCATGATATGTCAGCTGTGTACAGTCCTCTGTAAGTGGTGAACCAGCTTGATGCAAGCATTGAGAGGCGTGGTGCCTCCATGACTGGCAATCATCTGAATTGCGTGCATGGATGATTAGTGATTTTATGTGCACTGTGTGTCTGCGCACTGCAATTGCCAGCATACAAGGCACCTCACAGTGCACTGTTGATCCAGCCTCTTGACCATGAGATATGCGGCTGAAGGATCAGATGTTTGTAGCTGAGTGCATGTGACTTCATCCCAGGAAGAGGTAGAACAGAAAAGGAAGAAGCTTGAAAAGCTGCAACGCAGCTTCCAAAGCAAGAAGGCAGAGGCGGCAGACCTTCAGGGCAGCTTCCAGCGCGAAAGGGAGGACCTGCTGGAAGACATTTACATCCTTACAAGGCAGATCAAGCTGAAGGATCTGCTGATAGCTTCCTACATACCTCCTCATCACCAGCAGTGCATCATGCAGCATTGCACTTGGGATGAAATGCAGCAGTGCTGGCAGATAGAGCACTTGCACCTGGCTGGAAACGCTGTCAGAGCCAGACAGGATGCAGCTAGGCAGCAATCTGGAGATAGCATTGGTGCTGTGCATCACAGCAGCAGTGCAGCTGATGAGAATCAGCAGCCTAGTGCATACTTGACATACAAGTCTTTGAAAGCCAATGGTGGTGACGTGCAATCAGCAAACTCTAGGCTGGGGCTGAGCAGTGCAAGGAGGCGGCCTGGTAGTGCAGTGCAGAGACCTAGAAGTAGTCGGCATTCCAGTAGAGCTGCCAGCCGAGGTGCTGATCCAACTGATATTGGCACTCTGCAGGATCAAGTGGCTAAGAAGGAAGTTGATAGGTCTAAAGTTCAGGCTGCAGCGTTTCCTTCTGCACGGGGTCTGGTGTCTGCCGGTCGCAGACCGCCTAGTAGAGGACTCAATATCTGAACTGATTGTCGAGCAAGTTGTGTCCTGTCATTGTCTCTGCTGTGTTGGGCAGCATGCTGCAATGTTTGCTTGTTATCACTAGACATGGCATGCCCAACCAGCTGTGTTTTATGTTTTCCAAAGGCTGTCACCAGTACTAGCTGTAGCTTACTGTGCCAACGTACTTGAAGCATTGCGACATGCAATGGTGTAGTGGCAAAGATGGACTGCGAGACAAGTCGTTGTCGATTTCACTTTTGGCTTAAAGGTTGCAAGATGTGAGCGTTACGGCTATTACGGCTAGGCCGACCGTTGTCGACTGCGTAGAAACGAAGAGAGCACAGTCGCAAGGCTGGGAAACAGACTGCGCAAGGCCTGCATCGCATCATGAAGCGCAAAGCTGCAGATTTGCAAGAGGTCTCCCGTGACGAAGCCGAAGAGGACTTGGAAGACCAAACATCCCATAGCAACAGCGATAGCTTCAACAGCTCCGGGACTTCGGGATCCGACGACAGCAGCAGTGATAGTGAATCAGAGGGCAATGAAGAAGTGGATGTGGATTTTGAGTTTTTTGATCCGCAAGAAGTCGACTTTCATGGATTGAAGGCGTTATTGCAAACATTCTTAGACGGCAGTCCCTACAACTGCTCTGAGCTTGTCAACACGGTCATAAAGCAGGTACACATGGATGTGTAGCTCAGTCGTCGATGATCGCAGCGTCGCAGAAGCAGCAATGGTGTGCACCACTGCATGCTGCAGAAAACAGTAGGGACTGTGGTGAAGACAACAGACAGTGTGGACCCAATTGCGCTGCTGACTGTCCTGCCACTGAGGCGCTATACCTCACTGACATGCCTCAAGGAGATCAAAGCATATTTGGGGACCAAGTGCAATTCCAAAACACAGCAGTCATTCCTGCAGGTATGACTAGCCCAATTGCAGCGCATATGTTGTTCCATGATTGTACAGCTGATGTGCATGTTGCAAGCAAGGTCATGATATATTTCTGCTGAACAGAATGACACATTGCACACGGATGCATGGCGCCAGCTGTATGCTGAAACGTCGGATTGGCATTGCTGAAGGCCTGGGATGATGCATATACTGGTCTGCTCCTCAGTGAGAGGCTGGTCAACTGTCCACCACAGCTCGCCCCTCCTTTGAATCAGGCTTTGTTTGATGAGGTTACATGGGCACAGGAAGATGAGCCAACCCAGGTAAAAACTCACTTTAGGATGCATTGCTGCTGTTGCTTTACACGTCAAACATCAGCATCCATCTGCTAGCAACCTTGGCAAAGCTCACAATGAACCAAACTAATGGTCATAGAGATTTGTATGCTGCTGCGATGAAAATGCTGATGACTTTGCACAGGTGCAGGACGCATTGCTTCAGGCATATCACTTGCTGAATTCCATAATAGTGGTTGCTTTTGCTGCTGCAGGAGCTCAGGGATAGTTTCAAACTTAAGCAGTATATTTTGGTTTCACGGGTGTTCATGGATCCATCTGCGCCAGTGGTTGCGCCAACTAAGAAGCAAAAAGCGGTAAGTGTGTCTATCTAGGGCTCGAGTATTCAGTACATGCTGTACTGTGGCATCTGCGTTTGTTGACAGCTCTTTTCTCACGTAGGGCAAACTGCAGGACGCTGTCATAGTCTATGCTCGTCCAGAAGATGAATTCTACCACAAGCACTGTAGCTGGTCCTGCACATTCCCCATCACAACTCGTGAGGTAGAGAAAGATGAGCTGCACCCTCTCCGCATGGTCCTGGGGATCACAAGTCAACAGGCTGTCTCAGCCAGGTGTGATACTGACTTTGCTGAGGTCATCCTGGAGTGCTGGTACTCAAACCCTGTGTGTTATGCAACTGCAGGCAAGAGATGGAGCAAATTGTCGGCAACGCAGCCACTTGAGCATAAATTCAGCATCGAAACATGACCTTCAATAGCTGTTGCAACATCAGACTGTGCATGGTTGGGCACCTTCAAGCTTCACCTGTAGTGATGACTGCTTGAACAAAACCTCCAAATCTCCGTGCAAGCCAGCCTCGCACCTTCGTTGCGCTGATTACAACCTGGTGACTACTCTGTGCAAGGTTGCACCGACAATTCCCATCAGGATGATGTTCCACATCACCAAAAAGAGTACCAGGACAAAGATCGCTTTCTCTGGCTTTGTGCACGAGTCCCAGAAGGTACTGCTGCTATCACTGATTCTCTGGCGCCTGCTGACGTTGAAATGAGTGGGCGGCGGAGGTGGGTCTTGCATGTGTAGGCGCGGCAGCAGAACGCTACTGAATGTGTACAAGAACAGGTCTTGCGAAACTGTCGTGACATTCATTAGTCATGTAATCTCTGGTGATCTGCTGCGGCATTCATTTCGCATCAGCAACACCTTGCCAAACGTCGTCGC
>JAABUO010010545.1_pt1 | contig 10216 bp, 11 predicted proteins | sample 5559291 | NCBI WGS metagenome assembly JAABUO01 (sample SAMN10711878, study PRJNA513372) | rock metagenome | isolation source: Antarctica rocks | place: Antarctica: Victoria Land, Finger Mt sud
CTTCTCTTCTACCGATTGCTGCAACAGGCCGTGAGAACCGATCCGCATCCACTCGCCGAACTGCGCAATCCCGTTGCCGCAGTCAAGGTTCCGTTCTGAACTTTACTCAAGCAGCTACCCAGTACATAAGTTCGAAACGGTGCCAGAAAGCGCGAGGAAATGGTGCCAAATGAATCGAGGATTCACATACCTACCCGGCGGCACGTCCGGTCCTTAAGCGGTATTCAGCTACGAAGTCAAGTCCCGTCCTGGGTCTGCTCGTCGATCCTCCTTTGCTACCCTCGACGTCTGCGCACCTGTTCAGATGTGGGTAGGTGGGTATGGCCTTGCAGCAACCAGAAGCGATCGACGCGTGCGCGGTGAAACTTGTCGACCCGAAGAAGGTCAACCAGGTCCGGGAGGCATTGCCCGGGCAGAGGGAGCCCCGGTCGTGACTGGCTCGTTCTGGTGGGACCTGCTTATCTGTGTCGGCGCAGCCCTGGTGGTGGCGTGGCTGGCGCTGATCGTGGTGCTGGCGATCGTCAGACCCCGCAAGGGGTTGCTCAAAGAGGCGATCCGGCTGCTGCCTGATGTGTTGCGCCTAATCCGCCGGCTCTCTGCGGACAAGGGCCTGCCCAGAGGGGTGCTGGTGCGGCTGGCGTTGCTGCTGGTCTACCTGGCCTCGCCAATCGACCTGATCCCAGACTTCATCCCGGTGCTCGGCTACGCCGACGACGCCATCATCGTCACCGCCACGCTGCGCAGCGTCGTTCGCCGCGCCGGCCTGTCCACCGTCCGCTCCCACTGGCCGGGCACCGACGACGGGTTCGCCGCCCTGACCCGGCTCACCGGATTGGCCAAACAACGCACCGACATCCCACCCGGCGACAACTGACAGTGCCCCCACATCACAGGCTCGTTCGCGAAGCGGCGGAACCTGGAACGGCTACGCCGGAGGCGACCACAACCAGTAACCGCCGGCCAAACATCGGTGGGATACAGACCGGCCGATGATCGGAGCTCACCAGTTTCAGACCCCTACCGCGCGACGAAGCCGCTCACGTGCGTCAGCAGTCTGCCTAGCCGCGAACTGAGCACTGACCACTTGGAGATTAGGGCGCGCCTTGACTTGTCACACCGCATTCAGTAGCGCTACTTTAGGTAGTTTTGCTTATTGTCAATGAGAATGATGGATGTGGCGATGTTGACGATGTTGTCTCCGGAAGACACGTCAGTATCGCAGCCGGTCAGGACGTCATTCTCAAACATGTGGATGAGATCGTCCGAGGGAACGGCAACGACGAGTCCGTGGCGACGCGGGCGTTGACCAGCATGTCGGCAGCTGCTACGAAAGCCTGTTGACCAGTGATGACCGTTCGGAACTCCTTGCACGTCGTGTCGGAGTAGCCCTTCGCCCAGGTCTTCGTAAAGTTGCCCGTTGTACTCGTGTCCGCCGTGGTTATGTCCGGGGTTGTCGGGTCGGCTGTGGTGGGCGGTACGCCACTCGTCCCGTAAATCGCTGAGTTGTTCTCAGCCATCGCGGAAGCCCTGCTTGATGCATTCTCTGCCGGCCAGCCGCCAGATCCTGGACCACATCCAGTTCAAGTGCCGCATATGCTCTCCGCAATCGCCGTAAGCCACGTGTTGTTGCCGTGCGGTGGTGTGCTCCTCCTCCGGCTCCGTGGGGGTAGTCCACGACCTCGGCGGGTGTTGACACCGACCCAGAAGTTAGCTCATCTGACCGCCTACGACGTTGCGTGCGCCGACGGCACCGGCGGGGCCATCGAGGACGAGAGTTGTGGCGGGAACGGGGAGCATCGTCGGCCGGCATCCCGTTCATTTGAGCGGGTGTCGGGTTTCATCCCTCAGGGAGTGCGGATGGATCGGACGACCGCCGCGGTGACCAAGCCGTACGCGAGGTGCGGGACCGCGTCACTCATCCAGTCTTTCACCGACCAGGTCCGTGGGTCACTGACGCCGAGCATCGCCATCGGCGCATCCGTGGCGAGCATCGCGCCCGCACCGGTGGCGATGGCGCCGATGATCAGCTGGGGTCGCCACCCGGCGGCCTGGGCCGCGCCCAGCACTGCCCCGACTCCGACACCAGCCAGGATGCCGGTCAGCGCCCCGAGCCCGGAATCGCGGTTTTTCCGCGTCTCCTTGTCCCCAGGGATCGACTGACCGGTCTTGGTGGCGATCGCCTCGACGGTGTCCTGTGGTGTGCTGCTGGTGCCGCGGCCACGAATGGCCATGTCCAGGTAGGTGACCGCGTTCAGTGCTGTCGTTCCGGCGGCGCCGCCGGCCAGTCCGGCCAGCACACCTCTGCTGATCGTCATGCTTGTGCTTCACCTTTTTCGTTCTTCAGGCCAGCTGAGATTGCGTTCCGACTATCCCCATCCCACCACATCACCGATCGAACGAGCCCGCGCCATTAGCCGGCGTTGACGAGCGCCAAAATCTCGGCGCTCGTCAGACCAGGGTGGCCTTGTCCGAACCGCATTGCTGGCTGACCAGCAAGCCGATCCCCTGGCGGCGGCGATGGGGCCGCCGCCCGGGCGTTGACAGGTGGTCCGCGGGCCGGCGGGGATTTGGCACCTGATCTTGATGTCGTCGGCCGGTCAGCCCGACAATAGGCCACCCGACCGGCGGTGGGGAGGGCTGGATGAGCAATGGTCATGCGGTGTTCAGGTTGGGTTCATCGCCGCCTCCCACACTGGTCGGGAGTCATGACGGCGGAGGAGATGAGGAGGCGGTGGGGTGGTCGGTGTGCGGGAGCGGGTGCCGATGAATGCGGAAGGGGCAGCGTTCGTGGCGGCGGCCAGGATGTTCGCCGAAGAGCTGCTGGACGAATTGCCGGAGCGGCTGCGGCATTGCCGGTTCGTCGCGGTGCGGGCCGCGAAGCTGTGCCCGGCCGTGGCCGCCAGCAAGGAAGCCCTGTTGGTCGCGGCTGCGTGGTTGCACGACATCGGCTACGCCACCGCTCTGCGCAAGACGGGGTTTCATCCGTTGGACGGGCCGACTACCTCGCCGACCTCGGGTCCGCGCCGGAACTGGCAGCCCTGGTGGCGCACCATTCGGGTGCCCGGTTCGTCGCCGAAGTCAGGGGCCTTTCGAAACCGTTGACCCGGTACGAGTTCGGGGAATCGGCGGGGGCCGACGCGTTGACCTACGCAGACCAAACCGTCGGCCCCGACGGGCAACGGATGACCTTGTCCGACCGGATCGCCGACGTGATGCGCCGGCACGGCCCCGACTCGCCGAACGGCAAAGTCATCGGCAGCCGGGAACCCTACCTGTATGGCGCCGCAGCCCGGGTGGAACACCGCCTGGCCGCCAGAACACCGTTCTGAACCAACACTGCTTCGGAAAACGGCCGGGACTGACCCCGTGAACGGGCGAAGGCGCTGCCAGCGATGGAGGGTCTGGTAGGGAAATCTTCATCCGCTGTTGGTTGCGGCAGCCCCTGATCGGCGGTGACCTAGCAGGGACAACTTGCCTGGGAGGTCTGCGATGATCAGCGTGGAGCGGGAGATCGACCGGCTCGAGTGCCAGCTCGCCGGCGACCAACCGCCCACCGGCGACTTCGGGATGCGGGAACGGTCTAGTAGGCCGCCGCGTGTCCAGGTCGACCACGGTGTGTTCCAGTCCCCGGTATCCGTCCCAGCTCGGCATCGGGCCGCCGCCGGTGTTGCGGTAGAGCGCGACGTCGCCGATCTGCGCGAAGTTGAAGTACTCCTGCGCTGCGGATCACCGATCTGCGGGCCGAGCTACTCGGCTTGTGTCAAGGTGGATGTGTGGATGTGGAGTGGGACGAGTGGGCGAAGCGGCGGCCATCCCGCGTGATTCTGCATCTGGACTCCGCGGCGGCCGGGCGTATGTCGTGGTCGGTGCAGCGTGCGGTCGCCGAGCACATGCGGCGGGAGTCGGTGTTGGGTGCCTACCTTGCTCAAGCAGAGGCCTCGGTCGTCCTGGGACAGGGGCGCGCCGACGTGGCGGCGATGTTGGGTCTCGACCCGGACGGTGTCGCGTTCGTCGAGAGTGCGACGGCGGCGTTGGCCGCTGTGCTATCGGCGTGGCCGTTGCGGACCGGTGATCGGGTGGGGGTCCTTCCGAGTGAGTGGGGTTCGAACCTCGCGGCGTTCGATCAGCGCGGGCTCGAGGTGGTGCAGGTCGCGACTGACGCGGGCGGAGTCGTTGATCTCGATGCCCTCGACGACGTTTTGTCCTCCGGTGCGTTCGCAGTGTTGCACGTGTGTCAGGTGGCGTCGCACCGCGCGCTGGTCCAGCCGATCCGCGAGATGGCGGTGCGGACCCGCGCGGCGGGGGTGGCTCTCTGGGTCGATGCCGCCCAAGCGATCGGGCACGTGGACGCCGCGGGTGCCGACGTCGTCTATGGGACGGGCCGTAAGTGGCTGTGTGGTCCCCGCGGTGTGGGCTTGCTGGGTGTCGCTCGCCAGTGGTGGCCGCGGCTGGATGTTCGTCACCACGTCTTGGCGGCCTCTGACGAGCCGACGGTGCGAGCGCTCGAGTCCGATGACGCGCACGTCGCCGGCCGGGTCGGGTTGGCCCAGGCGTTGCGTGAGTACTACGACGACGATCCGCGCGTGCTGTGGGAGCGCCTCGCCGAGGTCGGTCGGATGACGCGTAGGGCGTTGGCTGACCTTCCCGGCTGGCGGGTCGTCGACCCGATGGACAGCGGCACCGCCATCACCGCCTTGGCCCCGGCGTTGGGCCAGGACGTCGTGGCCGAGCGGGCACGGCTGCTGGCTGCTGGCATCCTCACCACTGCATCCGTACCGGCTCGCGCACCCCGGGAGCTGAGTTCGGTGACCCTGCGGCTCAGTCCGCACGTCGACCTTTCCCTTGCCGATCTGGGTGCCGTGCGCGATGCGCTGTCACCGCGCTGACCCGCGGCGAACAGTGCGCGGCTTCCTGCCGGCACCGTGATCTGCCGAGACCGGCAACATCTTTCGACTCTGTTACAAGCGTTGCCATCTGACGCTGCGGCGGGTATTCATGGAGAAGAGGACGACCGAACTGGCCGCCCCGCACCGACCCGCGGCAATGGAATTCATTGCCGGTCCGGACCTGGAGGGGGCCGTAGTGGCCGTTCACAACTCAACGCTGATGATTTCTCCGCTCGACCTTCCCGCCGCTTATGAGCACGTCGCTGCGGTTGCTCTGCGTCCTGCCGCTGTCGGGCCGGTAGGCCTCGAGCTCGAATATCACGTCGTCGACCTCCACCGGCCCCAGCGGCGGGTCAACCATCCCGAACTTACCGCGCTGATCGCTGGCTTACCGCCGTTGCCAGAGGCAAGCGCGGTCACCATGGAGCCGGGCGGCCAGCTCGAACTGTCCAGCCCGCCCGGCGCGGGCGTCCCCCGCGCGATCGCTGGTCTGCAGGCCGACGAGGCGGTCGTTACTGAAGCATTGCGGGCCGCAGGTTTCGGGCTGGCACCGCTCGGCTCCGACCCAGCTCGCGGGCCGCGCCGGATCACGCCCGTGGCGCGCTACGCAGCGATGGAACGACACTTCGACGCGATCGGCTGCGGCGGAGCGGGCCGTCAGATGATGACCGCGACCGCCGCGCTGCAGGTCAATGTCGACGCGGGCCCCGCACCGTCCTGGGCCGAGCGGCTGCACCACATCCATAGCCTGGGGCCGACACTGAGCGCGATCTCAGCCTGCTCCCCGTACGTGGCCGGGCATGCTTCGGGCTGGCGCTCGATGCGCCAACAGGCATGGTTGGGCATCGACCCCGCACGCACCGACCCGATTCCCGACCGCACCGACCCGTGTGCGGCCTGGGCCGAGTACGCCCTGGCGGCACCGGTGATGCTCATCCGCTCCCTCGATGGCGACCCCACCGAAAGCGTGGCCAACAGGGTCCCTTTCGCCGACTGGGTTAGCGGCGCCGCGATGTTCTACCGGCGGCCCACTGTTGATGATCTGAACTACCATCTCTCGACGCTGTTCCCGCCGGTGCGTTTGCGGGGCTACCTCGAACTGAGGTTCCTCGACGCGGTGCCGCGGGCCCGGTGGGCGGCCTTGGCAGCGATCGTCGTGACGCTGATCGACGACCCGGTCGCCGCCGACGAGGCGGCCGAGGCTGTCGGCGGTGTCGAAGGGGCGTGGATCGCCGCCGCACGCGACGGGCTCGACGACGTTGTCATGCGCCGCGCCGGACAGCGCTGCCTCGACATCGCCGCTCGGCGATGTCCGCCGGAACTGAGATCCGCCGTCGAAAGCTACGCCGAGCTGGTGGAGCGGGGCCGGACTCCCGGCGACGATCTCCGCGACGCGGTTACCGCACGCGGCCCGTTGGCCGCCCTCGTGGAGGCCACCCATGCGTGATCAAGCAGCCGCCGCGCTGGACAGCGCACGCGCCCGGACCCTGCGCTTGACCGACATCGACGATGGCGAGCTGCGCCGGCAACACAGCGTATTGATGAGTCCGCTGATCTGGGATCTGGCGCACGTCGGGCAGCAGGAGGACCTGTGGCTGCTGCGCGGCGGTGACGCGGACCGCCGCGGGATTCTATCGACCGAGGTCGATCGGCTGTATGACGCCTTCTCCTTCGCACGTTCCGACCGGGTGAACCTGCCGCTGTTGGCCCCGCCGCGGGCCCGCCGGTTCATTGCCGATGTTCGGGAGCGCGTCCTGGGTGCGCTCGCGGTCAGTGACGACGTGTTCCCGTTCATCATGGTCGAGCAGCACGAACAGCAGCACGTGGAGACGATTTTGGCCACCCATCAGCTCCGCAAAGGCGTCCCGCTGCTCGGGTTGGGCGAACCGCTACCTCGGGGCCGGGATCTGCCGCACGATGCCGTCCTGGTCCCGGGCGGGGAGTTCGTGCTTGGGGTGGACGCGGCAGATATGGCGTCCTCGCTGGATAACGAGCGTCCTGCGCATGTCGTAGACCTGCCGTCGTTCCGGATCGGCCGGGTGCCGGTCACCAACGCCGAATGGCAGCAGTTCATCGCCGATGGTGGTTACGACGAGCCGCGCTGGTGGTCCTCATGCGGCTGGCAACACCGCATCGAGGCCGGGCTGGAACGTCCGGCGTTCTGGTCCGCCGACGGCACCCGCCGACGCTTCGGGATCATCGAAGAGATCACGGCCGACGAGCCCGTCCAGCACGTGTGTTTCTTCGAAGCCGAGGCCTACGCCAACTGGGCCGGGGCCCGGCTGCCGACCGAACAGGAGTGGGAGAAAGCCGCCGCCTGGGATCCTACGCTCGGCCGGCGTCGCCGCTGGCCGTGGGGGGACTCAGAGGTCACGCCCGCCCTGGCCAACCTCAACGGTCGCGCGCTGCGCCCAGCCGAAGTTGGCGCCTACCCCGCGGGCGCGTCGGGCTACGGCGTCGAGCAGATGATCGGCGACGTCTGGGAGTGGACCTCGTCCCACTTCCAACCGTGGCCCGGCTTCCGCCCGATGCTTTACGCCCAGTACAGTGCCCCATTCTTCGGCGGCGAGTTCCGCGTTCTGCGCGGCGGGGCGTGGTCGGTGGCGCCAAGCGCAGTGCGGCCCTCGTTCCGCAATTGGGACCTGCCGATCCGGCGCCAGATATTCTGCGGTCTCCGCTTGGCGTGGGACGTCGAGGAAGCGCGCTGAGCATGTGTCGCCATCTTGCGTGGCTGGGCGCCCCCCGCACCGTCGCCTCCCTCGTCCTCGACCCACCCCACGGGCTGTTGCACCAGTCCTACGCCCCGCGCCGGCAGAAAAGGGGCCTCATGAACGCCGACGGCTGGGGTGTGGGGTTCCTCGACGGCACTACGGTGCGCCGGTGGCGCTCCGCCCGACCGCTGTGGGCGGATACCTCGTTCGCCTCGATCGCTCCGGCGCTGAGTTCAGCTGCAGTGCTGGCAGCGGTCCGGTCCGCGACTGCCGGGATGCCGGTCGAGCAAACCGCCACGGCGCCCTTTACCGACGGCCATTGGCTTCTCTCCCACAATGGCCATGTCGACCGCTCGGTGCTGCCGCCGACCTCGAAAGCGGAATCGACTTGTGACGCGGCGCTCCTCGCGGCCCACGTCTTCGATCTCGGACTCGGCCACCTCGCCGCGACGATCTCGTCCGTGGCACGCCGCGATCCGGACGCCGTACTCACCGTCCTGGCAACTACCGCGCGCTGCGTTCTCGGCCTCACCTGGGGCGACACCCTGTCATACCTGATCGAGCCGGACGGCGTTGCCGTGGCCAGCGAACCCTGGGACGACGACCCACGCTGGATCGACGTCCCTGACCACCACCTCATCAAGGTGACTCCGGCCGGGGTCACAGTTACCGATTTGGAGAACCAATGAGCAGCGCCACGACGGACCGGGACGAGGCCACGCATCTAGAGCAACTCGCCATCGACGTCCGAGCCGGTCTGACAGCACAGCACAAGACACTGCCATCGAAATACTTCTACGACGCAGTCGGCAGCGATCTGTTCGACGAGATCACCCGCCTGCCGGAGTACTACCCAACGCGCACGGAGCGCTCGATCCTCCTCCAGCACGCGGAGGAGATCGCGGCACTCACCAGGGCCGAGACGCTGAACGAGATCGGCAGCGGAACCTCGGAGAAGACGCGCCTACTAATCGACGCACTAACCGCGGCGGGCACCCTGCAGCGCTTCGTCCCCTTCGACGTCGACCCCGCCGTCCTCGCCCGCGCCAGCGCAGCCCTCAGCGACGAATACCCTCAGCTGGACGTGGAGACCCTAGTCGGGGACTTCGAACAGCACCTCAACCTGCTACCACGCCATCCGCGACGGCTGATCGCCTTCCTCGGCTCGACCATCGGCAACCTCGAGCCCGCTCGGCGGGTGGAATTCTTCTCCTCGATTCAATCGAGGATGGGCCCAGGTGACTTTCTGCTGCTCGGCACCGATCTGGTCAAGCCGATCCCACGCCTGATCGCCGCCTACAGCGACGCCGCCGGAGTCACCGCCAAGTTCAACAAGAACGTCCTCACCGTGCTGAACCGTGACCTGGGCGCGGACTTCGACCTCCATGCCTTCGACCACGTCGCCGCCTGGAACCCCGTGCACGAGTGGATCGAGATGCGGCTCCATTCCGCACAAGATCAGCGCGTGCATGTCGCCGCGCTCGACCTGGAGGTCCATTTCGAGCGCGGCGAACAGATGCGCACCGAGATCTCAGCCAAATTCCGGCGCGACCGCGTCGAGGACGAACTTCGCCGCGGTGGACTCGCCGTCACCAACTGGTGGACCGACCCCCAAGAAGACTTCGCCCTCTCGCTGTCATCACCGGCCAGATGATCGTCGAAACGACGCCCGACAGACGGCCTCAACGCCCACCTAAGGGCGCACGCGTGATTTAAGTGGGTGTGGGCGTGTCGCGGGGTGCATGCTGTAGTTCCAGTCGCCGTGGAACTCGTGGCGGTGTAGCTGACTAGCTTCGAGTTCTCCGATCTGTCGGTCGCTGATCTTGATGCCCTTCTCATAGGTTCCGAGGTCAAGTTCGGCATCGATGATCAGTCCGGTCGTTGTCGTTGCGGCCCTGATGGTTTCGATGACGACTTCGTGTGAGGTCAGCGGCCGGGCCCGCCAGCTGCGGCTGACCGCGGAGAACAGTCGGTGCTCGATTTTATGCCACTTGGACGTGCCGGGCGGCAGGTGGCAGACGGTGATGCAAAGGCCGGTCTCGGTGGCCAGGGCGGCAAGCTCGGTTTTTCACAGCCGCAGCCGCGACCCGTTGGACCCACCGGAATCGACGGTGATCAACAACCGGTTGGCGTCGGGATAGGTGCTGGCGCCCATGGTGTTCCACCACCGGCGGATCGACTCGACGGCGAATTGTGTGAATTTGCATGATAAGTGGTTCTGGCTCAAGTTTCGTGAAGCCGGCCGATTTGTGCTCGTGCGGCCAGTGCCTGCACGTTCGCCGCACGCCGCGGCCGCGGCGCAGATGCGGTGGTCCCAGGTACCGTCACCGTGCACCGGCCTACCGCACGAACCGGGTGTCGATCCTCGACGGGATCAACCAGCCGCCAGCTTCACGAAACTTGAGCCAGAACCAAATAAAACGCCAATTCACAGCCGAGGGCCTTTGCGAGCTGGTCACAGGTCAGACCCGATCTGGCACGCAGCTCGGTGGTCATAAGTTGGCTACTGGCCATGTCCGGTGGGCGCTGAGTCGGCCAGGTCGACGAAGGACAGGTGATGATCACCGTTGGGCTCGGACCGTTTCTGCGCCGACGCAGCGTCGGCGCGGTGCGCAGGTG